>Ga0208767_1000934_pt1 | contig 23747 bp, 25 predicted proteins | sample VirMetDEL_Mar_21_FD_184514 | JGI IMG/M metagenome (GOLD analysis project Ga0208767, IMG submission 184514) | Aqueous microbial communities from the Delaware River and Bay under freshwater to marine salinity gradient to study organic matter... | ecosystem: Environmental > Aquatic > Marine >... | reverse complement strand
AAAGACCTTATTTTTTTAAATTAATGTTTTAAAATTCTTATTTTTAGAATAAAGATTTTAGTATTTATTCTAAAAAAAAATATCTTTTAATATAATAAAAGATGGATGTATTAAAAGATAAAATCAAATCTTCAAGAAATATCAAAGATAAATCTTTGAATGCTTATTTAATATCTTTACGAAAGTTACATGAAAAGATTAATCCAGATAAAGAATTTCCTAGTACTTTATCTTGGCTCAAAAATAAAGATAAAGTAATGGAACATCTAGTAGATATGAAATTAACTACTAGAAAAAACTATATAGCAGCAATCATAGTTGCTTTATCTACTGATAAAGAAAAGTATGAGAAAGAATTAAAAGAATATAGAGATGTTCTAGATGGTGTAGCAAAAGAATATAAGGATGGTGTTGAAGAACAAAGGAAGAGTGAAAAGGAAAGTGCAAATTGGGTTTCACTTGATAAGTTACGAAAAGTGATGAGGAAATACAAAGCTGAAATTATGGAAAAAGGATTACTTAAAAAAGATGAACTCAATAAGAAAGAAATGGATTTGTTACAGAAATGGGTTGTATCATCATTATATATATTAGATGACAACCCACCATTAAGAAATGATTATACTATGAAAGTTATTAGTAAAAGTGATTATGATAAATTAAGTGACAAAGAAAAGAATGATAATAATTATTTAGTTGTAAAATCAAGAAATAATAAGTTTTTTAGTTTAGGTGAATATAAGACAGATAAAAAATATGGATTAAAGAAGATTGATGTAGGAAGTAAATTAAATAGTGTTCTTAATATCTGGTTGAAATATAACAAATCTGGATATTTACTTTTAAATTCAAAAGGTGACCCCATGAATGCTAATTCATTAACTAAATATCTCAATAAAGTATTTGAACCTACTGGGAAGAAAATATCATCTACTATGATTAGACATATCTTTATTAGTGAAAAGATTGGAGGACCAACATTAAAAGAAAAACAAGAAATAGCTGATAAGATGGGACATTCTGTAAATACACAAGAGTTATATAAAAAACAATAAATAAATAAATTATTATAAAAAAAATATCTTTTATTATAATAAAAATGGCTAGTGAATGGATGGATTTTTTAGCAAAGTTTCGTAAGTCACACCCAGAGTTAAAGGGTAAAGAAGTTATGAGAAAAGCAGCAGTAGAATACCGCAAAAAGAAAGGCACAAAAGGTGCTGTTAATGTTTCTCGTGTCAAAACAGAACGAAAAGAAGGTAGAGGTGACACAAAAGATTTCACCACCAAAAAAGGTGATAAACTTAAAACTGGAACACGAAAAGGACAAAAAGCATTTGCAAAAGAAAAATAATAATTTTAAACATTTAAATAATATCTTAATTAAAAATATTTAAAAAAAAAATATATTATTTATTATATATATAAAATGATTAACCAAGATATTTGTGTTGTCGCTAAATCTGTTTCTCCAAAGTCAATCACTTATGAGTGTCCTAGTTGTAGAACAAAATACAAAAAAAATGGTTCTCCCACCTTGAAATCTAAACCAGTTATTCATAAACATGGAAACGAAACTCAAAGTGACGAAAACCGAACTACTCATAGAACTCATCATAAGTGCTGGAACTTTCCAGAGAATATTAATACTTATTCATCTGTAACCATTATAATCAATAATGATACAGAAAGAATAGGATTTTAATTTTTTTTAATTTTTAATAATATATCATCTATATTATTAAAATAATTAAATAATTATGCAACCATGGGTTGAGGTGACATGGGGATTTCTACTATTCCATTATCATACACAGCTTGTTTTTGATAAACTGGAATAAGGACTTTTTCAATCTCATAATTAAGATATTTTCTTTTTACTCGTCCTTCTACTGGGTTCATTAGATAGTAACAAGCTGAACGATTTAATCCGTATATCTCTTTTATTTGTGTTTGAGTAGTACAATATCTATTTTCAATAATGTTTCCATCATCATTTTTTACTTTCACTAAATAGTGATAATAAGAAGTATTTGCTGAATTTTTTGACCTAGGCATTTTATATATATAATAAATAATATATTTTTTTTTTTAAATATTTTTTATTTAAAATATATTTAAATTGATTATTTAGGAAAATAAATATATAGAAATTTTGTTTAAGAAATTTTAATTTATAGAAATATTAAAATTATTCAAAATAAATATATTTTAAATAAAACTATTTAAAAAAAAAATATATTATTTATTATATATATAAAATGATGAACTTGACTTTACCCAAATGCGATGTTAAACAATATCCTCAATATAATGGATTTGACCCACAATTCTTCTTTGATGTCATCTTACCTCATAGGAAGAAGTTAAATGAGAAAGGAATTTTGACTTGTCCTTTCAACTATGGTTATAAGTTACAGAATACAGAAGATAAATATGGTAAAAAAATATATCCTTGGAGTGCTTGGAAGAAGGGTGATGCACTCAAAAGTATCCAATTACCTCACGAAAAGAAACCATTTAACTATATTGTTAAAACTGGAAAAGTAAATGGATTTCTAGTTATTGATTATGATTTCCCAAAACATGATGATGGTGAGATTGATGGATTAGAATGGTTACGAAGTATTCTACCAGAAGACCACCAATTTTGGAATACCAAACAAGTTAAAACAGCTAGTGGTGGAACTCACTTTTATTTGAAATATGATGAAAGATTTAAGATTGGAACAACTAGATGTATTTATTTGAATGGTTCAAAAAGTAAAATTTCACTTGATATGAGAACAGATGGATGTTGTGTTATTGGTGAATATTCAGTTAATGAAAAAGGTGTTTATATTCCAGATGATAAAAGTTTTGAAGATATTTTAGATATTCCAGAAGAATTAGTCCCATATCTTACTAAACCATTACCACAAAATTCTAATATTGTAAATCCTAATACACAAGTATCAGTTGAAAATTTAACAGCATCTAGTAACGAACAACAGATTACAGCTGATAAAATAAAATACATTAATTGTTTGAATGGAAATGAATATATCTTTGGAGAACATGGATTATGGTGGGATTTAGCAAAAATTTGTGCTACATTCTATAATTTTACATACTTTCTACAAATCTCACAAAATGCTCCTAATTTCACATCTATAAGTGATTGTAAAAGTAAATTTGAAGATGCTAAACAACATCCAGTTTCATTTGGATTACTAGTTAATATTATTAAAGAAAATTTACCAATTGTTTATCAAGAAGAATTTGGTTACATTAATCAAAATATTTACAAGGGTGATGAAGAAGGTTTTAATCAAATCTTATATCATACATACAAAGACCAGTTCAAATATGACAGCACTAATTCAGTTTGGTATGAATGTGTTGAGGGTCTTTGGTTCAAAAGAGATAAAGATAATCTTGTAATGAAAAGATTAATAGCTGATGATATGGTAAATGTTTTTAGAAAGAAAGAATATTCATTAGCTAAAAAGAAACTTGAAATACAACAAAATAAAAATATTAGTGAAGAACAAAAAAAACAAGACCTTGAATTATATGAAAAATTAACTGAAACAATACAAAAACAAATTGGTTGGTGTAGAAGTAACAATAAAAGAGCATCTTTTGTTAATGCTGCAAAAGATTTATTTTATGATTATGATTTCTTAACAAAACTTGATAGTATTGAGTATAGCGGTCATTTATTCTCATTTACAAATGGTTACATAGATTTGAATGAATACCATGATAATAAAGAAATTATCTTCCATAGACATCAACCAGAAAATTATGTAAGTATGACTTGTGGATATGATTATACACCACTAGACCAACTTGATAATGATATTATGACAAGATTACTAGATTGTGTAGAAGGTATTATGCCTAATGAAGAAGATAGAAATTATTTATTACAATCTCTTGCTACTTGTTTAACAGCTGGTAATGATAATGAAATTATCTTAACCGCTTATGGTAAAACTGGTGGTAATGGTAAAGGATTATTATTAAGTGAATTAATGTGTCGTGTATTTGGTTCATATTCTGGAACATTCAAAACAGCAAATATTGTTGGTAAGAAAACTATTGACCCAGAAAGTCCAAGTAGTGGTCTTGCTAGTATTATGAATTGTAGATATGTTTATATGACTGAACCAGATAAAAATGAAGAATTAAATAATGATGCTTTAAAATTACTTTCTGGTGGTGATGAATTAAGTTACAGAAAATTACACGAAAATATGCAAAAGAGAAAACCAGCTTTTACATTATTTTTACAAGCTAATCATATTCTTAATGCTGATAGTTATGATGATGCTGTTTGGAGAAGATTAAAATATTTACATTTCAATCAAACTTTTAGAGCTGACCCAAATTTGGAAAAAGGAGAAAAACAAGCTGATATTACTTTGAAGAAAACATTTACAAATGACATTAGATTTAGACAAACATTTATTCATATTCTTCTTAAACATTATAATCCACTTTTGAAAGATACAACAAATATTAAGAAATATATTAATGAAGCAAGAAATGATTGTGACTATATCCAAGAATATATTGATAATAACATAGAACAAACTGATGAACTTGATAGTAATAACTTTCTATGGAATTACAACCAAACAAAATTCATTACATTCAAAGAAATTAAGAAAAGATTTAAGGCATGGTATAAAACAGAATTTGATGAAGAAGATAATACTAAACCAACAGAACTTAAAAATCAGTTTGTTGCTAAATTAGATAATCATAAGAAAACTCATAAAACTAAAATGTATGAAGATAATTTTGGTGATATTGTAGAAATTAAAACATCAACAAATAGAACTAAACAAAAAAATTGGGGAGAATGTTTTATTGGTTATAAATTTAGTATGGGAATTGAGGAGGAGGATGAAACACACAGCGATTTAGATATGTAGTTACATTACGAGATTATTATAGCATAATCAAATATATTTATTTTTTCTTTTTTGGACTTTTTTTTTTACTTTTTGATGGTTCATTATATGCACTACCAAAAACTTGTTTTGGATTAACTTTTGGTTTTTCTTTTTTTTTCATTTCTCTTTCCACCTTTTTCATTTGTTTATTCATGCTTGTTCCTTCTTCTTGATGGATACAGCAACCAACTTTCCCATTTTTTTCAGTATCACTTATATGTTCTTGTAACGATTGATACGGCATTATCTTTTATTATAATAAAAGATATAAATTTTTGAATAAAATTATTATAATAAAAATAATATCTTTTATTATAATAAAATGAGTTTGATTACACTTAAATCGGTAAATAGCGAACCAGCTTACAATTTCCAAAACTATTTTAGGGAAGCAATAACATTTACTAAACAATCCACTCTACAATTGGTTTCCATGTTGGTAAATTTAGGTGATGCTACTTTTAACATAGTAAGTGGTGTTAATGATACTTTTATATTTAGATTGGGTGAAACACAAAGATTTTTTCTTAAAAATATAGTTATTCCAGAAGGTACTTATACTGGTGGAAAATTAGCTCAACTCATAGCTGATGAAATGAAAAGACAAAATCTAGTAAATGGTTATACCTTCAATACTGGATGGGATAGTGACAAAAAACAATTTATTGTTGGATGGGAAAATAGCCAAGTTCCAGATGCTACTGGAAATGAATGGACTATACCAGCATGGTTAGGTTCAAGAGATATTACTTTTACAGATGATGTAAATAGTAAAGTTATGAGAGCACAAAGAAATGCTACTGATAGTGCAACAGATTATAAAAGTGGATGTATAGCTACACATCCTTATTTCTCTAATGGTGGAACAACTATTGTTGATATTCCACCAGCAGCATCTGGTGATGGTTATGGTTCTGTATTAGTTGGATTTTCTCGTGGTGTTATGGCTTACCCAGAAAGTTATGGTTACGACCCAGTAGCCCAACCACATTCAAGAATTAGGTTATTTGCTGGAACACCAGTAGTTGATACTTATATGGAAATAAAAGCAGATTTAGCACTTGGAACTCCAAATACTGGAACTAAAATAAGAGTAGTTCAATTAACACAAGTCCCAGGAACTAATTTTCCTAATGCTGGATGGTTACAGATGAAAACACGAAGAGGACCACAAGATATTACTACTTTAACTGGTTGGGGTGGTTTTAACCATGGAACAGACCATTTACAATTAAAATTTACAATTACTAATAATTATACTATGACTTTTGAAATAGCACACGATACAGCTGGTGATGGAAATTATGTAAATAATGTAATTTTTAATGCATCTGGTGGTACTTGGAGAAGTACAATAAAAGAAACCTTTTATCCTCTTGTTCCAGTTATTATGATGGGTGGTTCTACCCCTACTAATCCATCCCCAGATATTAAAGTTTCTGGTATTTATTTTGAAGATGATAGTGTTGATTTATCTACTGGGGTTGGATTAACCCAACAACATAAAGATGCCGTAGCTGATGATTTACAACAAACAATTGACCCAGTTAAAGAAGGAGAAGGTAAAGAGTTACATAATACTTTACATAGAAATATTGTTGATAGTAATACTGGTAGTCAAACACTTGATTTAGCTGCTCCACCAGCAGACATGAAACCAGCCCAATATTTCCAATTTGGAAGTGTAACTGATGCTGATTTTGCTGGTGGAGGTGGAACAATTCCAGATAGTAATAAACCACCAGCAGGTCAAATTAATTTACCAAATATTGCTGGAACTCTTGGAATGGAAAATGTTTTCTATTATCCATCAAAACAAGATACAGAGAGAAATTTAACATCTACTAATGCACCAGAAGGTAGTAACCTTGTAGCCCCAGGAATGTTGGTAGAATTACCAGATTTTAATATTCAAAGTTATAATGGTGAAACTGGTGATGTTATGAAGACAATTTCCGTAGTACCAAAAGAAGACCCAGAGAGTGGTGAAGATACAAAACTAATTACCTATGAAAGTAAATATCCTATTAAGATTAAATGTAACATGCCTACTACTCAATCTATAAATAATATCCGTGTAAGAGTTCGTGAAGAAAATGGAAAATTCGCTCAATTTTTAGCAACTCCAACACAACTTACATTATTAAAAGAAGATGGTGATAGTGACATTCAACAAGTTAAAGCTCTTCTTGAAAGACAACAAGATATTAAAAGTGAAAGAATATTAAATGATATAACCAGAGTAGGTCAAGAAATGCCTATGATGGGTATGTATCAACAAGATGTAGCTGGAAATTTAGTTAAATCTTAATTAGTAATTGATTTTTTCTTTTTTATTTTCCAATAAATTTCTAAAAAAACATTTTAGAAATTCTAATTTTTTGAATTATTTATTTTTAGAAAAATTTATTTTCTAATAATAAAATATAAACATGGACTTATTACCAGAACTTGCAGATACGATTGAAGATGACATGGAGAACCTTGGAATGAGTGACAAAACCGAACCAGTAATCCAACAAGTTGAGGAGATAGATAGTTCCCCATTTATTGAGAAACCAACTACTAAAAATACTAAACCCCAGAAACAAGAAAAAGTAAAAGAAATTACTGATACTGAAACTGAAAGTGATGTAGTAGAAAAACCCAAAAAAACTAGAAAACCTAGAAAACCTCTTACTGATAAACAGAAAGAAACATTAGCAAAAAATAGAGCAAAAGCACTTGAAACAAGACGATTAAAAGCAGAAGCAAAAAAGAAAGCCGTTCAAGATGCTGTTAAGAGTATTGATGAAAAAAGAAAATCCAAAAAAGTGCAACAAAGTAATCTTGATAATATCCAAAATGATGTTATGGAAAAAGAACAACCAAAAGCTAAAACTGAACTTGATGTAACATTTAATGAAAAAATTAAAGCTAATCAAGAAGAAGAATTAAAAAAGAAACATGAAGATGAAGAAAAACATTTTATGAGATTTATGGAACATATGGAAAAATTTAATACTATGGTTCATACTTACAACCAGAACAAACCCAAACCTAAACCTCCACCTCAACCCCAAAAACCAAAAATTCACCAAGCTAAACCCCAAGTTACAAAACCTAAACCAGTAGCAAAACCTACTATTATTACTCAACCTTCTCAACCTTTTGAGAGTGACAACTGGTTTGGTTAAGTTTTTCTATTATTTTTTTGGAAGACATCTTTTTTAACCGAAGACATAAATTTTCACATAAATTTCAACTTTCTTATATATACTATACATATTCCAAATCCTAAATTTCACTCAAAATTTATGTCTTCCGTATAAATTTATGTCTTCCAATTTTTTGGAATTCAAAAGATAATTTAAGTTAATTAAAATATCTAATAATATAATAAAATATGGAAGTTCAAATATTGAAATCAACATCAAAAGGTAAGAAATATACAGCTATTTTTTACAAAGATGGTAAGAAGGTAAAAACTACACATTTTGGGTTTATTTCAAAAAGTGACCCAAATAATGATTATACTAAACATGGAGATGATAAGAGAAAAGAAAGATACTTGGATAGACATAGAAAAAGAGAAAATTGGAATGACTATATGAGTGCAGGAGCATTAAGTCGTTGGATATTATGGAATAAAAAAACATTAAGTTCTTCCATCGCAGATTATTTAAAAAGATTTAAATTACGGAAATATAAAAAATAAAATATCTTATTTAATATATATATAAAATGCCTGATGCAAAAGTTCTAGAATTGTTTAGTGGTACTCATAGTATTGGAAAAGTAGCACATAGTCAAGGATATAAAGTATATTCACTTGACAGAGATTTAGGTGCTAAATGCCCTATGGGAACTGATTATGAAAGTTTTAAACATTTCAAAGAAGATATAATGAACTGGGATTATAAACAATATCCAGTTGGTTACTTTGATGTAATTACAGCTAGTCCAGTATGTTTATGGTGGAGTGGTTTGAGAAGAACATGGATTGGTAGAAAATGTAAATCTATTCATCCAACAGAAACAATTACAGCAGAACATATTGATGGAGATATTGATAAATATGGAAAACCCATGTTAGATAAAGTAATTGAAATTATTGAATATTTTAAACCAAAATACTGGTGGATTGAAAACCCACAAACTGGAAGGATGAAACATTATATTGAAGAAAAATACCCAAGTTATAATACTTTTTATGATGTAGATTATTGTAAATATAGTGACTGGGGTTATAAAAAGAGAACTAGATTTTGGACTAATATAACTGGATTTGAACCAAAAAAATGTAAGAATGATTGTGAAAACATTATTGAAATAAAAACACAAAAAGATGATAAAAGAGGAAAAGAAAAAATTAAAAAGGAAACTAGAACATTACATGCTAATGCTACATGCTGTGGAAGAAATGCAAAAAGTATAAAAAGTGCTATTGAAAAGGATGAAGTAATACAATATTTTCATCCTCAAAATTTATGTAGTAACGAGATAGTAAAAGATGGAGATAAATATGTAAAAGTAAATACCAAAGCTTTAAGAGAAAAATATAAAGATGTTGAAAGAGTAAAAAATTTTAAAGTTTTAAAACATCACAAAAAAAGTTTTGGTTCTAAATTATCTACACAAGTTTGTGTTGGTGGTGGAACAAGTAGATTGGAAAGATATAGAATTCCAGAAAAATTGATTTTAGATTTTTTCCAAAAAATAAATATCTTATAATATAATAAAATGAGTGATAAGTTTGACCTAACCATTCTTCCAGTAAAACCAAGTGGTACTGAAAAAAAATTAAAGAGGGAAATGCACCCCAACTTACCAGATATAGCCACAGGACAACTTGGAATACTTATATCACCAGTTAAAACTGGAAAATCAACAATTATTTCAAATTTACTTTTAAACAAAAATTTCTTTGCTGAAATGTTTGATATTGTTTATATTATATCCAATACAATTCATAACGACCAAACAAGTAGATTTTTAAAAGAACAATTCCCAGATACAATTTGGGATGAATATAGTGACAATATAATTGAAAATATTATAAAATATCAAACATCATTTCCAAAAGATAAACAACCATTTATAGCTATAATTTTGGATGATTTCTTGGGTATAAAAAGTAAAGCTCAAATTTATAATTTAGCTACTAGATTTAGACATTATAATATTGGGTTACTATTATTTGCCTCACAATTGTTTCGTGGATTACCAGCGGTTATAAGACAAAATGCTACTTTTGCTATTTTAGGAGGACCAAATCCAAATCATAAAGAGTTACTTAAAATGAGTGAAGAATTTGGAAGTAGATATGGTGGAGATGAAAATTTCTTAAAATTGTATAATGAAGCGACCGCAAAAAGATATAATTTTTTATATCTAGATTTACAAAGTAATCCAAGTAAAGCATATAGAAATTTTACAGATTTAATTTATGAAAATACTAGTAACATGGATAATACGGAACAAATTATGAAGATTAAAGATAAGACAGAGAAAGAATACGATGGTGACATTCAACATGAATAATTTTAATTTAAATTTACTAAAAAATAATTATTATAATAAAAAATATCTTTTATTATAATAAAATGAGTTCTTCCAGAGGTTTAAGTGATTATATGAATACTATATCTACCTTGGGTTCAAATGTTGATAATATCAATAGTTACATAGCCCAGAACAATAATGAATTTTTCCAAGATTGGAGAGCAAAAGTTCAAAACGATATGGCTGCTGTAAAAACAAAAGCAGATGCTGCTTTTCATACTGCCGAAGGAATAGGTGGTGCTTATATGGGAGCAAAAGCAGTAAAAGCTGCTTATATGAAATTTAAAGGTGGAAAAGAAACACCAGAAGATAAAGGAGCTGATGCAGAAGGTGACGGAGCAGAAGCAGACCAAAGTGAAGCAAATGATATTAATGAAGAAGATGGAACTGCTGGTGATAGTGTTGAAGGAACACCATTAGATGATACACCAAATGAAGGTGCTGGAAGTTCTTTTACCGAAGCCCCAAGTGACAATTTACCAGCCCCAGGAGAAAGCATGGAGTTACAAGATGCTAGTGAATTTGGTAGTGGAGCTGATGATGCAGCAGCCCCTTTAAGTGAAACTATTAATGCCCCAGCAAGTGTAGGAACACAAGCCCAAAGTCAAATTTTAGATGCTGACCCAGAAGCAGGACCAGGGGGTTTAGGTGGTGAAACTCTTACTGGTGACACCGCTGGTGAAGTTGGTGGTGAAGTTGGTGCTGATGTAGGAGCTGATGTAGGAGCTGGTGCTGGTGCTGATGCTGCTGCTAGTGCCGCTGCCGCTGCCGCAGGAGCTGGTGCTGATGCTGCCGCAGGAGGTCTTGCTGCTGGTCTAGGAGTTGCTGCCGAAGCCATCCCAGTTGTGGGAGCATTAGCTGCTATTGGATTTGGATTATATGAATTATTCCATCCTCATCACGACCCTCCAAAACCAAAACCTCCTCCTCCTCCTACTAGTGTTACAGCAGCCCAATCTAGTTTAGTATTACCTTCTTTTGATAGTGTAGTAGATACACCAGCTAGTGCTGCTGCTTTTTAAAATTTTTTTAATTAATTAGATTTTTATTAATATCTTTTATAATAATAAAAATGTTTAGTTGTGTTTTGTGTGAAAAAGAAACCATGTATGTTAATAAATTTTGTGACAAATGTAGGAGAATTAAACATCTAATAAATTTATATGATGATAGAGTTTATGAGGTATTAGAAGAAGTGCTTGTTAGAACGGAAGATAAACAAAATAATAAAATTAAAGAAGAAGTTAAGAAAGAATTAAAAAAGAAAAGTGACTATAATTTAAGAAATAAAGAATAATTTAATCAATATATTTTTTCAAAAATAAAAAAAAATATATTAATTATTTTAAAAAAAAAAATATATTATTATATATATAAAAAAGATGTTTAAAGCCAACCCAGCTCAAACTTATGTTCCTGCAAAGTCCCAGTCCATTAAACCAGAAGCCCAAGTGGATTATGGTAGAAATGTTCGTAACGACCCCAACCAAATTAGATTTCTAATTCCTCAATATTTAGGGTTTATTGACCCAAGAGAAACTTACCTCAAATATAATTTTGTAATGGAAGGAAGAGGTCAATATAAACCAGATTTTCGTGCTGGTTTTCACTCACTAATTCGTGATTACCGAATTCAAGATGGTACTGGAAGTGCTACTCTTGAAGAAGTCCAAGATTATAATGTTCTTACCGCCAACTGGTGGGGATATACTGGTAATAAATCCATTAATGATAAAAGAGATTTGATGGAAGGTAGAAGTAGAACTAGTGACCCAGCAGCCCAGTTATTTTTTGGTGCTAAACCAGATTGGGCTGATGCAGCGGTTACTGAAACTTTTGAAAGAAAAACTATTGAAGCATTACATCCTCTTTATTCTGGTATTCTTTCTGGTGAAAAAGTTTTCCCAGTTGTTGCTACACAAGGTCTTCGTCTTACCATGAACCTTGATTTACTTAATAGGTCAGTTATTGATACTTTGAGTGGATTAGGCGACCAAGAAAATAATGTAGTTTTAAAAGTAGCAAAAGCTGTTGGTGATGATGCAAAAGCAGCAGCAGATAGTGAATTTAGTGTAACTATTAGACAACCAAGTGATAGTCCCCATGGTCGTGGTGTAAATCGTGGTGCTTTACCTAGTGATAATAACCCATTTGATATTGGTGATATTCTTTATGTTGCTGATTTCACAACTGGTGCTAATGAGGAAACATTAGGAGTAATTCAAGGTTTTGATAAAGATGGTGATGGTGACCTTGAAATTAAATATATTCCAAATCGTGCTACTACTGCTGGTTTAACCAAAGCCCATCCTATTGATAGTCATATTTTTTACAGAAAAGAAGATAGACAAAAAGTTAATACTTTTGCTAATGTTCCAGCAGCAAATGTTGCAAATAATGTTCCAGTAGGTTACACAATTAGTGACCTTGAAATGGTTTGTAGTGTTGTTTCTCCACCAGCAGAATATGTTAGTAAAATGGTTAAACAAATTCAGTCCTCACAAGGAATGAGTTTAGATATTAAAACTTATACAAATTATCGTGTTAATCTTACAACCAAAAATGGTCTTACTAACCAGCTTATCCCAGCAACCCAACAGAGAGCTTATAGCATTTTATCTGTTCCTCTTGCTAATGGATTACAGAGTAATTTATCAGTTTCTTCTTTCCAAGGTGACACCACAGGACAGCAAGATTACCAGTATGTCTATGGTGGTAGTTTAATTCCAGATAGACCAGTTCAGTTACAGAGATATACACAAGCTGTTCCAAAAACAGAAGCATTACATCTTATAGAACTTGAAAAAGCATTAGTAAATTGTGGATTACTTGTAAGGGATTTACAGCAAGTACCAGAAAGATTTTTAATTGGTCGTGGATTTTCAAAATACGGACAAGTTTTTAACCTCATGCCTCGTGACCTTTCCCTTCGTGTCAGTTATGATGGTGTTGGTGCAAATGATAGTGAAAAACTTTACGACCATTTCGTATGTGCTTTACGAAGAATTCAAATATCACCAGCTGGTATTCAAGTTATGTTCTAGATTTACAAAAATCATATTTTTCTTTTAATTTTTTAAATTTATCATATTTCTTGATTATTTCAAGTATATATCTATTCATTTTTTTAGTATCATCAAAAATAATATTATAATAAAAAAATATCTTTTATTATAATAAAATGTCTAAAAGTAATCATATTCATAGGTTAAATCAAGAAGCAAATTTCTTACAATTAAGAGAACAAGAAAAACATACAGATTTACTTACCAATATTAAAGGTGACATAGATAGTAATAATGTAAATACATCTCAAATAGATGCTAAAATTTCAAAAGGAAGTGAGGATACATTACCAGAAGCCCAACAGGTTTGTATATATGCACGAAAAGATGCTACACCATCTGGTTTAAGAGCATTAAAATCAACAAATGACGGAACATTATTTGTAAAAACCAATCATACAGCATTTAATAAAGATAATGAGATAGTAGCAATTCCAGCATCTGGGACTGGAAGTTCAACAGCTATTGTAACACAAGTTGTGGATGTTTTAGGTATAGCAGCCACCTCAACAAATCAAACAGATGTAATTGAAATTTATGTAAGTAACGACGATGTCAGTTATTATCCTACAAATATTAAAGGAGTTACTGGTGGTGTGGTTTATGCAGAATTTCATAATCCAGCATTTCATTATTACAAAGTGGTTCAAACAGATACTACTGGTTCTCCTCATACATTTAATTTAATTTGTTCCAAGAGATAAGAAAACATATAAAAATTTAAATTTTTTCATTTAATTAATTTGAAATCTATAAATTAATTAAATTAATTATAAAAAAAATATCTTTTATTATAATAAAAATGAGTATGTCTGTTGAAGCAATTGAGAAAGTGGAAATCTTACCCATGAACCCACCACCCAATAGTAGTTATTCTTTCAAGAACGGAAACCCAATAGTTCAGTTTGTTATAGCTAGTGCTGATAAATTACTTTTAGGTTCTTCTTTGAGATTAAATGGAACATTAAGAGTTAATGAAGGTAATAGTAAAGAAAGTACCCCAGTATTAGCAAATAATGGAGGTGACCCTGGTGCTGGTGATGGAAATAAAGGAGGAGCAAGAGCAGCTATTGCCCTTTCTTCTCGTGTTGGGGTTCATTCAACCATCCAGCAAATTACTTTAAGTAACCAAGCAAATCAATCATTAGAAGTTGTAAGAAATTATGGAAGATATTTAGCATCAGTTTTACCATCTACCCACTCACAGCTTGATATGGATAGTAACCTAGCATGTAAATCACTTAATGCATCTAGAAAACAAAATGGAGCTGTTTTAGTAAATAATGATGTAGGATTTTCTATTCCTCTTCTTACTGGTATGTTAAATAGTGCTAATCCAATTCCACTAGGACAAAATGGTATTAGAGGTATGATGATACAATTAGAACTTGCCCCAGACCAGATGGTTCTTTCTGGATATGAAGATAGTACTGGAACTGGTGTAAATAATGCTACTGATAATGGAGGTGCTTTTTACCAGTTAAGGGATTTATCATTAACTTATGATTTAGTAATTCCAGATGAAAGTGGTAGAACAGCTATGGGAACTGCTGCTAGTGGTGCTTTCCAATATAATTCAGTTCAAAATCTTTATTCTGTTATTAATTCTAGTGACACAACCCAAGCATTAAATTTAGGAACATCAAATACATTATCTGTAATTCATAATTTTATTCCTACAACTCATATAAATAATTACGAACAAGATAGTTTTGCTACTGAAACATTACTTAACCAAACTGGTGGTGTCTATAATGCTGCTGCTAATATTAAAGAAGTTAGTTACATGAAGAGTGGTGTTAAATTTCCACTTGATTATGAAATTGATACAGAAATTCAAAGTAATGAAAACCGCCCATTAACATTACTCAAAAAAGAATATAATAATGCTATTAAGCCAATTAATCTTTACAATCATTCATTACAATCACTTAATACAGATAATGGATTACCAACAAAAACTACTATTCAAGGAAATGAAAAATCTAAATTTACAGATGCTGACCCAGACAAAGTGTTTGGTTTAGGTGTCAATTTTGACCCAGTTAGTCGTGTTGGTGTAGATTATAAAACACAACCTTATTCAGTTAGAATTAGAAGTAACTTGAATGGTTCATCACCAAATTCCATATATACTTACACATTAGCAAAGAATACCCTTTCATATTCTCCAAATGGTGTTATGGTTTCCTCATAAAGAAATATTTAGTTTTTTATTTTTATTCTAAAAATTTTAATTATACTTTTGGTAAAAAAATATAATTAATTAAATTAATTATAAAAAAAATATCTTTTATTATAATAAAAATGAGTATGTCTAATGGAAGCAATATGAAATTACCAGCAGCTTTGATGACTAAACCAATTCCTGCTATTTCAACTATGAATATAGAAACAAATATACTTGACCCACTTATAGTAAATAATAGTTTTGCACGATTTGTATTAGAAAGAAAGGGTATTCTTGATGCTGGAAGTACTTTTACTTTCGCCGTTACTTGTGATGCTGCTGCTGATGCTGATGATAAAGCATTTTTACCAGCAAGAACTGGGATAAATTCTTTAATTAAACAAGCTGTTCTTAAAGTTGGAACAAAGGTTTTAGCAACATCTACTGATTTTAATTATTATGAAACTATGAGAAGGCAGTTTAAAACTTGTGAAGAAAAAGCCCTCAAAGACATGATTAAGGTTGGAACTATGGATAATCTTGAACCAGAGAACTCTGGTAATGGTTTATATCAAATGGCTGATACACAATATCCAACATCTCTTCCAGCAGCTACTGATGGACTTGTAAATAGTTTTATTTCTATTAAGAGTGACCCAACCACAACACCAGTTTTTCAAGTAAAATTAAGTGACCTTTTCCCTATGGCTAGAAATCTCCAATTACCACTTTTTGTTATTAACGAACAAGTAAGTGTAGAATTTACTTTCCAAACACAAGGTGCTACTGGAAAAGGTAGTGTTGTATCTTTTGCTAGTGGTTATACTGGTAGTGAAGCAATAAGTGTTTCATCTTTGAATTGTCAATTTTTAGCAGATTATTTAACTTATGATGATGCTACTATGGATGAAACAGCCCAGATGGTAATGAGTGATACTGGTATGATATTACCTTATGAAGACCTTTTACTAACCACAGCTACTCTTCCAGCAAGTGCTGCTACTACAAAATCTGTAAGTGATATTGCTGTTGCTAATAGAAGGGTTCGTGCTATTTTGTTACATCAAAGCTCTAATCTTACTAATGCAATTCTTGGTAAATATGCTAGTCCAGCAGCTAATATTCCAGAAGCATATAATTTAAGAATAAATGATGTTTTATATTATCCAAGACCAGTCCAGAGAGAAGCTACTAAATATACTCAATTATCACAAGTATTTGGTGTTGATTTAAATGTAGGTAATGCTGAATATTCACTTGATACTATTACTAATAAACAAGATGCTACACATCCAATTAATAATCATGTAATTGGTGTTAATACTTTTGCAGGTCACAACCAGCAGGTATTAGAAGGACAACAACATTTTGTTGGGGTAAATCTTTCTACATCACCACTTAATATTCTTGGTACTGGAACTCTTGTAGGTCAAAAACCAATTCAGTTTGAGATTGATTATTTCAATACAGCTATTAATGGTCCAGCAAGAACTTTAAGGTTTTATTCACTTGTTGAAAGACAATTTACTCTTAAAGGTGGTAATGTATTTGTAAGTGCTTAAATTAAATATTTTATTTTATCTTATTTTAACTTTATATTTTGGAAGACATAAATTGGTGACGAAGACATAAATTTAATGGTAATTTTTATAATTAAGAAAAGTAATGTTAATTATAAAAAAATTAAAAAAGTATAAAAAAAGATGTCTTCCAGTCCAAAATATGTCTTCCATAATTTAGAATAAATCTTTTAAAAATAATATCTTTTATTATAATAAAATGAGTTCTAAAACAATTATCATAGAAAGTAATAGGAATATAGCTTATGAAGAAGAATATAAGAACATAACAATACAAGATGAAAATTTAGACCCCAATAAAAAAATTCCTAACTTTCGTTGGAAAACACATATAGGTGAAGGGGTTACTATAAATACTGGCGACCAAATACAACTTGAAGCTGCTATGATTAATGCAGTTGGTGGTGGTGAAGGAGTTATGGAATTTTTAGGTAATAGTGCCTTGGGACAAACTGATAGTTTGGGGTTAGTTGATAATCAAGCAACTATTGGATTACAATATTATTTAGCTGATAGGAAACAATTTAACATGCCTTTTCCCAAAATGGGTAGTGTAGTTAATAGAGCAGACCATAGAGCTGTTGATTTTGGAGAACTAGACTTTACAACATATCATAACTTTTTAAAAAATTATTACACACAAGGATTAGAAGGATGGTATGCTGATGGTGACCCATCTAGTTGGAAAGAAATATCTTCTTTTACAGCTAATCATACCAAAAGTCGTCCTAATAGTGCATCTATACAACCTTCTAGTACTAGATTATTTATTATGTCAAGAGATTTTGAAGGTTACTTTGTTCCAGGAACAGACAGATTAGAAAATAATAGATTATTTGCTACTGAATTTGAAATTAAAGTCCCAGAAGGTTTTAACACACCAGGAGCTTTGGGTGAAATAATTACAGCACAATTCCATGCTAGATTGGGAGCAGCAGATAGTTGGGAAAATACCCCAGCTGTTCCTCAAACTTTTTTTATAGATAGTGGAAGTCATTTAAATGGTTTCGCACAACCACAAGTTAGTGATAATTGTATGAGATGTTTTCCTACATTAACTGGTAGATTATGTTACGGAAATCAAGCAGCAGATGGAGATGAAAGTAACGGAATGGGAGTTTATCAAGCTTGTGGAAAATTACCAGGAATGGTAAATGAAGGTGACAGATATACAGAAGCAGGAGGTAAAGCATGTTATTATTCTTTTATGATGACTGGAATACCAGAAAATATACCATATTTTCAAGTCCATGCTAATATATGTTCTAATTTTTGTTCCTCACCAGTAAATAATACTAAAAAATTAGATGGTGTTTTTACTGGACCAAATCCAGATGCTAATGGTGTAGGAGAAATGGGTAGAGGAGGATTATTACTATTTGATGACCTTGATTATGATACTAGTGAAAATATTAATTGTATATTTAAAAATGTAAATCCAACAACTTTTGATGGAAATACAAAAGTGGTAAATAGTGTTGCTAATATGAAAATACTTACAACAAAAGAAAATGAATTAATTGTATTAAATTTAGCTTTCACAGCATCAAATGTAGCTCAATTAGGTTTCTTGTTAAGACAAACAGAACAACCTATTGGGGTAGAGAGTGCATCTGTTACTATTGACCCAAGTAATCCAACATATTTAAGAGCACTTGAAAGTGAATTATATTATGGAAGAAGTAGTGATAGTGATTGCTTACCAGCAACTAGATTAGCAGTAAATCAAACAAATCCAAGAGCAGTAAGTTTAGTATTAGCAGGAAAACAAGCAGCAATTCCAAACTCTTATCCACCACAAAATGTAGCAAATATTCAAGGAGGAGCAAACCATCAATATACTCTTGGTGTTCCACAAAATTTACCATTTGGTGGAGTAGGTAATAGATTAAGGTTTAGAACTAGACAAGTAAATAATGACCTTTTACCATCATCACCAAATTTTAATTGCACTTTACCAACTAATTCATGGTTTGAAATAAGAACAGATATTGGTAGAGTTGATTTATTTGAAGAAAGTATTAATATTGATTATGCAGCGGTTCAAAATTTTGCTGTTGTTCCAGTATTTCCAAAAGCAGGAACAGCTTTTGCTACTGAATTTGGACTAGACCCAAATATTCCTTTTTGTGCTATTGTTAGTACAAGACCTATACCAAAAACTGCTACTTATCCTTATCCTATGGTAGGTGAATATTTTGGTAGGTCACCACAAGTTACAGATAATAATTTCCATGGTATTATAAATACCCAAAAAACAGATAGTGCCCCAAGTGGAACATCTAAAACAATACAATATTTACAAGGAAATGTAAATCCTAGTATAGTTTCTCAAATTTATATGCCTTATGTCATGTTAGGGGCTGATAATCCTACATTAAATTTTGATGGTGATGTTTCAAGATTTGCTTTAAGTGAATTACACACACAGGTTAGAGCTGGTAATAAAATATTCCCATGGTTTCAAAACGACCAAGGACCGAAAAATTCTACACAAGCAGCAACCGAAGTTATAACTACTTTTGAAATAGAAGGTGCAATAGGATTTAATAGTGAAAACGACCAAGGAAAATTTCATCCTTTTATAGAAAATCAAATGAACCCACAAATAGGAGGAAACGATTTTATGACATCACAAGGTGGTATAGCTATATTTAATTTAACAACTAAAAACAAAGCTGGGACTGATATATTCCTAACACCATATAAACCAGATTTATTTAAGGGTACATTATTTTCTAAATTAGGATTTAGTATAGAACAATTAATACCATTTTATGGAAGACCTCAAAATGAATTTAATAGAGGTAATATTAGTTCTAGTTTAGGATTAAATGTTCCTATTAATGCAAAATATCAAAATATGATTTTACCTTTAACAACAAATTCTTATATATCTGGTGCTGTCAATCTTCCTATGACTAAATCACCAGCACAAGGTGGAACAGCTTTGGAAGTAATTGGTGGTGGTGTAGCCAGAATTACACAAACAAATACTAATGCTGAAAGTGACGAATTACAAGCAATTAATTTACCATCCAAACTTGATTATCCATATTTAGTAGTATATAGTGACATTATAAGAAATCCAGATTATTATGGAGGTAATACTGGTTTCACAAAATTACCAGCTATTGCTTATATTACAAGAAACTATGCAACTGGTGACTATTTTTATTCATTTGCTACAAATTGGACTTATACCGCAGACCATGATTATACAATAACTGATATAACAACTGATATTAGATTACCTAACGGACAACCAGCACCAATTAACGAAAATTCTAGTGTAATATATAAAATAACAAAAGTTCAAGCTATGCCTCCTCCACCGCCTTTGGAAGAAAATAAAATGTCACATAATAGTAAGAAGGATGGAAAAGAAAAATAGTAAAATAAAAGAATATCAAAAAAAGTATTACGAAAAAAACAAGGATAAAATTTTGGATTATTCCAGAAGATATTATTATAAAAAAAAATATGATATGGATATACCACCAGATAAAAAGAATAAAAAAGAACCCTATGGAATGAGAATTACATGGGGTGAATTTATAGTAAAATTTGAATAATCAAAAATTTATTTATAATCTAATTTAATTATAAATAAAATGGAAGTAGTTTTAGAAGAACCAGTAAGAAGAAGTATTTTACAAATAGTAAAAGATTTCTTTAAAAAAATAAAATGTAAGTTTGTTTGTTGTAGTCACTCATCATGTAGCTACAACGAAGATAGGGAAAATTAAATAATATATCATAAAAGATTATTCTATGATATATTCTTTTTGGAGTTATAAGTTTTTATGGGGTGATATATATATGACAATACAGAGATACAACAAGGTGCAAACAAAGAATATATTAATAATCTTATAACTTAATATAATTTAGAAAATTTATATTATATTTTAAAAATGTGTTAATCAATATATCATATAGTTACTATTATATATAATAATATTGTTTTATGCTCCTTTAAGTACTATATTTTATACCTAGATTTATGTTAGATTTATATTTAGTTATTGTTTTATACTTAAAATAAACACAAATAAATTTATTTGTTCTTTAAATGGGGGTAAATCAATATATAATAATAAATCAAGAACAAATCTAGTATCATTATTATATAATATATTGACTAATAGTATATTATTTACTTGATTTATTCTTCTTTTTGTTTAATATTTTATTTCCAGACATATATGGAATTTCTTTTCTATATCTCATAAAATTAAATCCAGCATTTTTAGCTGTTTCAAAAGATTTATATTTTTTATTAACAAGTGTTCCTTCTTTTAGTTTTTTTAACTGGAAGTAACCTTCCTTTTTATTCTCAATTATTTGATAGGGCATTTTATTATAATAAAATATATTATTTTCTATTATAATAATAAAATGAGTAGTCCAGAACCAACTAATAAAACACTATACAATAAAGTAATGGGAGAGGCAAAGAAGAAGTTTAAAAGATTTCCAAGCTTATATGCTAATGCATGGATTTCAAAAGAATATCAAGCAAGAGGTGGTAAATACTCTGGAACTAAACCCAAAGTAACATCTACTAGTAAATGGTTTGAAGAAAAGTGGATACAGATAATACCATTCGTAAAATCTGGAAAAAAAGTAATTTGTGGTAGTGACAATAAAGACACCAAAGCATGTCGTCCTTCTAAAAGAGTAGATAGTAAAACTCCACCAACTATTCAAGAAATAATTAAAAAATACGGAAAAAAGAAAGTACTAGAATTAGCTGAAAAAAAGAATAAAGATATGAAAGGAAGATTGAATTGGGTTAATGGAACATTTAGTCCATCCAAAAAATAATCTTACATAATAATAAATGTTTGAACCTTTATTATTTTTTGCTGTGTTAGGAATGTCATATATGGTATGTGATATATTTTATTCAATATATAAATGTTGTTGTAAAAAATAAAATTGTTTAATAAAAATTTTACTTTAAAAAATGTCTTCTATATATTATATACAGAATAAAATGGAACTGCAAGAATTTTTGTGTGTTTTCCCTCAATCCCACGACCAAGTGGTTAGATGTTTGAAATATCAAACATTTAGAAGAAAATATTATGAACTACTTGATACTGGTGAAATTCAAAGTAACAAAAGAAGTATGTATCCTAGATTAAATGGTTCAACAAAAAGAGGTTTTAAAAGCTGTGAAGAATTATATGAAAGAGTAAGTATTTTAACAAATACAAATATTAGTAAAGATTATAATATTGATATATTAGATATAATCCACTTTTGTAAATATGTGGGAACAACAGATGATGAAGGAAATAATAGTCCATATTATAAACCTTATGATAAAGAAGGTGGATTTTTATTATTTACTTGTAGGTGTGACACATATATTAATAAACTTGGTTTGGAAGTAAAACAATTGGATGATTTTATTGATGATGAAGATATTACATTTCAACAAGCTATAATTCAAGATGTCATCATGGGGTCACAAGAACCAGAAGAACAAAATAAAGTTGATATATTAGTTCAACATATCAAACATCAAGAACTAACTAATGATGAAATCCTACAACTAATAAAAAGAATACTTTAATTATAATAAAATATCTTTTATTATAATAAAATGAATTTAACTGAATTACGGAAGTTAGTATCAAAGTTAAATAAAGATGACAGAATAGTTGGAGTTTGGAAAATGAAAAAACCAGATATTATTGCTGCTCTCAAAAAAGTAAAATATGATGTGGATGAAGATAATAAACGATTAGTTCCAAGTGTAGCTATGAAGAGGAAGAAATTAATAAAATTATAAAATATTATATAATATTAATAAAATGTCTTTTATAGGTGATAAAGATAGTGACAATTATGCAACTGATAAAAAAGGTTGGGAAATGATAAAAGAATATATACCAAGTGATAAAAAAATATGGTGTCCTTTTTATTGTGATGGAAAACAGAAGGAATATTTTAAAGATATTGGATTTGATGTATTACACGAAAAGAAAGATTTTTTTAGTTATATTCCAGAATTTGATATAATTATTGATAATCCACCATTTAGTAAATTTAAACCAATATGTAAAAAATTAAAAGAACTTGATAAACCTTTTATACTTGTTTGTCCTGCTAGAACATTACAGCTAAAACATTTTCAAGACCATTTCAAGGAACATTTACAAATATTAGTTCCAAGAACTAGACCTACATTTTCTCATTTAACAAAACCTACCAAAGGTTACACACCTCCATTTGGTGTTATGTATTTTTGTTATAAAATGAATTTTGACAAAGACCTTATTTTTTTAAATTAATGTTTTAAAATTCTTATTTTTAGAATAAAGATTTTAGTATTTATTCTAAAAAAAAATATCTTTTAATATAATAAAAGATGGATGTATTAAAAGATAAAATCAATTCTTCAAGAAATATCAAAGATAAATCTTTG
>Ga0208767_1000933_pt1 | contig 23750 bp, 48 predicted proteins | sample VirMetDEL_Mar_21_FD_184514 | JGI IMG/M metagenome (GOLD analysis project Ga0208767, IMG submission 184514) | Aqueous microbial communities from the Delaware River and Bay under freshwater to marine salinity gradient to study organic matter... | ecosystem: Environmental > Aquatic > Marine >... | reverse complement strand
TGTACTGTCTGTGCTGCTTAACGTGATGCGCTTCGCTTGGGGCTGGCGCGTCACACACAGAACACGGTAGCGACTTCACGCGCTCAAGATGCGCCCGCTCTTTAGCGTTTAGCTTGTTGAGCATCCGACCTCCACCAGCACACAGCCGCCTTTGATTGGCTCTCCGCGCTTCAAAATCAACGGGTCAAAGTGCTGGTCATCAAGCCCCAGCGCTTGTGAAATGCCGTCTAAATCTGACTTCATAGACGCCAACAGGTTGTCCATGTCACGCCTGCGCTTATCTGGCGGGCAGAATGTCATTTCAATGGGCAGCTTGCCATGCGGTGGCACGTATCCAGTCTTACTCATCTCGACAAGCGTCAAATATCGCGCGTCCACCTTGCGTTTGTCTTTAGCTGAATTTGTCGCCCCCCAATGCCTGCCATTTTTTCGATTCGGATTAAGCGACGAATCTGGCCAAGGTAGTTTAATAATCATTCAATTTCAACTCCATTTTGTGCAGCCCAAGCAAAAACAAACTCGCACAATTCGGAAAATTCCGCTTTGTTTAGCTTGCTGGTTTTGCAGTAAATCACATCAACGCCACGTCCATCTAGCGCGGGTAGCATGTATGCGTCAGATTCGCCACGCGCCCTAAGCCATGCAGCCGTTAAAAGGCGCTTCCATGCGTCAATGTCGTGCTTTGACCCTGCCCATTCTTTTTGCCGCGCTATTTCGCCCAGGCAGGCGTGCAGCAAGCGGTTTTGCTCATCGCTTCGCTTTGCTGGCCGTATCTCAAGCACAAGCGTTCCGCCACCAGCCACCAGCCAGCCCTTTGCATGCGTCCAAGCCTCTTTGAAGGCAGTGTGAGCCTGTTGCGCGTTTAGAAGTTGGAATTTACGGCTGTGCATTTTTCCCACAATCTGTAAGCATCGCGCGGGTTGCAAGCCGCTACACATCGGCCAGTCTTGCTAAAGCACCACCACATGCCAGCTTGTTTTTTAATGCGCGGCTTCATTTGAAGTCATCCTGCTTTTTGTCAATCTCGGCCATAGCACGGCGCAGATATATAGCCATGTCTAACGCCTCTTGGTAGGCATGATCAAGCCACTCACGATGAGAAAGCGGGTTTTCTGCTACTGTCGTGCCGTATTTTTGAATGCCCAGCTTTTGCCGTTTTTCGATGTCAGCGCATACCATCGCCTCAATTCCTGTGCTCATGCTTTTTCTCCTGCTTTTCCAGAAATGCCGCCCGCATTTCTATGGTTTTTTGCTCTGCCTGCGCGAATTTCCCACAGCCGTGCTGTGGCGGATAGTACACGTAGCGCGGCTGGTGTGCGCACATTGCAAATCCGTGTTTCGCCATTTCCCGATTTTCTCGCGGTAGCCAGTGCTGGCAGTTTTGACATTTTTTCATTGTTCATTTTTGAATAAGTCCATTGTATATTTGTCACGTTCCACTTGTGTTTTCTTTTTGCGCTTTTCTATTACAAACATTTTCTTTGCGCATTTGGCTCCATAAGCCAATGCCGCAATAATCAAAAGCGGCTTTAATGTTAATCGGCCACATCTTGCGCATTTCATAAATCATCACCATATTTGCTTTTTGGAGCGCTGCTCAAATTTACTGTTGATTCAGTCCATCGCTGATAGCGGCCTTCAAAATGCACAGCGAAAACGCCAGTCTTTCCGCCTCTTGTTTTCGCCACATCAATCCCGTTTATGGAGTATCCTTCGTGCTGCTCGTGGCTCCACATCAGCAAAACCGCGTCTGCATCTTCTTCGATAGCCCCTGATTCTTTCAAGTCTGAAAGCATAGGCCTGCCAGAACCCCGCTTTGTAACGTCTCGGTTAAGCTGTGACAGCGCCATAATGGTTATATCAAGCTGTTTTGCAAGCGCTTTTAATCCCCTCGATATTTCCTCAAGCTGGTGGTGCCTTGATTTGCTTGAATCACTTGCCGCGCATAGCTGAATATAATCTATAACCAGTAACTTTATGCCATGTTTTCTGACAAGCGTTCTAGCCTTTGATGCGATGTCAGTTAATCGCATTGCGGGCTGCTCATCAAAATAGAATTGCATATTCCGCATCTGGTCTATTGCTTCAGACATGCGGCTATATCCGTCACCGTCTATTTTGCCGGCCTGATAATCGCCATAATCAATGCGCCCTAGATTACACATCGCCCGATCTGTCATCTCTTGGCACGACATTTCCATACTGAACATGGCCGCCGGATGACTGTCTTGGGCGATGTTTAAGCAGATTTGTTCAGCCAGCGAGGATTTGCCAACGCTTGGCCTCGCAGCCAAGATGATGAGCTTTCCACCCTTTAAACCACCAGCAAGGCACTTATCCAGCGATACTAGGCGCGTTTTGATTCCGGGGAATACCTTACCCTCAGCCAAGTCATGAATGCGGTCTATGGCGTTGCTAATGAAGTTTTGAATTGGTTGCGGCTGGCTTATCTGCTTTTTTTGGCCAACAGCCTCAATTGCTGATTGCGCTTGTGCGATTCGGTCATCGACTGAAATGGATTCATCAAACGCCGTGGCTTTGAGTGATGCAACAGCCTCAATCAGTTGGCGCGCACGATACTTTTCAGCAACTTTCTCTGCGTAAGCCCTTGCGTGTCGTGGTGTGCCTGCTGCTTGTGAAAATTCATTTACAACTTGCAGGGTCACACCGCGAAAAGCCACCGCGTCAGCGACTGTCAGCACGTCTACCGGCTTGCCATCTGCTATCAGCGCGGCAATTGCTGCAAACATGAACCCTGCTCGCTGGTCATAGAAAGCCTGCGCGTCAATGATGTCGGAAACGTCATCAAAGCAATCCGGCTTGAGCATGATTGCGCCCAATACTCCAGCCTCGGCCTCTGGCGACCAGGGCAAAACAACTTCGTATTCATCCATGAGCGGCCTCCCTTGTTTTTTCGATGACTTGTTTTTTACCCTTTTCGCTCAGCAGAAAATCAAAGTCACACTCCCAGCCTTCATGCCCGCTTGCCTTGACACCCCTGCCCATCAGGAAGTCGTTTGCTCTTGCTCGGGTGAAGTAAGCGCGAATCCATTCCATAGCCTGTTGCTCATCCTGCGCCCGCGGCTGGCCGTCTGCCCGTTTGCTTGTCAGGACAAATTTCCACATGCCAGCGATTGCTTTCTCGCGCCTGCTGTTCATCAATCGTACTTTTGGCAGTTCTGGCAAAACCTCGTGATACAAGTCCACGATTGCTTGCTTGTCGCATCGTGGCAGTTTGTCGGGTTTCCCGACAGGTACGTTAGTACCTTCTTCTATTATTGGTGTTGGTGTTGGTGTTGGTGTTGGTGGCATTGCATGTGCATTGCCGTGGTTATGCTGCGGCAATGCCACGGCATCTTTAATATCCGATTCTGGCTTATGCCAGCGCTTGTTTGCTTTGTCGCGCTGCTTTTGTTGCTTGTCACGCATAGCAGAAATTTCTCGCTCACAACGCTCATGAGACCATCCATTTTCGTCTGGCCTAAAAAATTCTTTCAGAACGGCCTCTACTTCTGCCACGTGCTGGCGCATACGCACTATTCTGGCAACTTCTGCGGGGTCTTTTGGCAGCGCGCCCTCTCTGAGGTAGTACGCATCTAGCATGCGTCTGTAGGCCAAATCTTCAATTGGCTCAAGATGGCCTGTGTGACTAGCGTAGTCACCCAAATGAAAAGGGTAGTAATTCATTGATCATCCTGTCAAACATCCTAAAAAAAGAACATCGGCGGGCGGTGGATGAATCCGCTTTTCGGGAGCTACCCTAGCCGTGTCTTATTAAATCTTATTACAGCCCCAGCTTTCTGGCAATACGCGCAAAAGCGTCCTGCACCTCTTGAGGTGTTGCCGTTGGGTTTGCTATAAGCCAATGCTTTTTGGCCTGCTCGTACAAGTAATACCGGCTCATTTTTTAGCCCAAAAAAAGGCTAAGGACACACTCTCACCGTTTAGGCGTTGGCGGACTGGTGGGAACCAGCAGAGTGTGTTCTTAGCCTCACCCATATTCCCCGCCAAGGGACTTATCTCAAAAAAGCCCCAAGCCCTAAGGCCTGGGGTAATCCGTGGTTGCGTCACGGAAGGAGACGCTTAAACTTTATCAGCCCTCCTGAAAAGATGCAAACTCTTTTGCAACTTTAGGTTTATATTTTTTCACCCAAGCAGCAAAGACGCGCTCAGCCACTACGGCGGGCAGGTCATCCGGCCACATGTGGATAGCGGCCACGCTGGTGTAATTCATTGCAGCGGCGGCTTCTTTGGCTGTGCCACCTAACAGTTTTATTGCGGTTTGTTTTTTCATGGGCGCAGGATAGCGGGCTTATCGAAAAAACACAATAGTCTTATGGTGTAGCTTTTTTGCAAAGATAAATTTATTTATTGTTTTTGATGAAAAAGTGTTGACGCATTGAATAAACCGGCTTACAGTAGAGCCATGTCAACAAAGACATGACGGCCAAGACGCCGGGCAGCAAGCGAATACGCAAGCTGAGTGGACACCAAGTACCACGCCCCGACTAGCCCGAGGGTGAAGGCAGCAAGCGCTAGGCCGGGACGTAGCGCTAAAAATCAAAGCATCTTGCGGGGTGTTTTGATTTTTAACAAGGGGATATAAATGGCACTAGATCACGGAATTTTGAACCTTCCACTCAAAGCTCGCGGGAACATCCATGCTGAGCTTGATCGCTACAAAGCAGAAAAGGCGGCAGACAAAAAAGCAGCAGCAAGAGAGCTTGCCGCACTGCACAAAGAGCAGCAGGCTCTTGCCAAACAAAAGCTCGCCGAGATGTCTGACGAACGTGCGCAGCAATTGATGAAGAAGCTCAACATGACGCGCTCCCAGCTAGACAAGGAACTCAATAGCATTGCCCACTGGAGGCCAGCCGTCATCCTGCGAGGCATCTGATTTTTCCCCACTACCCCGATGGCAAAGACTCGGGGGCTATCAAATTAGGGCATCAAGGTTTCGCTGGTATGACCGACAGCCTGCATCAATCGGCCGAGAAGGTGCAACGCTGGCAGTACGCGGGTTCGATTCCCGCATGCCCTAATTTGATGGTGAATGTGCAGGCTGATGCACTGAGATGGCTTGTGGATACAGCGGTCGAATGATTTACATTCGGGTGCCATGACTAATGCCGGGATCAGCTCCGGCCACCATCAACTAATTAAAAGCGTCGTTAGCTCAACCGGATAGAGCAGCGGTTTTCTAGTCCGCAGGCTGGGGGTTCGAGTCCCTCACGACGCACCACACACAGCCCACCAAGAGTGGGTTTTTTTACATGGGAAATTATGAATAAACCAATTGAGAAAGACGTTGTTTTGCACCTGGTTGGCAGAATACTCAAGGAAAGACCGGCGGTTCATAAAAGACGTTTCGAGGCCGCTATATACGGCGCGATGAAGGACAGGGAGGAGCTGATGACGAGAGCGGCTGACCTGGAGTGTGCCTTGTCCGTTTCGCTCGCTAGACGAAACAAAAGCACCGATGGCATATTGGTTAACATTTTGAAACGAATAGCCCAACGCGGATTCTTGGCCTGGGAAGATGAAATTGCAAAATTAGAAGGTAAAGCCAAGAATTGATGTCCGAAAATCGGATATAGACACCGTTTAAATCGCAACCACACAGCCCTATTTTGAGGGCTTTTTTTACAGGAGAGGCAAATGCAAGACCCATACGAAGACGACAGCCGTGATTTTTCCGACCGGCTAAACGACTTAATTCCATTTATTGAGGATGACATCGCCGCATGTTTCTACCAGGGCAACACAAGCAAGCCGTTGCCAGCGGTCAAAGAAAAAGGCGCAGTAACTGCAGAAAGCGAAGCGCTTGGCTTGATTTCATATCCGGTATTAGAGGAACTTTTGAAGCAAGTTTTACGCGAATCAAGCTGCCCATGTGTAGAGGAATTGAGAGCGGCGATGGCTCTGGCGATGGCTCTGGCTCTGGCGATGGCTCTGGCTATGGCTATGGCTATGGCTCTGGCGATGGCTCTGGCTATGGCTCTGGCTCTGGCGATGGCTCTGGCTCTGGCGATGGCTCTGGCTATGGCTAGAAAACAAACCCCTGAAAAAAACAGGGGCATCAATCAAAGCTCTTGCCGCTGGGAAATGCCAATGGAGCGCACAGGGGCTTTGATTGATGGTGTTAGATCAGGATGGGACTCGGAGTTGAAATAGACAACCGCGCCCAATAAAGAGTGCCTGAGAAAGTAGGTAAAGCCTAGCTTTGCCGGAGTTAATGACCGGTCTCCATCAACCAATAACAACCAGCCCGCCAATCGCGGGCTTTTTTACGGGAGCACAAATGTTCTACAGCACAGACCCAGTTGAAGACGCAGGCCGATACATGGACGCGCAGGGCGAATTTACAGACCGACTGCTTGAAGCGGAGGCAAGCGTTGAGGCTGAAATTGAAGCAGCGTTTCAGCCAAACAGTGATACACGGCTACCGCTGACTGAAAGCCTGAAACCATTTTTCAGGACTAAATGGCACGAGGCACTAGCAATGCTGGATTACGACATGCCAGAAGCTGAGTTAATCAATGTTTTGTCTATGTCTGAATGCCCGCATGTTGTGGCGCTGCGGACTGAAATTGCGAAGCAATATGCAAGCTGCTTTGCTGAGGAAATAGCAAGAGAACGCATTGAGGGGGATGAAGAATGAACAACATAGACACATGCAGACTACTACCCAGCGGCCTATACCAGACGCGCACCGGCTTAATCATAGGCGGCGCTGCAAAGCACAGAGCCCCAGAAATGACAAGCGATGCGGTCAAGATTCAGTCCGCGCTTCTTGATAAAAGAACAGCGCAAAAACCCACCGTGCTTCACAGCGTGGCTGGTGCTGTTTGGAGGTGGCTATGACATGCGTATCCGATAAATGCCGCCAAGGGCGTGACGCCTGCCCTACGCCTGATTTATGTGCCCAAGCAAGCGCAGAAACCGCGCTTTTTGGCCTGCTCGTGATTGTCTGCATTTTGCTATTTGCGGGGTTTTGCTTCACAGCAGGGTTTATTTTTCAATGGACGTTTAATTTATGAGCGCACTACAAACAATAAAACAGAGCTTGTACGAAGAATCAGAAAATGAGGCGGCTGCTTGCGCGCAAATTGAATACGATTATCAAATAAGGAGCAAAAATGGAAAAAATGAAAGTTTCAGCGGCGTTTGTGCAAGCCCAAAAGGGTTTTGCACCAGCATTGAAGACCAGCAGCAACCCGCACTTTCGTTCTAAATATGCGTCACTAGACGCTTGTATTGAGGCGGTTATTGATTCACTCAATGCAAACGGCATTGCTTTAATGCAGCAAACCAAAGAATGCGATTCTGGCGTTGTTGTAGAAACAATTTTCTTGCATGAGTCTGGGGAATTTTTAAGCGGCGGCGTCTTGCATGTGCCTGCCGTAAAGCACGATGCGCAAGGTTACGGCTCTGCGCTCACATATGCGAGGCGATACAGTCTAATGGCCGCTTGCGGAATAGCCCCAGAAGATGACGACGGCAATGCCGCTTCAAAGCAAAAAAGCGCCCAGCCAAAGCACCGGCCAGTTGATGGCGCTGTGTTGTCAGCGCAGCAGCAGTCAAAGTGCAACAGAGTGGCCTCTGCAATTCAAGAGCGCATGGCTGCTCAAGATGTTGTTGGAGCATATGGCGAATGGGAGGGCTTGATTGATACAGAAGAGAAAACCTACACATGGTCAATGCTTGATGCTCAAACGCGCCGATCAATCAAAGAGCATGGCGCAAAGATGAATAACTCTTAATGATGTCTTAAAAAACTGGTCGTAAAAACAAACTGCGCGATGCGCTGAAGGATTGAAATGTCTAAGATGTACGAATTGATGCGGCTTGGCCGCGATGCTGAAATCAGAACAACCCCTAATGGTGAGCGAGTGGCAAACCTTTCACTGGTTTACAGCTACGGACGCAAGGACGCAGAGGGCAATCGACCCAGTCAATGGGTGGATGCGGCATTTTGGGGTGAACGCGCAGAAACGCTTGCGCCATACCTCACTAAAGGCGCTATGCACCTTTTCAGCTTATCGGATGTCCACATTGAAAAATACACAGACAAGAATGGTTACGAGGCATTTAAGCTAGCGGCGCGGGTTAGTGATGTGACTTTGTGCCCAAAGCCAAAAGAGCGGGATGCACAAACAGACGCACCGAAGCGCAGGCCAGCAACAGAATCTGCGCCAAAAATGCAGCCTACGCAGCCGCCCGCTGGCTCTGGCTTTGATGATATGGACGACGACATACCTTTTGATTGACCAGTCAAATACCCATCAAATAAAACCAGCCCTCTGTTGAGGGATTTTTTTACAGGCTAAAAATGAAAAAGAATGACGTAGACATTAGCTCAATTGCTATAACAAACGAAGCGTATCAATTCAAAAAAAGAGAGATCAAATCAAAATACGATCAAGTATTTGAGAGTCTTGAGCCAAACAAGCGCTTAAAAATGCCGTCAAGCGAAGTGAGCACGGTATCAAAGGCGCTGCGCGCTTGGCTAAAACGTCGCGGCCTTCCCGATAACGTCAAAATCGTTGCAAAATGCGAGGACGGCATGGGCGGTGTGTGGTGGTTTAATGAGCCTAAGCAAAAAGCTGCAGCCAAACAATCAGCACCAAAAACCGCATGGGTTGGTCTAATCAAAAAGGCCGCGTGATGAACCGCGCAGAACGTAGAGCCAAGCCAAAAAAGCCAACGGTTAAGCGTAGGCGGGCATCGTCACCGATTGAGGCTGTTGTGCTGAAACAAATCATCATTACAGACCTCAACCGGTTGCGCACCGGAGCGGGGCTTCACGCGATGATGGGGGGCGACGCTGCGACTATCATGAATCTAGCGGGGCGGTTGATATTCATCACTTGCCATGCCATTGGCAAACAGTACCCGATAGAACAACCACCAGAGGCGCGGATATTGATGGGGGCGGCTAATGCCCTTGGCGATTTGTCAGAGCGCCCGCAAGACATTGAAAAACATCGTGGTGCTATTCAATCCGGCCTAGCGGCAATTGACCGCTTAATGCCTGATTTGAGCGAGTGGGCGCTGGCGGAGGGCGCACTGAAGCTAGATGAGATGCTAAAAAGCCCAGCCGGTTTATCGGTTGGCGACATCAACAGCGCACTAAAAAAGGGTCAAAAATGAAAAGTTTATGGAAAACAGCGGAGCCAAAAGCGGGTGAACTAACGGACATCTACGCAGACCGCGCATACAAAGAAGTAACGCCAATCAAGCGGCCACGCAAGAAAAAGCAGCCGACGCCCGACCGTATATGCGCTGCTTCGGTTTCTGGCATTTACGATGGTGCAGACTTGAAGCAGCCGCCGGGCATACCTGATTCTCGATTTGTTGCTTTCAAGCTGCCAAGTCTGAGGCACGGCAAACGTGTTTATCCGGAAGTTTGACATGACAGAAAGAAAACAAACACAAGCGCAACTACTCCGTAGGGCTGAAAAAGCAGAAAAGCAGTTGGAGTTTGAACGCATCAGAGCTGAAAAAGCGTGGCAGTCCTACGGCGAAGCACTGCGAGACATTGTCGAACTCAAGATGCGTCTTGAGGCTGTCGAAAAAGCATTGAAGGGGGAGATATGACGCCAAACGACATAATCAGTCAACTGCTTGAAAAGCAAGCAGACGACAGAGCACACAGGGTTGCATCTATTTATGCGGAAGAATATATCCGCGCCAATGGCCTGCCAACAGATAACGCCGATGAATTTATTTTTTATGGTGCTGATTTGGCGGATGAACATTTCCAAGACTGCGTTGCTCACTTGAAATGGCGCGGTGAATGCGTCGTATTTGAAAGTGAAGAAGAAACCACAGTTCTTCTTGGCGACTTCACGATGGAGTCTTTGGCATGACCACACCAAAACAAACACCAGCTCAACTACTCCGCCGCGCTGAAAAAGCACTAAAAGGGGGAATCTGATGGAGCACGAAATATCGCAATTGCGTCACTTATACGCACAAATGGTTGGTGGCGTTGTCAAAGATTCAGCCGCAGCAAAACGAATTGCTGAGGGACTTCTTGCGCCAGTTATTGAGAGGCTGGAGCGGTTACAGCATGGCGACAATGAGCCGATGAAAGTTGAGGCGCAATGTGTGCAGGCAAAGTGCGACACATCCAAATTTTGCAGCAGCGTTCAGCGCTGCACAGCGCGTGATGCCGACCGGGCAAAGAAAGGTGGCGAGGAATGAGCGGCAAATTAATTTCACAAAAGGCTGCGTTAATGATGGCGGCGTTAGCTCTTTCAGAGGGTATGTTTACGCAGGGTCTACGTGCGCCATCAACTTATGAAGGGGACTTTCAGTACCCAATACGCGGCAGCAAACCGAAAACTACAAAGGCGAAGCGAAAAGCCAGGAAAAAAGCGCAACAGAAAGCGAGGCGAGCATGACCAAACTAGCAGCCAACCACCAGGGCATGCGCGTGGACTATTCCGGGCTACTTGGCCAGTGCCAACGCGCCCTGAGTAACCGGGAGCCTGCCAATGCAGAAATGCTGCGCCAGCTGCAGGGCCATCTGAAGGAACTCGGACAACGCTGGTACGCAGGCGACGCCGATGTCGTAGATGAATTCTTGCAGCTCTATTGCGTAGAGAGCGAAGCCAGAAATGCAATTCAAGTAGCCCGCAAGAAAGGTGGTGAGTAGTGATGGAAAACGACATTAAAAAATGCACAGGCCGCATCAGCAATACCCCAATTGGACAAGCCGGAGGTGTACGCATCACGAGCGGATTTGGTCATGTTGATTGTCTGCGCTGCGCAAGGCTTGAAACAGCGCCGCCAGATGCCATTGTTTCAACAATGGAACCACCACCGTTTATCAACGGGCAGTGCCCACAACGATTAGTGATGATCGTATGACGCCTGACCTATTCCCAAACAGCAAGCCAAAAAGAGCGAAGCCAATTGTGGCTTTTGGTTTTGTTGGCCGCAGGAATGAGTTTGTTTTGTCTCTTTGGATTGTTGATTTTAGATTTACATGGGGTTATTGATGACAACAAGATCAAGATTTGAGAAATGGGCCAGCGAGCAGGGCTTTAGTACAGAGCGCATGCCGACTGGCGAATATCGGACGGCAAGCACTGACGCCGCCTGGGGTGGCTGGCTTGCATGCTCTGACGATGCCGAGGACAGGCACTCAATGCTTTGCGCCGAGTGGTCGCGCTTGTGCACTTCAAGCAAGCGGCACGGCGCAGCAGTCGGCGCAAATGAGTGTGCAAACCTGATACGAGGTTGGCGCAAAAATAACGAGTTAGCGCCATTGTCACCGACGCATGAGCCCCGCTGACCACATCAAGATGGCCAAGGTGCACTTGCATGCATCAAGCTGCACACAGCACCGGCATTGGGCTTTCTGCTTGCTTCAATTTGCGGCTAATCAGAGGCGCAAGGCTTTTGATCTGTTGCGGAAAGTTGAGCCGATTCAAAAACATTATTTTGAGAGGTAATCATGAAAACCCACTGGTACTACGTGCCATTCATTCTGCTTGCTAATGCAGTAACTTGGGTGGCCAACTTATTCAAAAGCAAGCCTAAACCGAAGCCTCAAACATCACTAAGCCGCTGGTCAGATACAGTGGTTTCGGATGCAATGGCTGAGGCTATGGACTCAACTTTTGGCCATCAACAAAAGGACAGAAAATGACAAGAGACGAAAAAATGCAGGTGCTGAAAGATTGGCAGTTTTCAATCCAAGATTCAAATGAACTTATCGCGCCTGTGCGCGAAGTATTAATTATTCCCCCAGAAAGCCCTATAAACGAAGCAGTTGATATGCTGGCTATAGCTCTCACTCGTGTCGCGTCCAAGCTGGTCGGCGACAAAGAAAAATGGCTGTACTGGTACGCAATGGAAAACGATTTTGGCAGGAAAGGGCTTTCTGCCGGATACAGTGGGAATGAAAAGCCAATTACGGGGTTGGACGATTTACTAGATTTAATTGAGCGAGGAGTGGCGCAAGATGATTCTTTGCTGCCAGCTTTAAATGAGCTTGTGGCGCTTGATTTTGGCGCGCACTTACCAAATGGCATCGAAGATGAGATGAGGCTACAAAGCGCAGCCACTACTGTACGGGCTTACGTCGTCGCGTCAAAGGGGTGAAGCATGACCCAGCCAACCCACACCCACTGCGCAGGCCGCATATCAAACCGCCCACTGGGTCAGATAGCAGGCGTGCGCGTCACCAGCACTGCTGGGCACGTTGAGTGCTTGAGGTGCGCTAATCGTAGAGTGCCACCCGCTGGCGCTTTAACGCGGTTTATTGACCCGCCGCAATTCATAAACGGCAAATGTCCAGAGAGGATAGAGCGATGAAAAAACCAAAACCAAATAACCGAAATCATCCTTACGTGGTGAAGATGATAGGTTGCGGGCATGGCGTCCTTTTTACAGATCCATGCGAGGATTGCGAAATTGTGTCTACACAAGACGAATACCGACGCGCAGTGCGCACTGTGCAGCGCTGCAGGGACAGATTGCGTGCCCTTGGTGCGCCACTACCAGGACAAACATCATGAGCAAAAACACGACAGCAATACAGCGCGGAGCGTTACTTGCGAAGCATAAGATTGCCAGCGAGCAAAAGCAAGGCGCGGCCATTGGTTTTGTGAAAATCGATCGGCCAAATCGAGCCCAGCGCAGAGCGGCGAAAAAGAAAACAAATGAGCAACAAAAATGACCTACGCCGATCACATACACATGTCCAAGGCGTATCTAGCCGCATCGCGCAGCACACAGCACCGCCACTGGGCTTTCTGCCTGCTCAATTTCGCGGCAAATCAAAGGCGCAAGGCTTTGGCGCTGGTTAAAAACAAACCCGGGCAGCAATCACTTTTTTGAGAGGCTACGCATGAGAACACACTGGTACCACACACCGATACTCACCGTTTTGGTTGCCATTCAATGGCTTGGCAATCTTTTCAAGCCTAAAGCAAAGCAAAAGCCGGTCGCGTCTGCGAGCCGGTGGTCGGATACTGTCATGGCCGAGGCTATGGATTCAACTTTTGGACATCAACAAAAGTGCATTAAATGACCAAACAACAAGACTCCATTCCTGACTGGCGCGACGAACGAGACGCAGAGCCAGACTTAATACCTGAGCCAGATCATTTTGAGCCGGTTAATACGCTTGTATGAGGCTTTGGCCAAGCATCAAGCATCAATTTGACATCATTGACGTGCTGGTCAGATTTTTCTGCCAGCGTTCGATATTCTGCGACGCACTCTCCGAATACGTCTGTGACGGTAGCGGCGTACTGATTGACGGCCTCGCGGGTAGCGGACTGGATACGGGCGTTGGCCTTTGCGAGGTCTGCGCGCAGCCGGTCAGCACTAACAGTAGCACGGGTAGCAGCTTGAGCGTTGATTTGCGCACGGCGTTCAGCTTGTAGTATTGCATCGTCTTTTACCTTTTGCATAGCTGTGAAGTCTGCAAGAGCTTTCGCGCTGGCTGCGGCCATGTCCTGCGCTTGCTCTTGTCGAATGGTAGCAATTTGCGCTTCGTATTTGTGTGACTGATAGCGCCAAACGCCAAAGCCTGAAACCGTGGCGGCTATTGCGGCTGCAATCAATGTGGTTTGGATGTTTAGCATCACGCCCACCCTTGTTTGCGCTGTTTAACTCGCTCATAAATGATGTAGGCGCACAGACCTACAACAAGTACCAGCAGAACAGGCACAAGCCAATCACCAAGCGATTGAACGCTCTGCTTAGTGTCCGACACTGTGCGGGCTACTTCTGCCACCGTAGCCACGGTCGCAGTGCCGCCAGCCGCTATGCCAGCGCGGTTGATTGTGCTTTGTGGCATTGTGCTTTCTTCGTCTACAGTCTGTGGCATTGCGTCTTCTGATTGCTTAACCGTAGCCTGCACCGGCTTTAGATACAACGCGGCCTCGTAAGCCCTGCGTCTGGTTAGACCAGTGTAAACCTTGCCGCCCGATTTGTTCCACAGTGCAAAAGCCCTCGCCGCGGCTTGATGGTCGCCGCGATTGTGCACCTTCAAAACGCTTGACCGCTTGAAGCCAGCTATGCCTATGTTGTAGCAAAGCAGAACCATTGCATCAAACTGGTTTTGATTTGGAGCAATTGAACATGCGTAATAAACACCACGCTCATATTCTGCGAGCTCATCAACTAGCCGCGCATCAGCTTCGGCTTCGGTCATGTAATCGCCTTTTTTTACGCCCTTTGTGAAGCCGTAGCCAACTGTCCACACGTCGCCTTTGACGGGTATGTAGGCATATTCTCGAAAGCCCTCAAGCTCTTTGAGTTTTTGACGCGCTGTTAATGATAATTTCATTTCAAAGTCCGAAAAATGATTTAAACAGCAGCGCCGCAAAAGCACACGCGCCAACTATCAGCGACCACACGACTTTTTTTGCAGTTTCGAGTTTGATGCTCTGCAACGCATCCTCGTGCTGCTTTCTGACAAGATGATCGCGCCGGTGCCCGTCGTAATCCTCGCCGCCGATGTCATTCTTGATAAATGCGGTTTTAAGCGAAACGATCTGCGCCTGAATGACAGGTATTTGTGCTTCTAGCGCAATGACCCGCTCAAGCGCTTCGTTCGGCTGCTTTTGCATGGGCATGCATCCTTTCGACTAGAACATATGGGCGTGCGAATATCCATATTGAGGCGATACAAAGCGCCACATTTCCGCCTATAGCGGCTGGCGGTGGCGTCACCGACAGAAAGATGGTGTACGTACTCAAACACCAGAAAAATGAATTTACACCCGCAAATACCCGTGAAAATGCGTCATGGTAACGCTCTGCAACTAATATGTAAAACTGTATTACAGCAAAACCAAGAAAAAGAATACCCCAAAATTCCTCACTAGCAAACCTGCCCATTATTTCGTACGGTTTTCTAGCGAAGGTTTCACCCGGCCATAAGAGCATGGCGCCCCACGTAAATTCAGCGATTGCCAACAGCATGCGCGACGCGATGAGGTCGCTGTCCCAAATTGCGCGGCTGAATGCTTTAAGGTATCGTTGGCTCATTTTAAGGAGATTTAGACATGGATTTTATAGATTTTCAGCTTTGGAAGGCAATCGGGTTGTGTGTATTGGCATTTATTGGCGGCCTTCTTGGTCTTACTGGTCAGCCAGAAGACCAGCCCCAAGAACAGGAGCCGCGCGATACCCATATTGAGTGAGAAGCCCTCCGCGTCCTGCCGCTGCTGCTTGCGATGGAATCGCCATTGCCGCTCGTTGCGCGGCGGGTGATAACAAATAATTCCTTGCGGCTGGCCTTGCCAGAAGCCCAAACATAGGCAGCGGATTTGATGTCGAAATGCTTGCGCCGCCGGTGGCCAGCCAATCCAGCGGGCTTATTGCTTTTGGCGATTCTTTTAGAGCCTGCGTAGCTTTTGGAAATGCCATCCCCATTTTAGCGATGGTCAAAAGATCGCCAGAAAGCGGCTTGCCTTTTTCGAGTTGTTTTGCCAATGCCTGCGCAGAAACGCTACCGGTTTCAGAGTTGAGCGCCTTTTGTACGCTGTAAGTCTTGGCGATGATCTGCCTTGCGTCTTTGAGCGCCTGTAACGCCCCATCGTTTCCGGTAGCTGTCAAATGGCGCTCCAATTGATTCTCAAGCGCGGCGGCTGCATCTTTTGCAGCCTTCCCCATGCCAGTGTCGCCAGTGCGGAATGCTTTATCAGCACTTTCACGCAAGACCTTAATTGCATCAACCGCGCCATCAGCGTCAAATTGAGCAACCCGCAAAGAATCAATCATGTCGCCGACTTCGTTTTTGGCCAGCCCCGGGAATGCCTTGTTAGCGCCTTGGTACTTTTGCGCGATGCTATCAAGCGACTTTATGAATGCATCATCAGAAGTCACCATGCCAGCGCCACGAATAGGCTCATATGCTTGGGATGCTTGTTTTCTAATGCTGTCCAGAACCTCTACGTTTATCGCGTCATCTGCGCCAAGACCAAGCGCTTTCTTTGCCAGAGTGTCGGTTACTGGTTGATTGCGCCAGCTTGCCTCTTGCGCGGTCTTTATCTTGCCGCTAAGACCTGATATAAGTTCCGTCCCAGTGCTAGGGTTTAGGTCTGCAGGTGGCACAACGTAGCCTGCCCTTGCACCTTGTCGCGCCGCTTCTAGTTTTTGCGGTGACACTGGGGATTGACCGGCAAGAACCCTGCCTCTTATTGCGTTGCCAGAAAATCCTAAACCCTTGATTGCTATTGGCAGTGCGCCACCTATGAAAGCTCCTGTGGCTGTATCATCAGGGTTAACTAAGCCAGCCATTGCGCCACCAGTTGTCGCCCCAGCACCAGCCCTAATCGCCGCATTAGCAACACGACTACCGGTTGCAGCATTGCCAAGCGTAAAGCCGCCAGACTGGAGGGCAGGCGCAAACCGTGCAAGCTGTGGCACTGCTGCGGCACCTTTAGCCAAAATACCGCCAACGCCGGATGTGCCAGCAATTTCAGCCGCCAGCTTGCCGCCGCCGTACAGCAAAGAATCAGGATCCGCGCCAAGCGTTCTGTTGGCTTCGTCAATTCCAGCTCGGCGCTCGGCCATAGTCTTTCCCAAGCCGGTGACGTAACCAAAACCAGTTTTATCAAGACCGGTTGCACGCGCAAGCGGGTCAACGGTTAAGCCTAAGATGGTGGTGCCAATACTGCCAGCACCCCGCAAGCCACCAGCAACCACGTTATCAACGGCGCTGCCTACGTTCTGCATGAATGTTTTTTCGGGCTTTGCGGACTCTTGAGCAACTGGCGCAGAATCAATTTCACGGATGTATTGCGCAAGCCGCGTAGCCGCCTGCGTGTCGCCCGCTGCATCTGCGTTACGAAGTGCTTGATATAGGCGTTCTTTGTCCATGCTTAATACTTGTTTAAAAGTTGCTGAATGTCTGCCGGGGCATTGCCGACAGTGCCGCGCGCTGTTTGGCCTGACGTCTGCTCAATTCCAGCATATCGTCTCTGTATATCCTCAACAACTTGCAAAGCCGCCAATTTCCTAGGGGCTGGAGTTGTCGGGTCGCCAATTTCTGCCGCCATTTGTCTGTACATTTGCACGTCGCGGTCGGATTGTGGCCCTGTCATTTTTGGCATTTTCGCCACCAACGCACCCTCTAGCGCCTTTAGCTGTCCCGTCGCAACATCTCCGCCGGTTGATACACCAAAAGCCCGGCCTGCCGCGTCAACTGCAGCCCCAATGGTGCTACCGGTGGCCTTTGGAATTATCTCCTTTGCCTGAGCAATTAATGCTAAAGCGTCCCTTGCCTCTTGGGTTCGCAATGCGCCTTTTTCTCCCGCCTTAGCGTCTGCCGGTCCACCTGGTATTGCTTCCATGCCCGTCATGTCAGCCGTCCATCGGTAGCCCGGCGGCAATTTGGCACCGCCGCTGTTTTGCTGCGCCTCACGCGCAAGCGCGTTATTCGCCCATCCAAGCGCGTTACTTGCGCGGGATTCTGGCGACATCCCCATAGCGAAGGCTTGTTTTTGCTGCAGCGTGTATGGGTCAAGCGCTACAGTCTTGTCACCAAGGTTTTGCATAATAGGCGCTCTGAATTGCGCCATGCCATCGCCTACTCGGTTTCCATACTCGTCTACTTGATATTCGTACTCACGACCATCTTGGCCTATGCCTTTGATAGTGCGGGCAACCTTGTTTGCGTTGATATTTCGCAAGCCGCCAAGTTTGCCAATCTCATCTGGTGAAAAACCAGCCGCTAAAGCACTCTGGACATCAACACCAGTTTCACCAAGCAATGATGGTAGCGCTTGCTGTTTGCGCATAGCGGCCTCAACCGCCGCCCGCTCTTGCGCCGCTCGTTGCCTTGCGCTGTTCATTTGCTCGGTTTGAAATTCGTTACGCAGCTTGCGTGATTCTTCGTCTGCAAGTTGCTGTTTGTAGGCGTCTTGCATTTGAAAAGCACCCGCGAGGCGCTCGCCAAATCCCATCGGGCGCGATTGTGGACCTGCCATAGACAGCAGGCCGATACCTAACCGACCCTCTGGGGAGTTGAATATATCGAGTAGTCCAGCCATGTTAATTCCCCGAATCGAAGTAGTATTCTGCCTGTCTGCGAGCATCGTCACGCCTGCGCATCTCTTCGTCTATCAACTGCTGAATCGTCTGCTCATCAGTTGGCGCTTTGTCGACGGGCTTCAAATCTGTAGCGAACGGATTTTGTGCGTTGAAGTCGATGCCTCCACCGGTTGGCACTTGGCCTGCTCCAACCGCTGGCATTGAGAAAGCCCCTGTAGGTTGGCGCATGGCTGGCTCATAGGGTAGCTGCGGCTGATATTGCGTTGGTCGAGTAGAGCCGCCCATGCCTTGTGGCATTGGTCCGTTTAGCAGGCTTGGCATGCGGTTCATCCTTGCGCCACCCTCAAAGATGTTTGGTGCACGTTGGTAGTTTGTGCCCATTAGACGGTTGGCAAAGTCCATCATTCCCGGTGCTATTTGCCCGCGGAAATTCGCCTGATCTGCAAAGATGTTGTTGTAAGCTTGTTGTTGCTGCGGGTTAAATGGGTTCTGCTGATAGTACCGCTGTAGGTCTTGACCTGTGCGGATATTCTCCTCAAGCCAAGGCCGTGCAGCTTCCCAAGGCTCCTTAGATGCGGTTTGCCCACCGCCACCGCCGCCCATGCTTGACCCTACAAGCCCAATAGTTGCACCCGCGATTGCGCCCCATGTCATATTAAACCTCCAGCATCTTTGTAAATGATTCGAGCGCCTGATAATCCGGCGCTATGATTTCAGCCTCTAATTTTTCCATGTCATCTTTATTTTCTGGGTCGTAATCGTTGGGATTTAGATGTAGCGTTGTCCAAATGGTATCCTCCATTGCTACAACTAAACGCCTAGCACCAACCTCAGAAGTAAACGTGTGCGGGGCGATAATTTCGACTTGACCCGCCTCTGTTAAAACCCGAACATGACCAACTGAAACTATGTTTAGGTGTGAGTGTTTGTGGATTTTACCGATGATGATCGAACCTTTTGGGATGAACATCTCACGCCCAATCATGCCGGGCGCTTTATAGTGCTTAACGGGAAAATCCACGCACTCTTTATCGAATACCTGCGGCATTGATGCCATCAAATCATGCAGGTGTTGAATTGCATGGCGTATTTCAAGCCTTGACTGCGATTGCAGTCCGCTGGTTATTTGTTCTGCTGTTATGTTGGACATTAGTCAGCCAGTGATCCAGTGTTAAACCATGTGCCGGGGTCAGTGCCAGACCACTGGCTAGTCCCCCTGTTTGGCTGGCTTCCAGTGTTCCACCAACTGCCGATTTGCCGCCCTAGCTGCGCACCGCCAAGAGCTCCCATCACGGGGCTACTACCGCCGCCAGAGCTTGTCTGAGTGCCGTAGCCTTGGCCGATTGCGTTGGCGCGGTCTGCAAACATGTTGTAGTAATTCAGTGGCGTATCTTGTATGGCTTGACCAGCACCCAAGCCGATAGCGTTTGATGCGTTCAAGCGGTCTTGGATGCCTAGCCCAAAGTTTGCACCCTGCAACTGCCAGTTCAGATTGTCATTGTTTATGTTGCGGTCTAGGTTCGCATAACCCAAGCCTAGGTTGCCCTCACCAAGCCGCTGATTGCCTGCTTGAACATAGCCTTGTCCGTACAGGTTGCCAAGCGCGTTGCCTATCGTGCTATTCATGTCGCGCAGTGCGTTAGCCTGCAACACACCCTCGCGTGACCCGCCTATACCACCAGCCGCCATCATTTGCGACCGCATGCTTGGCAGGACATTTCGCTGGAAGTTGCTAGTGACCTCGTCTACAAGGTTGCTACCCATTTGCGACAAGTAAGGGTTAACCTCTAGGCCGCCCATCATGTTTGATTGCATGGCCTGAGGCGCTGAACCATTAAATAATCCGCCTCCTGCTACAAACGGATTTTGGCCTCCTTGCGCGTTATAAGTGCCGGGTATTTTCCCCATAGGCTGTGCGCCACCAATTGGCGGGGGGTTGCTTCCCGCTGAAGGATACGGGCTAGCGTTGCCAGTCCATTGCCCAACATTCCCACCGCCTGCCACAAACGGGTTGCTTGCTTGAGGTGCAGCCGTAGGATTTGTGTTTGCAGCCCAGCTATTTTGGCTAGTATTGCCGCCACCGATTACAAACGGATTCGGTGAAGGCGCAGCGGTTGGGTTTGTGTTTGCAGTCCACTGACCAGTTCCCGCGCTTGGGTTTGGTGTTCCATAGCCAACGCTAAACGGGTCATTGGCATTGCTGTAATTTTGCACCGGTGGCGTTAATCCGCCATTCATGTTCATGCCAGAAAAAACACCAGTTCCGATTTGCGGGTTTATTAGCCTGCGAATCATGCTCTGATCGACGGTATCCGTTGAGCCATCGGCATACGTTCTAACGCCGTTTGCGTCAATCGTAACGCCGCCTTGGTTGTAAAGAATTTCTGCCATTTTTTACCCTAGTTTATGCCATTGACCGGCGTAATATGTGTAGACGCCCTTGCCATTTCCACCGCTGCCGCCGCTACCGTGTGCGCCGGCATGCGGATCCCAATTGGTTCCATCTGCTAACACAGTCATGCCCTCGTACACTTTTGCCGGCTCTTTGTACAGCATGCGGAAATAAAAGATTCCTGCATTCAGATTCTCGGCAATAACCCGGTTTTCTCTTTCGATAAATGCGGGCAGTTGATCTGCTGAGGCTGGAACATTTGAAGGTGTATACATCTACCAACCCCCCATCATTTCGTACTCAACATCCATGCTTCTGATCTCATACTGCGCATTATCTATGGATTGAATCCGCATAGCAAGGAAACGCCCTGTGGCCATTGAATCTACTTTATATGTGGTGCCAACTGTATATGTAACTGGCGTCTGCCAAGTGACATCACCCTCGACATCCATCGCCCCACCGACTTGAAATTGAAGCTGCACGCCATTAGCCGCCTTTACGCGCGGGACTATTCGTTTTATCAGCTTTACACGTTCAGGAGTGTCTAAGTGCATGCCGGTTTTTTCGATTACAGAAGTAAACGGCGTGCCAGAGAATTTTGAAGTTACATCAGCAACGCTAATCAGCGGGGCTGTATTGCCAATTAGCATAAGCTGCTGGGCTGGCGATAGCTCGTCTTGGTTCCATGCTGCCGTGACCTCTTCCCATGTTTCTGTGGCCGCCGACCAGCTATTGGCCGCGCCGTAGTTCAATTGACCAGTTCCTGCGCATGTGGCATTGTTCAAGGTTCTGATTGACCATGCATCATCTTGCCAGTTCCACACCGCAGCCAGCGTGCACGATGTGTCGCCAAGTTGTGGGAAACAGATTAAAACTTCATTAGCCAGCGGATTCATAGCCACAAAAGACCGGTTGCGATTCAAGCTATCAATCCGGCTAAAAAGCCACTTTCTCAACCTCGTATTGATGATTGAGCGCACAGACTGGCCGGTGTTCAACATCACATCGCCGGGCGCTAAGAACACATGACCTACAGGCGTATTCACCACGCAGTTTTGGGATAGCAAGCCTACGCTGCCGGGTATGCGCTGGAATCGAAAAACATCAGCCCCGCCGCTCGGAACCATTGAGAAAATCGCATTCTCTTTGTAAATGATGTTTGCATCACCCAAAGGAAGCTGGTCAACCATTACCGACTGCTCTTCTGCTAGGTCTTTTTCTCCTGCGGTCTCTGTTACGTCGGTTTCGTCCCAAGTGGCTGGCAAAGTGCCTGGGTCTGCGATGCTAGACCACTTAACCATGTGCGGGTATTCATCGTCCGTGGTGCCTACGTTTTTTGTGACACCCAAAGCCACAAGCACATTTTTATATGGCCTTAGACTTTTTGCGCGGGTGTTAGCTGGCCAGTTTGTCAGCGTAGCCGCGATGCTAGAGCCGCCCCAGTAGATTGGCGCATCTTTTTGGTTGTTGGCAACAAGAACCCCATTAAAAACGCCGCCAGTCCAGTAATCGTCTGCGTCGCCCGTTGGCGCGCTTGATGGTGTGATGTCTGTTCTGGTTGTGCCATCGTCAGCATACACCGCCGCCGTGCCTGCATGTATCCAGTAGCGAACGCCGTCTACAGTGTATTGATGCAGCCAGTATGGTGTTACCGCTGGCGTGTCGAATATCTTTTTGTCGCCTTTTATCCGCGCGGCAATGCCGTCATAAAAGCGCATATTCAGACAGTCAGACCACGCATTGATTGGCAGCTCTTGCGGCTCAATGTCTTTGATGACGCCGATTTTTCCAACAACGGGGATGGTTATTTTAGGCATTGGTTTTTTTAGGCAAAACAGACCATGTGACAGGCGTTTTAAGGTCGTAGCCTGGTATTGGATACCAGCGCTGCTCGCCGGTTTTTAAGTCAAAGACGTTATCAATTTCATGGCCTAGCCTGTACTTCAAGCCAAAGCCGAATGCGATGTGTTGATCACGCTTAATCTGCCAGGCGTCGCCGTGGTTTACGACTGTGATGTCATCTTGCGCCCACACAGTCGGTTTAACCTGCTCTTGAACTTTTACCCCGCGCGTATAAGCAACATACTCGCCAGCGTTTCGTCTATACCAAGCAACCCGGGCCTCATAACTGCGTGGGTGATGGCCTGGGCACCAGTAGCATGAGGCGACGGCGGCTTTGTAATCGTCAGATTCGGGGTCTGGGTTAAGCCAACTACCCGGCTGTGGGCGTCCCTGCCCAGGAGCACCAACCCAATCACCTTTATCGCCGTTACAAGTGATGTTTATCATTGGAGCAATGTCCCATTCAGCTAAGTCTGGACGGACATCAATCAGGCGCTCACTTTCCCAGCTGAGACATTCGGCAATGTCTCCTGCATGAAACAGACGAGGCTTGAACTTAGCAAGAAGCAGACCACTTGTCTGCTCGTGCACCTCCGCAAGCACCTCAATTGCTTCGGCATGAAGTACTCCTGGAACACCCGCGCGGGAGAGGTATTCTTGAATCATGGTCGCTCACTTTCTTGCACAGCGGCAAACAAAGAATCGCCAAACAAACAATCGCCAAATAATCCCGCGATGGTCAACAACTTGTCAATGTACATAGCCACTCCTCACCACGGCCTGCAGACTGCACGGATCGTACCTGTGCGGGTCTTTTAGCCCTAGAACTGCCGCGCATGCCTCACTGCATGCCAATCGGTCTTGTTTGTTCGGTATCGGCCAAGCAAGAAAGCCAGCTATGTATTGCCAGTCATACAAGGTGCCCTGCAGTTGGTTCGCTAATCGTGCGGCAATCAATGGTTGTGCTTGCACGTTGTCCAACTGCCACTTTGTCCAGTCGTGCACATGAATCCGTTTGAAACGCGCACCACCAACACGGCCAGCCCTACGTGGGGAGTAGCTTGGCAATTCTTCTAGCCCTACACTTGAAAAGCACCAAAGCCGATTTTCAGCATCAGGTGCACAAGTGCCATCAGGCATCAAGTGTTCTACACCATCGCCGGGTTCAAAAACCACCTCGCAGTGGCTCACATTCCCGCGCAGGCGTAGGCGTATCAGAGCGTTGCCGACACCCATAATGCCGGGTCGTGTGCCGATGTATGAAGCCAGCTTCACGGATATGTTTCGCTTTCTTGAATCTCTGCAAGCAATACCGCATCACGCTCTTGCGCGGTTAGACGCATGTCGTAGCTCACGCCGTCCAACGTGACAGAAGCAGGGCATTGCACACTTGCTAACCACTCTATACCCTCGATGGTCTGCGCGTCGTCAAGATTGACGTATGGCGAAGCGTCAACGCGGGAATTGAGGCGGTCAAGAACACCGG
>Ga0208767_1000931_pt1 | contig 23772 bp, 30 predicted proteins | sample VirMetDEL_Mar_21_FD_184514 | JGI IMG/M metagenome (GOLD analysis project Ga0208767, IMG submission 184514) | Aqueous microbial communities from the Delaware River and Bay under freshwater to marine salinity gradient to study organic matter... | ecosystem: Environmental > Aquatic > Marine >... | reverse complement strand
ATATAAATTAGTTGAACCTTCTGCTAAGTCATCTGTGGTAGCGGCATCTGGGGAACTGATACTTGCTTGGTAAACACTGTCTGCTAGTGTTACAACTAACACTGATCGTGAAGCACCAATTGGACCTAAGTCTGTGACTCCACCCATAAAGTTCCATGCACCAAATCCACTTGTAGTGTCAATTGTGCGTCCACCGAATACATCTTGTTCAAATATTATTGTGGCTGTTGCACCTTCGTCCATGTTAGAAAGTGTTATGCCTGTGATATCACCGTTTAGTGCTACAAGGTGAAGTGAGCCCAAACTCATATCTAGTGTGAGAGCACCTGATGTTGCGGCACCATTGTCTACTATTGTTTCTTTGAATTCTTTGAGTGTGACATTACCTGGTGCAATAGTGGCATCTGTAATTGCACTAACTGCTCTAGCATTTGTGAACCATAAATTAGCACTACCTTCTGCTAAATCGTCTGTGGTTCCTGCACCATTTAAATATAAGTTTGTGGTGCCTTCTGAAAGATCATCTGTGTCTTTCTGTGAAAAATTAAAATCAAATCTAGCGTTAGTGAAATATAGATTGCTTACACCTTCACTTACTAAATCAGTGTTTAAGTTTTGATCTATGATGCCTGTTGCATCGTCGTATGTTATACCGTTAGAAGTATTAGCACTTAATTGACTTCTAATATCACTTGAACTAACACCAACATAACTAATGATACCATCTGAAGTATCAATGTTGCTGTCATAACTGATATTACCAAAGCCACTAACATTAGCAACTTCAATAGCCGCTCTAATTGCTTGGTTAGATACAATTGCACTTGCAGCAACTTCTACTACCGTGTTTACTGGGTTTACTGTGATTGCTGATGCTGTGGATGTTACATTTACAAGAAACTGTCCACTGTCATCACTTACTGAGATATTGCTCAGTGTGGAAGAAACATTTATATCATTAGCAATCGATGACACACTTACATTAGCCATGATCGCTCCTTAAGTTATTGCTGTGAAAGTTACTGTATTGTTTATACTTGTTGGGTCGCCTATTGTGATACCTGGTTCCCATCTTTCTATGATTGCCCAGCGATGTAAGTCTTGGTCACCGTTTGGTAAAACCCATTGAAAACTTACTACGGTCATTACAACATCTTCTCTGGCGTTTGGATATTGCCATCCTGTGTATCTATTGTCTGGTATTGTAAAAGCAACTGTGGTAGCACCTTTAACAATGTTAGCACCTGGAACGGCTGCGTAATTATCGAAATAACCCTTGACTTTGGTGTTGGTAAAATTTGGTTTGCCTGTTGATCTATCATATGATACTTCATCTAACAGTAAACTTTCGAAATCTGCAGTGAATGAATAACTTGTTAAACTGGTGTCGAAGTCATATGTGAATGTTTTTTTGGTGCCTTTGAACATTTCTTCTACGATTACATTATCTGCACCACCGATGTAATCTTTAAATTCTAATACTCTACCGCCTGCCATTGTCAACTCCTTAAGGGTTTTGCACTATTACTGAGGTATTAGTGCCATTGTTTTAATAGTTATATTTATGCAATTATTGAAATTATGTTGTGTTTGCTGTAATGAATTCGCCATCTGGTCCACGAGATGGATACCAAAGCACTGATTGAGCACCATTAATTGGGAAAGCCACTGGAACTTCTGGTGGGGTTGGATAAAATAAAGTTGCATCATCACCACCTGGTGTTATAGTTTGTTGTAAAAATGATGTATCTCTATACTGTAAACTACTGCTTGATGGACTTCCATTGTAATATCCAGTGGTTATGTTTTGACTGCCATACTGGTAATGAAACCACATTGGTTGATCTGCAGGTGGACTAACATAGTAAATATCTGTATTCTTTCTGTTTCCTGCTCTAAGCACAGCACCTATGGGTAAATTTTTGCTTGTGCTAGGTATAGATGGTTCATTGAATGTGCCATCAGCAACTGAATATTTTGCACTTCCTGCTGTTCCGCCTGTGCTGGTTGTGCCTTCATAATTAATTACTCTTATGTGAGTAAAGTCTGTGCTATCCCATCCTTCGTCAACTGCAGATGGGAACCAATCAGTCCATTCATCTGCTGAAAGAGAATCAAGTTCAAGCACACTGTTAATGAGTGTGCCACCTGATTGGTTAGTTATTTGTAATAAATCTTGTGTATCTTTTTTCAGTGTAACTCCACTATCACTACCTACAAGTGGTCCTGAACTGTCTTGCTGATATACATTGGTAGTTATTGTAGTGGGTGAATTAAATGCTATAGTGTTTGCAGTGTTTGTTAACTGGTGCAAATTAATTGATGAATTAATACTAGCATTTCCGTTAGCATCTACAGTAACATTTGCTGACAGTTTATAATTGTCTATAGGTAAAGGAAACGCTCCAGGCTTAGGGACTTGGTCAAAAGAGTAACCAAATAGTTCAGGATATATTTGTTGGTTAAATGTAAGCAATACATATAATTCGGCACCTTCTGCATAAGTTGTGCTTATATCATATCTAAAACTTCTGTGATCAGGCACAGTTGAGGTTATACTAAATGCAGTTGTTGGTGTGCCATCACCACGCAATCTGTTTGCATTTGATCCTGAGAATAATTTACCTGCTCCAATTGGCATACTTATGTCCTATAGAATTTGTTTTGGCTTTTTATTGTGTATGACATATTGTTGAATGTGCCGCCAGTTGCACCATTACAACCTATAAACCATACATCCATATATGATGCATACCATTCTTTTGAATCAAGTCCATAATAATCTGCTTTGCCTGAGAAAGGAATAGTGTGCGAATGAGGTTTATTCAATATTTCTACTGCTTCACCACTGGTAATTGGTGTATACTGTATACCACCACCATTTATTTGGAATGATTTTGTAGTAGTATTTGAAGTGTTAACAAAAGTGATACTTGCATTCACACCAAATGTTACATGATCAGTGTTAGCCACTATGCTGGTCCAACTTGGAGTATAATTGTAAGTGAATTCAAAGTCTTCTGCTAAACTGATGTCAATGAGATCGTGTCTTAAGCCTGTTGTAATTTGTCCTATACCTGTTGGTCCAAGTGCAAATATTGTTTTGGTTTGTTCCATAAATGTGCCAGGACCATATGTGTTTACTAATGCATTACCCTCTGAAGTGTATACAGGATCAACAACTACTGTGATAACATTTGCTTGACTGCTTCTTGTTCTCACTGCTTCTTGCTTGTATGCACTAACACTAACTGAATATGTGCCAGTTGTTACTTTTTCTAACTTGAATGGTGTCCACACATTTGCATCTGCTTCATTTACATCATTGATATAAGTGCTAACTATTTCTGTGGTATTGTATGCTGGTGACTCACCTGAGCCATCACCGGTAAATGTAATCTTGCTGTAATCAAATTCAACATTGCTGTTTGTGAATGCTCTAACTGCCATCCAAGCATCAGTGGTTAAATTGTATTCAGGATAGTTAGCGGCAATGTTTGCTGTGGTAGCCAAACTTGCAATACTTACATTTGCTGTTTGCAATTGACCATTACCCAAATACACATTACCTACACCTGAATCAGGATTGTTTATAATCATGTAACCAGTAACTGTTTGTGGTATTTGCATATCTACTGCGGCATATCTGTCTACAAAAGTTAGTTCATCATCTTCTACTAAATTTTCTACTGTGCCTACACCTGTGGCAAAAGGTTTGTTTGCTGTGGCTTCATATATGATATCTTCATATGTGCTTGGCAAGTGTTCTAAGCAATTGAAGTTTAGTGTTGTTTCTGCATCTTGTGAGACTCGCTCTGCAATACGCATAACTTTGAATATTTTGTTTTCCCATCCTTTGGCTCTGTCTTGTATCTTAACAAAGTCGCCTATCTCTACTTCAAATGTGCTGTAGTCTGCTTCAAAGGTTGTCATGTTAGCAACACGACTGGCTTTTAAACTGTTGTTTGCCATTTGTGCGGCTCTAGGTCTATCATTTATTGTGTTAACCTGAAAGTTCATGCCACTTGGTAATTCATTTGCTAACTGTTCTGCTGTTGGTGTTTTAACAACTAACGCATCTGCTAAGTCTTGTTGTTGCACATTGGGGAATGTTACATCAGCATAGTTGTATAAACTGTATAAGTCTGTGCTGTTGTATTGTATACCACTAATTATGTTATCACCATTGAACACAAACGCATTTGCACCTTCTGCATTGGTAATTGGCTTGTTGATTAACACTTTGAACTTGGCATTTCTGATATCATAAGTGAAACTGCCTTGTCCTGCTTCACAGATGTTGTCAATGCCTTTCTTTAATTGGTTTTGAGTGTTGATAAATCCATTTATTTGCCAACGAGGTGCTGAATATATGTCATATGCACCATAAGTGCCATAAAATGTGCCGCCTAACACATCTGTGTCACCTGTGTCAACTGCATAATAGTATGTTTCATCACAAAATGCTTTCCATGTTGCAAAATTATCAGTGTCTAAGTTGCCATCTGCTAAAACAAATTCACCATAACCCAATCTACTCACATAATCTTCTAGTGCTATTGCTGGATTAGTCAATTGATTACTTATTGTTACTGCATTTGCTTGTTTTTCTGTGTAACCTCTGGTGCCTACTTTGAATCTAAATGTGCCAAAGTCTCTGATATCAGCAGCATCATACTTGTCTACTTCAACTACAACTGTGACTAGTCCACCACCAGTGTAACTGCTTGTTCTGTTTGGAACAACTTGAGTTATTGCTCGTCTATAACTACTACCTGGCGGATAGTATGGAAATATTTGATTGTCTGCATTTGCAATATGTTGCCATGCCCAAACATTGATAACATTTGCACTACTGATGTCTACATTTGTTGACGGGTCTGCTATGTCAGATAACACTTGCACTGTGGTAGCACTACCACCATATGGTTCAGCATTGCCCATTGTAAACACATTGGCTTGCATTTCACATGTTTGTCTGTTACGATATATTTCGTATATGCCCCATGGTGGACCTAAGTCTTCTGAATCATAATCATTTATAACTTGGTCAAAACCTGTTGGATCAGTAACACTTAATGCATAGGTAACAAACACTGTGTTGGCATTTGTTTTTTGTGCATCTACTACCACACCACCTGTTACAACATTACCGTATATGCGTGGCACTCTGTTTGTGGTTGAAGGATTGACCTGTGCTCTTTCTGGTTGGTTTGCACCTGTGCTTGTATAATCATCACCACCACTAATTGTTACTTCTCTGGTAACAGGCAACATACTGGTGCCTACATCAACAGGTGCTCCACTTGCTAATGCACTGCCTGCCAATCCTCTGGTTGACTCTTCTGAGCCTGCTAATATGCTTGAAAATAATTTATTTAAATCTGCCATTAGCCAAACTCCGGTATGCCGCTAAGTGTTACTACATTATCAAATGTAGTATCTGGTGTATAATATCTTTGCCTATCTGCGGCATTTGTTTTTTGTCCGCCTAGCATTCTACCTAAGCCTGTGTATAAACTTGTGGCAGTTAGTATAAGAGTGTTAGTGCTTTCGCCTTTGAGTAAGTCAGTGTTTTCTTCTATGTTGTAATTGCTTATAACACCTTCAAAACGACGATAGTATTCTTCTACATTTCTCAAACTGCTTGATGTAAAGAATGCTTTCCATATGGTTATGCTGGCACCTTTGAATGGTTGATTTTGTATGATATCAATAAAGTCTGTGGATGCTGGTATGCCTGATATCTCTATGCTAACAGTGCCTTCTGTGGTTTTGTAATCTTCTACAAATTCACTCATGTTTAAGAAGTCACCTAATGCAGTGTATTCATCTCCTACTACTGTGATTGCAGTGTATGCATCACTTAAAAAATAATTGGTATCGCCTATGTTGAAACGCAATAAACTAACTGTGGTAAAGTCTGAACTACTAACCTGTAACTTACCACCACTTGGTATAGCAGTAGTAATTGATGCGTCCATTGAGATAGTGCTGTTACCACTGTCTACACCAAACACTGTGCCCAGTATATTGTTGTCGTAGTATACAGTTTGTCCTACTTTGGTTGTGCCTACACTAACAACAGCAATGTCTGTGGAAAACTTAGCAATTGCACCGCTAGTTGTGAGAGTTTGGGCTGTCTGACTTGGGATTCCTACAGGCATTTTTAGTCCTCAATAACTTCCATAAGTTCAAACTCTGAATCAAACTCAAGGAATCTTGCTGGTTGTAATGAAAAGTTTGGTTTCTCTAACATTTTAACTTGCCATCTAACATCTGTGCCTGCAACTATGTTAGCATTTGCAATAGTGTAACCGTTTTGTGCTATAATACCTCTGCTGAGTGGCACTAATGCTATTGTGCCTGTGCCTACAACACCTACTTGCACATCTTCAGTGACTGTGTAAGGATATTTGTAACCATTTGAGAACTGTATGTAGTCACCTTGCTTGAACAAATAATCTGTGGGAGATGTTCCTGTTAATGATGCTGTGTCTAAGAACAGTATTGTGCCTGCAAAATCATCTACAGTTAATAAGTCTAAATTTGCTTGACTTAGATCACCTTGATATTCTGTGATCCAACTTAGTCCACTATTGGTTGCACCAATGTCTATGACTTCTGCAAACACTTTGTCTAATCTGTTGATTTGTTCTAGCAATGCTCTTGCTTCTTGATATTTTTGCATAGGTGCATACTTAACAGTAAACTTAAATGGTTGTGCTGTTGCAATAACATTTGTTCTCAGTCTACCTGATCTACTCACAGTGCTACCTGCCAATTTGTTTCTGGCTATGTTTATTGTTTCTGATCTGTCTATAATATTTTGTAAACTCATATCTGTATATCCTTATCTTGGCACTCGTCTAGCACCTGCTTGGCTAACATTGTAAATAAATTCTGGGTCTCTGGCAACTAACTGTTTGAAACTTTGTGCATCTGTTGCATTGATGTTGTATGTGACATTGGTAACACCACCGCCACCTTGTCCACCACCAGCAAAGTTAGGAATGATACTTCCTGATTGACTTGGCATAAACAGTTCTGGTCCATTCTCGCCTACCACTGACATTTTGTTTCCTGGTATGTAACCACCATCAGCAAAGCCAAATAAACTTTTAACTAAGTCTTTACCTTTGTCTACAACTGCACCTACAACTGAGCCAACGATGCTTCCGCCACCACCGCCTCCGGATGATGAACCACCACCGCCACCGCCTCCTCCGCCTGAGGATACTCTGCCCATTGTGCCGCCACCACTTGATGCTGTGCTGTTACCAAACACTGCTTCATCTAAAAACTCTAAGAACTTTTGTGTAATTCTATCTGCTAAGAATCTAGCAATAACTGATTTCATGTTGTCTATGAGATCACTAAAACTTAATTTACCTGTCATTGCAAAGTCATACAGTGCATCACTCATGCCAGATGCAAAAGTGTTAAACACATCAGCACCTAACTTGGCATTGTTTGTTGCTTCATCACTGAACTCTGCAAAAGCCTCACGCCAACCAAATGCAAAACTTCTTTGATACTCTGCGTTTTGTCTAGCAACTTCTTCAATGGCTGCTCTTTCTATTTCGTGTGCGGCTCTTAGATCTTCTATCTTCTTGGCTACTTGATCTGCTTCTGCTGTAGCACTTTGTGCTCTTAAGTCTTGCTCTGCCGCCATAAGTTTGGCAATGTCATTGGCGGCCATTTTATTGAAATCATATAATTCTTCTGCAACTGCTCTTTCAACACCATATAAACCAGTGAGTGCTCTTATTTGCTCACCTTCCATTTCCAATTGTTGTCTATAACTGTCAGCGCCTGCTACTGCTTCTAGATAATATTCATTTGCAGCATCTAATGTTCTTTTTATTTCATCTTGTTTTTTCTTTTCTGCTTCAATTATTGCATCAGCGGCGGCCTGTGCGGCATCTTTCTCTTCTTCTCTTTTTCTTACCAGTGCTTCAATGGCATCTAATTGTTCTTTGCTGAGTTTTGCAAGTGTTACACCTGCTGCTTTAGCGGCTTTTTCTTGTTCTTCAAGTATTTTCTTGTCTAAAGCCCTTTCTTTTGATGTTTTTTCTAATTCAATACCACTATCTTTCAGGTTTTTGATGTAATCATCAATTGCTTTGTTGAGATCTTTGGTTGCATCTAGATTTTCATCAATATTATCAGTGGCTTTGTCTGTTTTTTTGTTTAGATCGTCTGTTGCATCTGCTTGATTTTGTATTTCAGTGCTTGTTCTTGCTGTTACAACACTTAATTCTGCTTCTGCTAGTGCTAATTTGTCTAATGTTGCAGTGAATGGTCTAACAGTTCCGCTACTAGCATCGTCCATGTCCTGCATTGTGTCATTGAATGCTTCTTGGAATGCTTCTGTGGCGTTAAATGGATCTTTTAGTGCGGCGGCAATACCTGCACCTACTGCAACTGCTGTTTTCTTAAAGTCACTGAATGCTTCTGTGACAGTAAATATAGCACCACCTAATCCATCTAACAAAGACATTGTTAATTGGACAACAGCAAGTCTAACTAATCTAATTGCTTCTCGCCCTGCAAACTTAACATCGTCCCAATGCATTATTATAAGTGCTACCGCGGCGGCTAGTGCCACAACAGCGGCTATAACAGGGTTGAAACTACTTGCTACTGTTGCGGCTACTACTGCTACTTTGTATGCACCCCAAGCGGCTATCAACACACCTAAGCCTGTTGCAAGTGGTTCAATGTTGTCTACCACAAACTGTAAACCATCGCCTACAAGTTCGCCTAGTGCTACTACTGCATCTTCATTGGCAGTGATAAAGTCTGTTAATTGAGTTGTTATTTGATTTAGTGCTGGAGCAAAGCCTTGTCCAAATGTGTCTTGTGCATTTGTAGCGGCAATGCCAAAGTTACTCATTGCAACAGATAAGTTCTTTAACCTATCTTGTGTTGCACCACCAAATTCTTTGTTGAGACCTTTTGTGAGTGCATCAGTGATCTTCTTAGCACCATCTGCTGTCTTACCGAACTCAGCAACTTCTAATCTTGTGAGTCCTAATTGTTCTTCTAGTATTTTGAATACAGGCACACCACGGTCTGCTAGCCTGTTAAGTTCTTCTAAACCTAAACCACCTGACACTGTTCTACTAAACAGATCTGTGATTGCTTCTAATGAACCTAACTGGTCTGTGGTAACAGCCGCAGTGTCAGTGAATGTGGTTAACAGTGCCTGTGTTGGTTCAATACCTGCTGTTTTTAATTTTATATATGTGTTGGTTAATTCTTCAACACCAAACTGAGTTGTGGTAGCAAACTTTGATATTTCTTTGAATGCATCTGCACCGCCCTTGACTGAGCCTGTAACTGATGTGAGAGTTGTTCTTAAGTCTTCGAATCGTGCTGTTGTTTGCACAACACCTTTGAATGCAAATGCTGTTGCACCAACAGCGGCCATTGCTTTTAGTCCTACACCTAAGCCATCGGCACTTTTCTTCATGCCTCCTACTGCTTTCTCGCTTGTCTTTAAATTACGATCAAACTTACTAGTGTCTAGTTCTAAAAATACTTTTATATTCTTGGCCATTATAGTTTCCCTACCTGCTGATTGATTATTTTAGTCAATTGTGCTATAGTGGGATCACTCATTCCGTCTGGTGCTTGTCTACTCCAACCCTCATCCAATCTACCCGCATAACCATAATTTGCTTCTATGGTTGTGCCTTTGGTTTTGGTATTGTTTCTAGCATTTCCAGTGTCCTTTGGAGTGATACGCTTGAAGTATGCGCCAGCCTTTTTAACACTCTCTGGTGCTAACTTATCTAACTGTTTAGTTAGTTTGTCGAACTGTTTTGTATCTACTCTCATTTGTTTCTCACACGATCCATTCTTGCTGCTAAGTCTTCTTGACTATAATCTTGGGTGTCTACCACACCTTTTGATTTCTTCTCTTGATGGTTCTTGTAACTAACTGCTACATCAAACACTATCAAGTCTACTGTTGAAGCATCTCGCAATACTTCTGTGGGTAACTTCCCATATCGTTGTGCCATTGCATCAACAGTGAGACTCATTACAAGACCTGGATCGTTTTCGTCAACGCCGGTGCTGCTTACTTTCCCAGGGTCTCAATGACCTTTGTTAATGCTCTCATAGCAATATCACTTGGAAGAGTATTCTCTCCTTCCATAACAAGATTGCCTTTTTCATCTAGAATCATTTCTTTGGCTAGGTTCATTACCACGCCTGTGTCTCCACCATTCTGTGCCATAGCAACATACTTTTCTAGTGGTTGACGATCCCATACCCAAAACTCGATTTCTTCACCATACTTGGTGACTAATTCTTCATCGTCTAGAATAATTTTGGTTAGTTGGGGTTTTGCTGTTAGTTCTGTGATCTTCATTTATTTCTCCATATCTTTATTTAAATGTCTTTTTTTAAGCGAGTGTAAGCCTGAGATTGTGAAACTCAGTCTGTTTGCCGCCTTTGTCATATCTGCATTTGCACATTTTAATTCATTTTGTGCTTTTGCTAATTCTTGTTCAATACTCTTCAGAATCTCTTCCGTCGAATGATTTTCCCATATCTGCATGTTCTTCTTCCTGTATATCTATATCTATATTTACCTGCTCTTCCACAATAGGTGCTGGTTTGGGTTGTGCTTTAGGGGCACCACCTGATAGCAATTTGCGGAATTCAGATCCTTTAATCTTTTTGCCTTCCCAAGTAAAGTTTTCACTCATTTTGTGAGTCTCACTCCATTTCTCGAAACGGTCTTTTATTGATTGTTTAATCATTGTTTTCTCCTAAAAGAAAGTAGTGGGGTTGCCCCCACTACTCTGCATAGTCACTGTTTAAGCAACAGTTGCTATTGTGTAGTCTTGATCTACTTCAACTGTGACTGGTGTGATCCATAAAGGTGAATCAGGATTTACTGTTGGTGCTAAACCAGCAATATAACCTACGCCTTGCATGTATCTACTTGTTGAGTCAGTTCCATTAAAGTATGCTCTAAAACCAATTTTAGTCTTATTAGCACTAGTGTTAACAATTCCGTTAGTCACGATATCGCCTGCACCTAATGCGTTACCAAAGAATGAAGTATCGTCGACGATAGCATTCAATGACAACTGGTTAGTTGCTGGTGTAGTAACAACACTTTCAGAACCAGAATCTAGAGTTTTAAATCTAAATGTTCCTGTTGAGTTGTTAATTGTAATATCTTGCATAAAAGGAACAGTCAAAACATTAGCCGCAGTTTCATCGAAAGTATCTGCTGCACCTGAGACATTAAAGATCTCTAGCACTGCTTCATTTCCGGCTGCTGTGTTAATATAAGCCATTATATTTCTCCTATTGTTTTATAATTTTAAAAAATTATACTCGAAAGTATAAATTATTCTGTCGTCATCAATTTCTGTTTCGACATCACTGTTCACATCAATTACATTGCTAATTGCTGTTCTAGCAATTAACACATTGGCGATCACAGTTTCAATGTCTGAAGGTTGGTTCTTAGCATCTGTTACCAAGTAAGCATTTACTGTGGTTTCTGTTTGCATTATTTTGTCAGCACTGAGAACTGGAATGTGTATGCTAACTTCTTGTTGATCCTCATCTACATAAAGTGTCTTCATGTTCTTCTCGTAAAGAGGAAGACCAGCACTGTCAAACGGTAACTCTGAACTAACAGAATATGCCGTGTGTGCTGATAGATTGGTGTTCAACTGAGTTAACAGTTCATCCCTAATACTCATTACCTAACTCTCGCAATGCTTCTAGGACGCCTTGTGCGACGATGTTGCACATAACTATATGCCTTCTCGTCAGCGTCAACAGTTCCGCTGTTATCGAAATCATACCAGTCAGCCATAGCAAGTAGTTCATTAAACAAGTCGTTAAACTTCTTGTTGTAATATTCTATCTTTACTACATCTGATCCTTCGTTTTCGAATTGTGCTATCAGCGGTAACAAATATTCCTTGAATGTGTAATAAACACACATATCAGTGAATTGTTGCTGTCTGCCTAACTTATTGCCTGGGTCTATAAGACTTGGGTTTACATTAGGCAAACTGCTAAGGTTAATTATGTTGTTGCCAACATAATTATTATAAGCCTGCCACCATGTTGATGCTTTAATTTTTAACAGTATACGATTAGTGCTTTTCTCAAGCATGTCTTCAACAAATTCAGTTGTATCTGCAAAGCCTGACTCTGCAGGTATGCGTAACTCATTTGCTTCTAACAAGCGTTGATCTTTTTGCACTACATCTGTGTATTCTGCAAAACTAATTGTGTTTCCTGCACCATCTGTGACAAAACTCATTTTACCTCTCCTCTATTATATAATTGACTTATGATGCGTCTGGAAGTGAGTTACTTCTGTAGAATTCACAACCTGCTGCTTGACCGATAAGACCGGTTAAGATAGCACGGTTACCTACTACTGATAAATCACCAATAGCCGCTTGTGTTACAGAGTTCAACTGGCTAGCAATTGAGTATTCTAACGAACTATCAATGATCGCTGCATACATACCACTTAGCATTGTAGGAGCGTTACCACTTCTTAATGCTGCCACTGCTTTAGCAATGTTAGTTAAGTTTGCTGCTGTTTGAGCACCGATTACTTTCTCTGATGTTACACGAGCACCGAAGCCTGAGCGTAAAGCAACAAAGCCGTTACGAACAGTTCCTCTGAACTGGTGAAGATCTAAATCGTTATCATAAAACATAGTTACACTTGGCTCACGCTTTGCGCCGTATGCCATTGCTTCTGGTGAGAATACAAAGTTAGTTGTAAACGCACTGTTTGCACCGCCTACACCGTAGTCAGTTGCCGCGAAGCCTGATTTCATTGCTGTAAATCCAGCGTCATCAGTTGCTGCTGCTAAACCTTGGCTTAGTCTTGTTAATACTGCTTGACGAACTACTGCTAAACCACCATCTTCTAGTGCTTCTTCAGTTACATTCGTTCCAACGCCACGCTTCACCATTACGATGTCTGCTGATGTTGGGTCAAAGTCAGATGTTCCGCCTGCTAAGATACTATTACCTTCGCCGACTGTGCCAGCGTCAGTTGCTGGGCCGTTTGTTAAAGGAACATTAATTTGGTTCCCGCTTGTTCCAGAAATATTAAACTGTGTCTGGATTAATTGTGGATTCGGTAACAATACTGCATCATCGTAGAATGGTTGTAGGTCTGCTATGATGTCACTGTAAAGTTCTTGAACCGTTACTTTAGTTGTCATTGGGTTTCTCCTTTATAGTTTGACAAATCGACAAGTTAACCTTGTCTTTGCTTTCGCATATTATCTAATTGTTTACTGACCATATTGTGGCTTATGTCTGATCGACTAGCATTTGAATACTGTCTCAAGTTCATATATGCCGCTCTATATTCAGCATCTGTTTTAAGTCTTGCTTCATCTAGTGGTTTAACTGTTCTGTTATCCACACTGTCTGAACCATCAACTTTAACAACATCTACTCCACGCTTACCGGTATTGAGTCCCAAACTTTTTGCTACGACATCAACTGCTGATGCGTAATCTGGTTTCTCTCCATCAACTGTGAGATATTCCTCACCGTTGCGTAATTGGAATTGGTCGCCTTCTACAGCAAACATATCTCTTGCCTTCATCAAATCCAGCACTGCTGATCTTTGATCTGGCGTCCAACTACCTGGCATAGCCGTGTTCAAATTACCGATGTGATCTTTGAGTAACAGTTCTTGTTTCAAACTTCCTACCTGAGCAGTTAGTTCTTCTAATGTGGCTTCACGCTTTGCAACTGTTTGCTTGAGTGCTTTCACATCTAAACTGTTTTCTCCCTCTTCCGCATTATGCGACTTCAGTGTTGAGATAACATCTTTAACTTGATCTAAACTGTCTACATCTAACTCTCTTAACAAGCCATTAACTGCCTCGTTCTTTGCGTTAGCCGCAATCTTTGAAGTATCGTCTCTGCTGTAAACTCTATTACCGTTTACAAACATTTTAGAATCCTTCATTTCTAGTTTAGGTTCTGTTGTTTCAGATTTTGTCGGTGTGACATTTTCAGTATCTGTTACTGGTGCAGTTTGTTCAGTTTGCACTTCTGTATTCTCGGATGCAGTATCCATTTTTCTCTCCTGTTAATCGTAGAAGTAAACGCAATTGTTATTCTTCTGGGTTATATACACCTACCGATGTTTTTCCCTACCTATAAACTGTTATCACTACTGGAACTTGATATCAATTGCATCAACCTCGCTTGTAGTTTTTCATTAATCTCTGTTTTAAATTCTTCTTGTTGTGGATCTACTGATCCTACTGCCTGCTCATACTCTAGATGAGTGGCAAATGGCATGTATGTGACTAATCCATCTTCTCTGGTATGAGAATGAAATCCGTCACCGCCTAAACTTTGTGCTACACTTACGGCTTCAGCCTCTGTGCTGTAATCCTGTATAGTCACATCCTTGTGGAATCTTCCTTTGTAATCATCATACAGACTCATTAACTGCTGTAATTCTGATATCTCTTGCTCTAATCCTTTACTGCTATACTGTCTATTGTAACTGATGCTAAAGTCTTCTGGTATTGGTTTGTTTAACCAATCAAACCATATCTTCCACATATGGTATTCAGCATTCTCCAATGAAGTTGCTTTCTTGCGGATTAGTGCTTCTAATTTGCTATCGTATTGCTCTAGTTGTGCACCTGATCTAGATGCTTTGATAAGTTCATCTGATCTTATCATTGCCACAGCGTTCATTTTTTCGATCTTCTGATCGATTAGTTCACGAAGTTCTGTGATGCTGTCCATGGGTGGAGCAACAAATTCGTAAACATATGAAGGGGTCTGCCCGTTTAAACTTGGTTCAACTCTAACAATACTGCCAGGTTCCGCATTTAATGCACCATCATTCAAATCTGCAGTATTGCTATCAACCACATTCACTGGGTGACTGCCATAACTGACGGCGCTATAAATTTCCCCCATATCGCCGTATATACTGCGTTGAATTTGTGCAATATCAAAGACTGGTGTGTGTCCCACACCATTGTATATTTTACTGCTTTGATACACAGGTCTTACTGGAATGTAGCCTAACTCATTTGGCTGACTAATTCTGTAATAATCCATTTCATCTTCAAAATATTCCGCATCTTCCGGAATATCTACTTCAAAATTCTCGTCTGTGACCATAAACACTGTGTCAATTGTTTCAGCGGTTATGTGTCTATAAATGTCAACACCTGGGTTTGAACTAATTCTAATACATATCTTGTCTAGTTCTAATTCGCCACTGCTGTTGTAGCGATAGTTCCAATTGGTAACATCTGTGGGTTTATGCATTTCCCATAATGCATAAGGTGAGTCAACTGGTTTGATACAACTTATCCAAACCACGCCGCACACTGTTGTGAATGTGTCTACATTACTCCAAAACTCGTTCGCACTGTTTCCTTGGCCATCACAGTCAATCAAGAACTGATCTAGTTCACTGTCTTCTGGCACTATGCGTTGAGGAGGGGATCGGAATAATATTGAATTGTATTCGCTCACATACAGTCTAGTGTATGGAAACACTGGCACATTGCGTAACTTTTCTTCATAGAAGTTATCTAGTAGGCCATCGGTGCCGCTTTCTGATGCTGATTTACTGTGAACTGTTTGAGTGCTGTATGCACCTGTTCTCACACCGTTGTCGTCAACAGCGTAAGTTTGTATTGTTTCTGAAGGAGTAGTAGTGTCAATGTCGTATGCTTTGAGATATCTACCTCTGCGATACTCGACTCCACCATAATAACTTCTGAGGGCTAACTCCCAGTCTTCATAATAACGATTGTATAATTCGTGCGACCCTGAAAGAAAGTCGTAATAGGATAAATTAGCCAAATTATGCTCCAATATATTGTTTATGTATGCTAGCCATTATATTTATCGAAATATGTGTATTTTTAATCAATTACTTGTTAAAGTGCCAGCGTTTTAGTGTCTGCATGATACTCTTTGGTGATTGGTTCCACTGTTTCCAGTTCAATACCTGCTCTTTTTAGCAGTGCAATCATCTTAGGATTGTCATGTATGGTGTTTTGGTAGCCAAAACTTTGTGATATTCTGCGTAATGCTTCTTTGTCACCTCTTTTAGCGGCGTTCTTGTATTTGTGTATTGCTTTCATCTTCATCTCCATCCCAGTTTAGTTCTGTTAATTGTTTTTGTTTGATCTTTTGATTCTTGTTACCGAATATTGTGTCCCAATTTTCAGCATAAGTCTTTTGGTCATTGCTTTTGCGTGGTGCAGATCCTTTACCACCGTGCCATTGTTTAGTCATCTAAGTCATCCCATTCTGTAAGACTGGGATCAATGATCTTTGCAAAATGATCAATTGTTTGTTGCATTCCTTGTTTTAATGGCATCAGAGATTCATCACTCATATCCACATGCTTCATGCTGTCTACATTAGCACACACTGTGGCACCTGGTATCTCACCTGGTCGCATAGGCAAATTAACAATGTTACTTTCCGATCCTGTTAGTTCTATGATCAGTTGTGCAATCTCTTGAACAGTGCTGTTCTTTGCAGGACCCACTTCAACTGCTTCAGGAAACACTGTGCCTTGTGCTGCTTTTTCTACTGCTACAACTAGAGCATGAGCAACATCTCCTACCCAACACATGTCTGATACTTGTGAACCGTCTCCATATACTTCTATGTCCATACCTTCTAGTGCTCTGCACACAAAACTAGGTGTGATCTTTCTCACTTTTGAATCGCCCCATGGTGGCACTGCTCTCTGTCTAGGACCATATGCATTCATTGCTCTCACAATGTTTACCTTTGTGCCTCTGTCTTTGTTGAACATGCTCACAAAGCGTTCTATCATTGTTTTAGTAATTGAATAAGGATTGTTCATCCAATGGTTGCCTACACCTATGTATGCACCTGGCAAATCATATTGTGCCGCGGCTTCTAACATGTTTAATCCACCCATTAAGTTTGAAAAAGCGGCTGGTCTAGGATTGTCAATTGTTTCTTGTGTGCCTAGCACTGCGGCTAAATGTATCCAAGCATCACAGTGTGCCATTGCTTCTGTGACTGCTACTTCATCCCTGACATCGCCTAATATCACTGGACAAGGATACTGTTCTTGTCTGTTGTAATGATCGAATATGATAGGCTTGTGGCCTCGCTCAATACATTTTTCTACTACATAAGAGCCAATGAATCCGGCTCCACCTGTTATTAATATTTTCATTTATACATCTCCCAGATATCTTGGTGTTTAGTATTGCTCACCCATGGCATAACTTTGTGTCCGCCTATGTAATGAAGTATGTTTACATTTGGTATTCCTATAACTGAATCTGCCCAATTGCTGTATGCATTCCAACTGTAGTCTAATGTTTTGTATCGTCCTTTTATTGCTAGACTCATTACACCTTGCACTACATATTTGAATCTTATATCAGTGACCAACAATTCATTTATTTTTTCACTAATGTCTGTGTTGTTCCATGCTGGTATGTCAAACAACACAACACCTGAACTGATTGCTTGAATATCTTTGGCTTCTGGCACTTGACTAGGATTTTCCAATTGATGATCACATGTGTTTAAAGGTGAATGACGCGATGGCTTTGCGGCGGCACATGGTTGTCCTTCTAAGTCCATGTTGAACAGTGGTGTTAAATCTTTCAGCACAATGGTGTCTGCATCTAACCACAAAACTCTATCATAGTGTGCAAACATTTCTGGTATCAACACACGACTATACATAGCAGGCATTTCATATGTCCATTCACCACCTGTAGGTGATGCCACAGGTTCAGCATTCATTATCACTTTGTCATACAGTTGTTCTAGTTGCTCATATGCTGATTCTTCGCCATGTGCCAACAGAAACAAATCTGAGCCACAGCGTGAATTGTATACTATGCTGTTGCGTAATGCTTTTGCTGCAGGTATATACTTTTCATCGCAACTGGTCACTATGGCTGTTTTCATTGTGGCAATCCTAGTATATCATTGCTGTAACGCTCTGATGTGTAACGATCATATTCGGGTAATTGTGTTAGCAAGTTTTTGTTGACCAATTCATTTACTTGACTTTGCACTCTAGGTATATTGTAGTCATCAAATATAACCAGTGCGTCATCTGTGAGTGCAGGTCTTAGGTTGTGAAAGTCTTGCGTGTAAGTGTCTTTGTTGCCATCAATGTGAACAATATCAAATTGCAATTCAGGATTGTCTTTTAGATACTGTGGCACTGCACTCAAACAGTTTCCAAACACATAATGAAATCTACCAGGAAACAATTCACATAATGCTTCACAAGCGGCAACACAATATATCTGCGGATTGAAGTCTGAAAACTTTGTTGCATAATCATTGGCATGCACAATTAATTCTGGATTATGATACAGTGCTAGAAAACTGCTGTGACCACCGTTGATGCCTATTTCAAACATTTGACATCTATTTTGCACTGCTTGACCTATGCGTTTGCGTTTGAGATTTGCACCAGGATCTAGATGTAAATTGATTGGCTTTCTTGGTTCATAAAACAAATTGCCTTCTATGTGAGGTGTAACACCTGCATTCTGCAAACTTTCTATGATGCGATTGTTTAAGAATTCTAACTGTTCTTCAAATTGTTTATCCATCAGTTCTCCAATATTGTATAGGCCACTGTTGTGGTTCCCACACACCATCATGATTATATATGCGTTTTCTAAAACTTTGTTCTATGCTGGGTGTGCCATGATAACAAACTATGTGTGCTGATTCTGGCAAACCATTTCTACAACTTTGTTTGTAACTGAACAATTGATTTGGGAATAAGGTTTGGAAGTATTCTGTGTCTGCTGGTAGATATCTAGCAGTGTATTCTTGATCTCCATCTGTGGTGGTTCTTATTGCACCTTGTGGATTATGAATAAACTGTGTCCACACATGATTCATCACACCATGTCGCCACATCATTATGCTAGAATTTATTTCACATCTAGCAGTTGTCCAATTTGTGAGTGCAACACACTGTTTCACAGGATGTTGTAGTATGTGATCTATGTTGTTCACAATCAATGTGTCTAAATCAAAATACAGTATAGGTGCATCTGGCTCGAAAGGTAATTGTTCTGAAAACAGATACAGTTTGTTCCACCAACCATCTAGATGCAAATCTGGTAATGGTTGTATCACCACACCTGGATCAATGTCTGTGCTGTCTTCTGTGAAACAATGAAAGCGAAAGTCTACTGTGGTGTTGCGTTTTATGCCTGCATACAAACAGTTTACATATTCAGCACTGTATTTGGTGCCCCACTTTAAACAAACTATGTCTATCATTTGAAAAAGTCCTGTTGATGTTTAAATTTACTTGAACCAGCAATGTATTCTAATACTACACCAGGTTGATTGCGTGATAATTCTTTGATCCTTTTCCATATGCTATACAGTATATGATCAGACTGCACAACCTTTTCCAATCTCATCATCATGTTGTGTAACATATCACCTGTGGGCACATCTGCTGTGATCATTCCGCCCCATGTAGGCACCTTTTGTTCTAGCATTAATTTGTTTCTGTCCAGTCTACCATCTACACAATTGATCATTATGGTTGCATCTAAGTTACATCTGTTGATGCATTGCACAATGTTCATTGCCACAGCACTTTGATGAGGTGAGCCTATGTCTACTATGGTATCACAAATACTTAATAACCAACGCACATTCATGTGTTCTAGTAAAGTGGGCGTATACATTGTTAACAGTCTAAAAAACGCTACAGCGTGTTCTGTGTTGCTACAATCACGCCTTAAATGTATAATGTGTTTCACTATCTCATAACACACAGTGGGCATGCCAATGAATTCTGATTTGACTGCATCAATGTTTTTATCAATGTCTGCTAATCTGTTTAGGTTTGTTTTTTTATTTGCTGGATCGCCTTGGATGGTGTCCAACATCGGATCTTCTAATAATATTTGCATTATATGTTGCCTTGTGTGTAGTTGTATATTTGTATGCCATACTGTTTTGCTAAACAATAGTTCTTGTATGTTTCACTTTGAGAGATTTTATGTTGTGCTTTTTCTATATCGGTTAAGGAGGAATAACTTTCTATATATGTTTTGTATAATTCTCTACCTGGGTGTTCACCAAGTGCTTCTGTGAAACCTTCTATGTCTGATAATGTTTTAATCGTCTTGTTCATCTATGTATTTGCCATTTACTTTTACTCTGTATTTCTTTGGAGTTTCGTCTTTGGTGCCCCAATCTATTTTGTCAAAGTTTTCTTTGTATTCAGGTGAATTATCAAAACTGCTTATACCACTGCTGGCTTTGAATCCTTCAGCAGTGTCTCTGGCGGCTCGTAGCACAGGGTTTGATGCAATCATCTTTTCATTCTTCTTCCATTGTGAACTGCCTTTCTTTGGTATGTTACTCATATACTTTCTTTACCTCTGATCCAAATCCTATTGCTATACAGAATGCACTTAGCAAACTGAACCATGGGTTAATTAAACCTAGCATAACTCCCCACAGTAAACTTATTCCTGTGAGACTCATTGTGTTTAAGGCGTGTGCTTTTAATTTTGTTTTTGTCATATTATCCTCTCCCGGTTCCTCTTCTTAATGGTGCATGAGCACCTGTTGTTTCTACTCTGATCGGGAACATGCTGTTAACAGCGTATCCTAAACTGTCTGGATAATGATCATATCCATTCTTCTCAGGTTGCCTTGTTCCTTCTTTGTAAGTCTGCTTACGCAAACATTCAATCAATCCTTTACATTTTGCATCGATTGTAAGTTTAGTTATCCCCTGTGCTGATTTAAATGCACTATTGACGGCAGCCAATCTATCTTTAACAGAGGGATTGGTATTGCCTACAATTAATTTATAGCCTGCATTCTTTAGGATAACATGATCTGTTATGCCACCCATTGCAGATGTTTTGCGTTGTGCTCCGGCAGCATCTGGATAAACATTCTTTCTGTGATGTGGATATCTTTGATTAATCTCTGCTACCATTTCATATGTGTTAGTGCCATACATTTCTATCTCATCAAATATGTGTAAACCACCTGCATGTTTAAAGCCTAACACAGCCACCCCTGGCGAGACATTAAAATCGATTCCTATCTCTAATATAAATTGCTGTGGTAAAGGCATTGACTTGATGTTATCGTCAGAGAAGTTGTAATATATAAGTCCTTGAAAGTCTATCCATTCTGCTAAAAATTCTTGTCTAAAAGTTCGATCGTCTAGGTCTTTTTTAGCGGCTTCTATCTCTTCTTCTGATACATTCCCGCCGGCCAATGTTGTAAACTGCCAACTTTGCCAATCAGTTTCTACAGTGTTATACATATCATAAAAATAGTTTCTACCTTTAGGTGAACCAATTATGAGTGCATGTCCTTCTCTGTCTGACAGTGTTGGTCTTATAACTGCTTTCCAAGTGTCATCTAATCTAGGTATGTCTGCGGCTTCATCTATTACTACGAAGTCAACACCTATACCTCTTATGCTATCTGGATTGTCTGCACTTCGTATCATTATTTGTGAACCATTTACAAGTGTAAAGGTTAGTTCACTTACATTTACTTTCTTTAACCAACGACGCTCACGCAAGAATGTAAGTAAGTCATCATATATAATTTGCTTTCCCATACGGTAACTTGGCGCTATGTAAAGACATTTCTTATTGGGGAATCGTGCATGTTTAGCCAATGCGGCTATGCTGGCATAACTTTTACCAAATCTTCTTCCTGCGGCTACAACTTTAAATCGTGCAGGTGAGTCTAGTATCTCTCGTTGAGGGTTTGTTAACTTCATATCTATTCATCTTCAAGCCATGGTAACACTTGTTCACCTTGCGTTACTTCTTTATCCTGATTCATGCCTAACCAATTACGGCTTAACCATATCTGCATAGTGGGATTACATCTGTTTATAGCATTTTCTATCATTGCTTCTGATAGTCTATGCTTTAATTTTTGTCTTGCTCTTTCTACTTCTAAACGGAAGTGATCACGGAATGTTGACTCCGACACTTGAAAATATTCTGACATATCTTTGTATGAGCAATGTAGTGCGGCTAATTTACGCACTTCTTCTACAGGAATGATTTGTTTATTTACACCACGACCTACCACAACACCACGCACTGTTTTTTCAGCGTATCTGCGTTTAGGTTGATAAGGTTTGTTTTCTAGTTCGTAAGAATCGTCAAGTTGAACATAGTATTTGCCATCTATTTCTATCCAATCTTCTTTTTGTTCTGAATCCACGAAACTTGGGCTTTGGTTGTTATCATCAGTCATTGCTATTCCTGTAAATCACTGTTAAGCGTAGTGTGAACGCACATTTATTTATCAAGAATTGGCTTTTTTGCGGGGGATAGTGTGGTTTGTGACTTCTGTGATGCGTAATTTGTCTTCAAATACCCAATACTTGTTGCGAGTATAAGCATCTTTGATTGCAAATAGTTCTCTTACAGTGAGTATTTGTTGTTCTGTGGGGTTTGGATCTAAACTAATTTGTCTTGCCCAATAAGTTAGATGTGCTGGCACACCATCTTTTCTAATTAGTCTTTCTCTTTCACTTGCTGTTAACTCCATAACAGATATTTATAGGAGCCATAAAAAAAGCCCTGTTTGTTTAGGACTTTGATTATCTCTTATAGAGTAGGTTTGTTAGGACAAGCCACTAATACTTACTGTTTTTGGTGCTGTGCCACTTGATAAACTGGCCATCACAGTCAGCACAGATATACTTGGCAGTGTGAGGACCCCAATGTCCTCGCACCATTAGCCATTGATGCCCTCTGTGTTTCTTTACTGGTTCGTTTTTCTTTTTGGCTTTCACAGTTCCATCCACTCTTCTTCTTTTTCGTTTTGTAATACACCTTTCATACCGAAGTATTCACTGTTGTATTCTTCAAGTTGTATAGTGTATGTTTTGTCGCCTAACAGTATTTCAACTTCAAATGTATCTGAGTTAAATATTGCTACTGCTTTGGGTATTGCTTTAGCGGCTATTTGTGTTTGCTTTGAACTGTTTTGTCTAATACATATCTTACCTGCATTAGCACCATCTCTGATTGCTTCTTTGGCATACTCATAACCTTCCCAATCTTTATACTTGGGAGGAACACTTTGCATTATGTCTCTGGCTCGTCTATTTTGACACACTGCTTTGAACTTTTGAAAGTAGCCAGGTTCTTGTAACACATCTATGTTTAACTTAACACTAGCACTGGTGCTTTTCCTGTGAACACTTACTTCTATGCGGTGCAAGTAGTCAGCATTGATAATATTTCTAGCATCACGCTCTTTGCCGGCTTGCATCTTCTTACGCATCTCAGATTTGTCGTCTTTAAAGTCTTTGTGCTTGGCTAGTTCCTTTGCTTCTCGTTGCTTTCTATTTTCGATTACTTCATTTTCTAAGGCGGTTCGTTCCTGCTCAATCAAATGGGGAACAGCATCTCTGATGCCGGCCACCGCAGGTGACGAAGTCACTACATCTAACTTCTTAGGCGTGGCTTTAGCCGCGTAAGTAGTGTTATGTGTTATGTGTTTCGTATTATGTGTTTTAATGTTATTAATATTAACACTACGACCGCGGGTGTTAACTTCTAAATCTTTTTCTTTTGCCATTGTATATTCTCCTAATATATGGTTTGTTGTATTATACTGTAGTTGACCATTTAAGTCAATCTGTTTTTGCCATTTGTGATAAATATTATATGTAGCGAATCATATTATCCTAATATATGTTATCTAAGT
>Ga0208767_1000929_pt1 | contig 23810 bp, 23 predicted proteins | sample VirMetDEL_Mar_21_FD_184514 | JGI IMG/M metagenome (GOLD analysis project Ga0208767, IMG submission 184514) | Aqueous microbial communities from the Delaware River and Bay under freshwater to marine salinity gradient to study organic matter... | ecosystem: Environmental > Aquatic > Marine >... | reverse complement strand
AGTAGTATAGGGAAAAGGGGGAAGAAAACCCCCAGCGGTTCTCTCCCCCCTTCTCCAAAGTCGCACGGCAGAATAGGAGCAAAACCTTGCCCCTATATTCTACATTCCGCACAGCATAAATTATACTATATTTTTATGGTCTAAAACTTTACTCTCCTATTAAATGTTTTCTTACTGCTTATCGTCATATCTCGTTTCAAATCAAACTTGGGTTTTACTGCTAATAAATCAAATGTTATTTCTTTTCCATCATATAGGTCTTGATATATCTGGAATACATCTCCATCGTATTCTGTATCCGCTTTATATCTTATGGAGTTTTCTGGAACTCCTTTCATTCTTATATGATAATCATATATAACATTACCATCTTTGTCCTTACCTTTCAGTTTATCTATATATGCTTTCTTACCCAGAAATATACTCTTGGTTGCTACTATATCTCCAACTGAACCCTTAAGGTCAAAATCAGTATGAAATTGTCCCATCTGTTTCCCTATGAGTTCTCTGGAGTATTTTGTATTATATTCCTTTTCTAATATTTCTATATCTTTATCTTGTATATGGATACTATCGGTGTCTTGATAATAGATGTCTAATTTCAAATCCTCTGCTAATACCATCACCTCATTCATAATTCTTTTTGTTATACTTAATATTTCTACTCCTACCTGTGCGTTATTGAAATGTCTATTTACAGGTTTCAACAGATTTACTTTATAACCTTTTCCGTTCGCTAATGGTGTTGCTTGTTTTATCATATTGAAATGTCTATTTACAAACCATACCCATTCATCATTTCTTACATATTTATTATCGCTGTCTATAGGTTTCAAATATGACTTTCCATAACTACTATTCATACATTCCTTAAATACTAATTGGAGTGGATTTCCTACCGCTTTATATTTCAATCGTTCTCTAAATAGCAGTTGTATTGTTTCTTTTATTTTATTGTTGTGTCCCTCATCATAATAGTATCCATTTATAAAATCATATTCTACTTGTTGGTAATTTATCAAATCCTCTAACCCTACTCGGTCTATGTATAATATTCTACCCTCTAATTCATTACTAAACATTCTTACACCTTTTTCATTTACATAACTCGCTAATGGAAACTTGAGATGCTTTCCTATTTTTGTAATCCTAATACAGATGAAATACCCATCATATTTTTCTGGTTCAAACTTTCTTATGATTTTTGGTTCGCCTCTCAAAAACCCTTTCATTCTCGCCATACCGCTTGGGTATAAACTTACAGCATCAAAGTCCGCTAATTGTTTATCCTGTATATTATATTTCTTATTCTCTGCGGTCATAGTTCTACCTCCTACTATACATTTCTGTATAAACGCTCTGGGTATTCCTGCTATTTTTAAAACATCATCATAACAACCTGCTTGAACTAAATACTCATTCGCTATACTTGCTAATGATATATGTTCTAATATATCTAAACCGATTGCTATATCGCAGAGTTCTCTAAACTTTTCGTATCCTGCTTTCAAAACATTACAATCCATTCGGCAGTATTCATAAGAGTATTTTATAATGTTTATCTTTTTATTGCCGTCATAAAAGCAGTCCCATTTCTTAACATTCTGTAAATATTCTTTTTCATCTTTTTCGCTAATAAACTCTAAACATTCTTTTACATCAATATATTTCTTTTCAATATTCTCCTCTGTGTAAAGGTCATAAGGTAATATTTCTTTTTGTATTTTTAATCCAAATGTTTTACCGAACTTACATAACGGCATATTAATCATTTTCAAACTATCTCTAATTTCAAAACATAATTTCTTACAGGTATTCTGCTTTGTTATTCTATTCTTTTTATTATAATAATACTCGCAGGTCGCCACCATTAAACCTGTTCCTTTTTCTATTGATGTAATAGTATGGAAATGTTCCATTATAAACCTAAAGTCATAACCGCTATTGTGTGCTATAATTATAAATACAGGTCGGCAGTCATTAGGGTCTGGGTAATCCTCTATCGGTATTCCATACTTATCTGTATAATAATCTAATAGTTCTCTACCGCAGTTTTCACCTATAAACCCTCCGTTCAATTCACTACTACAGCATAAGTAAGGTTTATGATTTACCTGTATTCCATCTTTGCGTTTAGTTGATGTTTCAAAATCAAAGTAATCAATACCTAAAACTTTTCGTTTTTTACTTGCTACTTTTGGTTCATTCTTTTCTAAACAACCATTCTCATTATGCTCTATTAATTCTCCTAACTTTTTATCAAACTCGTAATAGTGTAGTGAATTATCAAACTCTAATGATGTATAAATATCCTCCTCATACTTTTTATAGTTATTCATTTTATATATTTCCAAACCCTCAAAGGTCTTTAAATGTGTTGGTTCTTTTTCTAATAGTAATGCGATTAGTTTATGACTATCTATTTTGTTTCCATTATATTTATAACCCTTGCCGTGCTTTTCTTTTATCTCATTCCATTTTTCTAAATGGTGAATATCAAAGTAATTTCTAATAGCATAAGCGGTGTAATTAGTTTCCTCAATTATAAAGTAATGTGATTTAATAAGTCCTATATGTAATGGTTCATCTTTTTCATCTCCGTATTTTCTCAAACAATTTTTACCCTTGTCTGTATATAAAGGTTTTACTATAATATATCGCTTGATAATACCTGCTATTTTATTTAAATATTTTTGTGGTATGAACTGATTTTTTACAAACTCCTCAACTCCTCCTGTATCTATTCCAGCAGATTTTAATGCTGTGATTAGGCAGTTATGGTCGTTGCGTTCATCTCCCCATTCAGTATCTTTATGAAATATAGCATACCTTTTCAAATCAACCTTATCTAAAGTATGATTGTATGGAAATAAACCACCCTCTACTTGTTGGTTGCCTTCTGGTAATAATACTAAATCAAAATCTCCAGTTTCAATAATAGCAGTCAGTAATTCAGTAGCACTATCAGGTTCTTCTATAACATATTGGGGTGATAATATCTGCTCTAATCTGGGTATAGTTCTGGCGTTCAACATATAAATACGCTGTCCTGCTTTCATATACATCTTACGATTATTGCTCTGTAAAGTCGGCATCAATCTATTCAGTAATGGGTTAATATCCTGTAAGGCGTTGTAATCTACATTTACAGATTGTTCTGCCTGTGATGGTGTCCTTAACTGATTACGCACTTGCCTCATAATACCTGTAGTCAAAGTTCTTGTATTCCTTTGCTGTTGTTGTATTACTCGTTGGCGTTGGCGTTCTTGATTTTCCAGTAAATCAACCTGCTCGTTATATAATCCTAAAATCGCTCGGTATGCTCGGTCATTAGTATTATACCCAGCATTTTCTCGTCTAAAAGTGCGTATGGAGTTATAACCAACAAAGTCTAATAACCTGCGTCTGTTATTTACTAAACCTCTTAATCTCGTAAAAGTCCTTCTCGGCATCCTATATATATATACTATATAATATAATTTCTTTAAATCAATTTTATACTAAATAATATATTATCTAATAAATACTTCAATTTTATATTAAAATCAAAATTAAATCAAAACGCCTAAATATATTAACTATTATTGATATAGAAATCAAATCAATTTTTAAATCAATTTTTTACATTTCATCATCACTAAACTCGCTAAATAATTCACCTCCTCGTTTTTCTTTCGCATACAACATACCCAACAATCTTAACATCTTTTCTGCTTTATCTTTCGTTGTTGATTTTGCTACTACCTTACCATTATGGGCGTTGGTAATTCTATACCTATTCTGGTTAGGCAATTTTCTAATCTTATAAGGCATTATATATATAACATTAGATAGTTTCTTTTCTTGGTCTTCCTCTGGGTCTTGGTGGAACACTTAACCTTTTCTTTTCTCTATACTTGCGGTTCGCTTCTTTACATCTTTCATTAAACTTTTCTTTCCAGTCAGCATCTAAACTCTTATCGCTGTAATATTTTCTTTGTCGTTCATTATAATCATCTCTGTTCGCCTCTCTGTGCTTATAGATTGCTTTTTTAGCACTCTCACCATAATATTTAGGTGGAGAACCACTCATAATTTCTTCAGTCATTTCTATATATACTATATTGAGATATTATTTTAAGTCCTTTTTCCTAAATATTGTATTATCTTATTTTCCTTTCAAATACTCCATTACGATTTTATCGTTTAGTTCTTTATTTATTGAGAACATATTAAGGAAGTCATCATAATTTTCTGCTAATGATTTTTTCGCTTTGGTGTCGTAGGTAAAAAATACATCGCAACTTAAACAGAAGTATCCGCATTTATCGCTGTTATTATCCTGTATATGTCTATTGCTTGTAGGGTATGGTCTAAAAGGTTTTAAAAAATCCTTTACTTCTATTGGTGCTAAAGTTCCAAATGGGTCAAAATATATTGCTTTTCCATCATCAAATATTTCAGCATACGCCCAGTGTGTTCCATTACCTTCGTTGCTATTTTCTAAATTGATGTAATAAGAACCTACTTGATAATCCTTTGGTAATCTATCTTTACTAAATACACCAACGATATTTAAATCCATCTGCCTACCCATTTCTAAAATATCATAGTTAGACAACGCCATTATATAATATAAACATATAACATTTATATTATATTCGCCTCCTCAAAATTATATACAAAAATTACTTTAAATCCTTTTTCACTAAATCATACTTCTTTTTTAATTGTGTATATTTATCATTCGTTATAGGTTGTCTATCGCAAATGTCTATACATCTTTTTACTGGAATATGTAGGTGTTCTTTTCTCTGTTGTCTAATATAACAACCATCAACTTTTACTTCTAAATCTTTTAATGATTGTGGTGTTAGTTCCCAGTAGCATAATCCTGTATCCAAAAAAGCAAACATAAAAAATACTTGCTTTCCATTCTTGATATGTTCTAATCCCTTAACAACTTTATCATAACCCATTAGTGTTGTAGAATAAGCATATTTCTTATTCATTCTTGCTTTCAACTCAAATACAGCATTATCGCATTCCCAGTCAAAATAATCAAATCTTCCTTCAGTATGTTTTATATCTCCAAAATCTTCAAAACATTCTTTAACATCATTATCATAATGGTATTCATTCGCTAAACCTAATTGTAGGCGTTCATTCTTGAGTTCTCGGCACTTTTTAAGATTTTCGCTTTTCATCTTATATATTTACTAAATATTTAAATATCGCCTAAATAAACGCAATATCTAATTAATTTTCAAATCTAACCTTTTTCCTAAATAAACAACAACATACATATTTTTCCCAACAACTTCTCGCAGGTTTCTTTTCTCCTAAAAGTTCTTCAATAACAGATATACAATTACCATCACTATCCAGCATTCTTATATTTAAGCAGGATTAAATCCTTGTCCTGCTGGGTATATGCCTTTGCCTCGCATTCTATTCATAGTTGCTCTAATACGACGATTTTGTCTATCAATCATAGGGTCATTATCAGGATTATAAATAGCACCACCGCTGGAATAACCAGCAGGATTAATTCCCATACCAGCAGGGTTTATTCCCATACCAGCAGGATTAATACCTCTACCTCTCCTTTTAAGATTGTGTATTTCCATCGCTAAACGCTCGTCTTCTCTATCTTTTCTGCCTTGTCCTAAACCGAACATACCAGCAACTTTTGCTACATCATTTAATCCATCAGTAATAACACCTTGTCCTATAGTATGAACTGAATGTCCTGCTGGATAAATACTACCACCTTCCATTCCTAAACCGAACATACCTGCTAATTTAGCAACATCATTTAATCCATCACTAACAACACCAGAACCTCTAATAATAGGTCTTGCTAATTGTGGAGATGAGTGGATATATGGGGTCATCTGTGCCGAATTAACCCTTGCGTATGGACTGAAGGTAGAAGCATCACTCGCAGGTAAAATCATACGACGAGAGTTAGAACGCATACCCATACCGAGTTTAGATTTTGCGTATCCTAATGCTCCTTGCTTAACACCATCAACATTACCTTCCAACGCCATATGTGCTAATGCTTGTTCCTCACTACTTAAACCAGAACTATCTATCATCTGTGAAAGTTGGTCTGTTGCTAATTTCTTTCCTTCCCTTAATGATGAACGACCTAATTGTTTAACTCTGTCCTTATTCTTAATACCAATCTGGTCTGCTCCAACATTACCTAATTTAGAACCCAATTCCTCACCAATCATAGCACCTTCAGGACCTCCCAGATATGCCCCAATTGCTTCACCAGCAAACTTACCACCTTGACGAAGTGCTGTTTTACCAATCTGTTTAGCAGTATCACTACGATAAATCTTATCCAAAGTTGAACCTCTGGAGAACTCTTTATCTATTGCTTTCGCACCTTTTTTAACTGCTCTACCGACAGGTTTTATTACTGCTTTATCAACAGGTTTAATAATATCCTTTTCTACAAAATCACCGACAGATTTAGTTGCCTTCTTAAATCCTCTGCTAATATCCTTAAAAATATTTCCACCTTTCTTAAGATTGTGTATTTCCATAGCGAGTTTTTCATCTTCTCTATCTTTAGCACCTTGCTTACGAGGTCTGCCTCTTCCTTTCTTTTTTACTTCGGTTTTTACAGCATCAATAAGGTCATCACTTAAACCTGCTTCTTTTGCTACATCTGTTCCCTTATCAATCAGGGATTTAACCGCCATTTTTCCTGCTTTAGTTTTAAGTGCTTTTTCTGCTCCTTTTGCTAAAGACTTAAATGAGAAACCTTCACCTTCTTTGCCTAAATCAATACGCATACCTTTATTTCTCTTTAACGCAGACATCAACTTTTTAATGGTTGGTTCTGCTAAATGAAGGAGGTGTTTTCCTTCATCTCGTATCATATGTGGTTTAATGTTAATCGCACCACCATTTTTTAAACTTCGCACTTGTGCTGTTGAGAGCATACAGGGAACTTCACTAACCATATTTATATTATATAGTAAGATAATAATTTACTAAATAATATTTTTAAAAAGTTCTTACCTTTTATCCAGTTTAGGTTTTTCTAAAATATTCTTTTTTATTCTGTTATATTTATTTACATAACTCTTGCTCCAGTTCTTACATCAATAGTAATTTCTCGTTCAAACTCAACGAACACCATAAGTGAGATGGGAACAGGAGAGCGGTTAGTGCCGAGAAGTTGAACTGCTTTAGCAACACCATCTTCACTTGGGATAGAACGAGATGTATTACCATAGTAGTATTTATATAGAGATTGGAAATCTTCATAACTAATCTGTCCGCTTCCCAAAGAGGTTGTAAGACTGCCGTTAAGTTGATTAGATGAAACCAATTGCTCTACAAATGCTTCGTAATTATATTCCAAATTATTAATGAAAAGATTTTTTCCGCTAATCTGTATGTTGAAGTTTCCAATAGCAATAGGGTCTGGTGTTCCACCTGTAGTAGAGAAAGGTGAAAGAAGAGTGTTAGAAGTAGTAAGTGTTCTATTAGCAGTAGCACCAGTCATAGTAGATTGAAGACCATTTTGTGCTTGTGCTAAAAGAGGAACAACCAATACTGAACGAATGTTAGGAATACCATTACTGACTAACAAATTGAAAGGACTTCCAGATGCGATATTATCAAAAGAATACTGGAAGATGTCGTTGTAAGAAACCTTCTTTGTAGGTGTAAGTGATAAGTAGCGTTGCTCGGCAATAGGGGACATAGTATAACAGGGAGCATACAAACGGCAACTGGTAATAGGAGCAGTAATAGTAGTAGCGAGTTGGGAGAATTGTGTGCGAACAATAGAAAGACCAACCTTCCAATCAACAGGGTCGCCTAATGCTACAACAGGAGGAGCGAGAGGTTGTCCGCCCTGTCCTATATCTCCAGATGAGAGCATAACAGGGCAAGTTCCGCCACCACCCAAAATTACTGGTGGAGCAGTTAAACCCATCTCTGCTGCGTCAGTTAGGGCAGAACCAGCAGGAACAACAGCAGAAAGAGATGAACCAGCGAGGAATACTTGATTAGTGTTAAGATATAGACGCATAGTAGAACCCTTAAGTAGAGGACACTTGTTAAAGAAATCAGCAACATCTTTCATACGAACAACAGCGTCAAAGACAATTGCTCTGTATCCTGCTTGGCGTTTAATGTAAGATTGGAAAATAGCGTTATAAACACCTTCAGCGGAGGTCTGGTCGCTTCCTACGAGAGCAACCTTATTAGCACCTTGCTCTGCGAGTGATGTGCCTGTATTAGATGTGGTAGTAAAGTTAAGATATTCAATACGCTTTTTAAGACCTTCGTTAGTCCAGCAGGTCTGGTCGTCGCTTCCCTTAATACAACAGGTATAGTCGTTAATATTGAAAACAGATGTAGCAACAGAACCTACAGGTGTATAGGGAGCAACAATAGGGTCGGCAGAAGGAGTGCCTGTAAAGGTAGAAGTAGCAGTAGAGGTAATATCAACAACCTTACATAGACGATTGTTAGATACACCAGTTCCGTTTCCACTCATAGTGTTAAGATTAGGGGAAGCAGTTGCTCTGTTATTATAAACCCAACTTCTCGCAGTATCAGGAGCAAAACCGCAGACAGCACCCCAATTTTCAATATCGGCATCGCACCAACTCGTAAGTGCTTTGAAAGAACAAAATACATTAAGAAAAGGAACTTGTTGAATAATGTTGCCGTTGTTGAACTCACAGGTAAGGGAATGAAGGATATTCCAATATCCGTTTTTCATACCTAAAAACCAGTCTAATTCAGGAGCAGTAGCGGTGGTAATAGCACCACTTTCTACTTGTAGGACGAGAGGAATGGTAAGGAAACTTTCCATCCACCCAATATAACCACCAGCATTAGCGAGTGGGGTTGTGTCTAAAACAATCTGGGACGAGTAAGACGAGTTGTTATTATCATTAACATATAACCACTGCTTATCTACGAACTCACTTGTAGAAACTTCGGCGTTGATGCTTTCTTCAAAGACGAGATTATCCATATTTATAATATATGATTAGAAAATAAAATCATATGTTATTCCTATACTTTTCGCTAAACAATCCCTTAATCCCTTAATCAAATGTTATATACTTTTTAGGTAATCTGGGTTTAGATAATTTAAGATTTCTTAATGTATCAGTTGCCTTTTGTAATCTTCCTTCTTCATATACTTCATCTTTTAAACCACTTCCTAAAACTCTCTTATGATTACGAGCAGTTGGATTAATTTTTCCCATAGGTCTTGTGATACATCTGGAACTACCAAAACTTTTGTTAAGTTTATGAATGTAGGGCATTTTATATACTATATAAAGATATTATATTTTATAATTATTCCTAAAATGATGTTAATTCTCCAGCATCACTAATGATAAGTAAGATTACAAAGTTAGGGTCTTCAATAGCAACTGGTCTATTATTCTGGTCGGCAAACTCTACTACAAACTTGTTATATTGTCCTTCTTGAATGTTAATAAAAATCAACTGGTTAGGAGCAATAGTAAATTGGTCGCCGAATGCTGATTGAGGACTAAAACTATATAGTAAATCATTAGGAACAGCATAGTTATTGTTAATCAAATTACATTTTACTAAATAACTTGATAGTGGAGATACTTGAGGCACTTTATCACTCGCAAATACTAAATTACTTGAGTATGCTGGGGTCTGGGTCTGTGCTGGAGGAACACCAGCAATAGTAGCAATATTATAATTACCTGTAGCACCTTGAGGGTAATATCCAGCATTAACAAAACCTATAACATCTCTAAATGCTGTAGCAGGTATTTTAAACATAGGAAGAATAGAAGCAGTAGGAACAACCCAACCAGCACCAGCAGGTAAAGCATATTGTCCTGCTCCAACACCTATAGGGAATAGAGTAGCGTTCATCTGGAATGTAGTAAGTTCCACCTTATATGTAGAGGCATTAGTTCCTAAAGTTAAGAAATATACATTATTAGCAGTATCATTATCAATAAGGTAATGAGTGTTGTTAATCATAGTAAATTGTAGGAACTCATTTAAGGTCGCAATTGTGTAATACCCATTAGGAATATTTACAATATGCTCTGTTCCATCAATCCATACATAAGTAAAAACATTATTGTTATTTAAAGAAGTAATATTGAATGTGGAATAAAACATCTGTAATGATGCTAATGCTAATTTCTGTCCTTTTTGAATGCTTACATTACCAGCAGGGAATACATACTCCAATCTACCATTAGCAGTGTTAGGCACTATATTCTCTTGATTTAAAATAAGAGTTCGCATATTATATTATATATAGAGATTTTTATAATATAATAAAATTGTATTAATCCTAAACACTCAATTCTAATAGCAAATCTAATGCTTGATTTCTCTTTAACCTACCATCACTTAAAAACTTTACTACAAATCTGCGTAGTTCCCTAATAACAGATGGATTATTATTTCCTGCTAAATATTGTCCCTTCAACATTTCAAATCGTTCCATATCATCATTATCATCATCGCTAATTGTCTTCTTAATTTTTAGATGTTCTGCTAAACCAGCACCATTAACTATTTTTTCCCAAATCTTTCTTTCTTCAACTGGTATGTTTTCATAATGGCGTTGATTATGCTTACCACCATTCATTACATCTATCAAATACTCCTTAAATACATCACTTACAGGAATGGGTTTAAATTGTGGTATTCTTCCCAGAGATTTATATTTAACATTCAACATATCATTATCGTTTAGTTGTTTCCAGTGGATTACATACTTTCCTAACTGACGATATGGTGGTTCTTTTTTATTAGCAATTCCTACACCTACCTTAACCTTTGGTATTTTAACTTTGGGTATTTTCTTACTTTTTACCAAACCTTTACCATCTATTCTGGGTTCTGCTCCCTTTTTCATACCACTCTCAATACTTCTATCTTCTTTACTCGTCATTCCAGTCATACCTGTTATATCGCTTAATTTTTCAAAAGAATGCTCCGCAGTAGCAAATTGGTCGGCATTAACAGCACTAACTAAAGCAGGGTCGCTATTCGTTAAAATATCACTACGCAATTTACTATATGTTAGTTTAGGATTTACACCTGTTTCTGCTTGTTTCATTCTATTAAAGTCATTCAAACTACCTGCGTTCATCTTAACCTTTTCACCAGTAGAAGTAATCATAACAATCGTTTTTCTATCCAAACTCAAAATACCAAATGGTATAAGTTCTCCATCTACATCAACATTAGCAACTGCTATTACATCACCTTCTACATACTTTCCTTCCCTAATTTCTGCTGTCTGTTGATTAATCAAACCGATAATCTGTTGAAGTTGCTGGGTCTGTGCTGTATCCATATCATTTACAATTAATTCTATGCGTTGTAGAGCATCACCATTAGAAACTCTACTATCTGCTAAATCCATCAATACCCTTTCAACTTGTTCTCTGCTTGGTAATCCTTGTAGAGCATTTTGTAGTTCTTGATTTAATCTATATGCTAATGCTTGGTCTTCTCTTTGTATATCATCTAATTTTTGATATACAGCACCATCAGGTAATAGGGCATTAAGTATTTCCAATCGCTCCATAATAGGTTCAACGATAATAGCAGGTAAATCTGTAAAAGATTGTTCCATAACATCTTGTAGTCCTCGTATCTGGTCTTTTGTAGGAATAACTGCTCTCAACTCATTAGAAGTATCAATTAATTCATCAAACTTATCTCGTATGTATCCTAAACCATAACCACTACTTACACCTTTGGAGGCATCTAATTCTTCAAAGAACTTCTGTAAGTAATCAACAAAGAAAGTTGGGGTAATAAGTTTAACATCATAATTGGTCGCAAAGTCCGCTTTAATACTGGGATAAGAACGATTAAGTTTAAACATTTCGTCTGCTGATAATGATGCTACAATTCTCGCACTTTCATCATAAGTAAATCCTAAATCTAATACATTTCTTACAGCATCGCTTTCTTGTTTTCCTAAATCTAATGCGTTCTCTTCTGCTGTTTTTAAATTAGCAGGTGGAACTGGTGGTGGAACGCCTAAACGAACCTCTTGTCTTGCTTTTGCTATATTAGCATCGTTCGCTACAGCAATCTTAAGCAATTGGTCTTGGGTCATAGTTGCTTTCGCATAATCCGTCGGTTTTCGCAGATTTCGTATAAGTAGTCCTCCGTATCCTGCTGATGAGTTCATCTTTATATAGTATATACAGATAAAAATTATATAAAAATCGTTAAATCTAAAAATAAAACTACATATTTATCCTTAAATTACCAAAAATCAGTTCTGGGTTTTACCTATTATTTCTCCAATTCCTCTACATCAAAATAACCATCAAAATCCTTTCTAAACTTCTTGCCTTCATCACCTTCCAAATCTATCATTAAAAAACCTGCCTTCTGTTCTGTTGCCTGTTTATACATATCTATTAATTGTGTTCTATCAATACCTAAATCATATTCTCGCATTATCATAGTTAGATTTTTCATACTGGATACTTGTTTAATAATTAAATAAGTTAAATTACTTCTTATCATTCTGGGAACAGCATAATAGGATTGAGTAATATATACCAAACTACAACCTTTTTTTCTTGCTCTTAAAAAGAACTGCTCCATAGGTTTCTGGTTTTTCTCACCTACTAAATCGTCCATTACCAATAAATTATTTTGCTCCTTATCAAACTTATCTAAATCTGGTAATCCATCTTTATCTATTTCTCGCATCTCAAAATTAGGGTCTTTCTCAAACTTATCTTCTAACCAGTTATAGAGTGGTTCATCTTTATTTTTTGTTGTTATTATTATCTTCTCAAATGTTTTCGGCATATTGTGAAGCAAACTTAATAGTGTCTGGGTCTTACCACTTCCAGAACTGCCTGTGATTAGCATACGAAACGGAAGTTTTATATGGTGTATATCGTAGTAAGGATTATGCTGTTTAGGAAGAAACTTTTTAGGTATTTTCTCATACCAATTAATAATTACAGGTTTCTTTTTAGGGTCTTCTTTTTTATCCGCCATTATTATATATTGTATAAAGATTTTATTTAAAATATAACAATAATATATAAATATGAGTGAATACAAACCGCCAAAAGAAGATGTCCCTGTATTTAATCCCAGAGATTTTGAATATGGTATTGCTGGTCTAACTCAAAGTAATTTAGACAACTCATACCTAAACTATCCAATCGCTCAAAGTGAATTAAGAGAAACATTCCCAGCAGGTATTAAAGTAAATACTAATGTAGAATATAATAATGGAACAACCCAGAACTCTGCTTTTACAGGTTCATCTTCTACAGGTGCTTTTACGAATGCTGATATTACCATAGGTGCTAATGGAGAAATTAGTGCTATATCATCTGGAACACCTCATAGCGAACATTTTACACCACTTTTTATGAACCAATCTGTAAGTCAGTATGGAACTACTGGTGCTGGTGGATACATAGGAGGAATGAAAATTAGATGTAGTGGTGGAACTTGGGGAATACAGGATTACGCTTTATTTAGGATTACTTCTACTTATACCTATGGAACAGACCAATCTTCATATGGTTTTACCAGCGGTTTTTTACAGGTTAAACCTTATTATATGCCTTCTGGTAATTGGAGTGGTTTAGGGACTGCTCGTCCGCAAATGAATTATACTAACAATTCAGGAACATCATATAGCGGTGTAAATAATGCTGTATGGTATAGACCTATAGTTCAGGACGGCGACCTATCCCATTTTAGCATATATGGTGCGAATACTGAAACGCAACTGATGGTAAATAGTCCATCTTCATCTACAGGTTTTACTGCTACTTTTACATTAGAATACTTATTTAGGAGTAGAAACGGAGGAAATGTAGTAATAGAGTTAGGTGATGATGGAACTGGTAGTTATTTAAATGATAGTCTGCCTTAAACAATAAATATACATTATAAATATTAAATATGTTTATAATATATAAATATGGCGGAAACAGCACCTCCAACTGAAAATGTCCCAATATTTAATCCTATATATTGGACTATAAATAATGGTAAAGAGATTAATGTTGATTATTTAGATGCTAATTATTTAAAGTATCCCATATCTCAATCCGCACCAGAAATATTTAGTGCTGGATTAACGAGTGAAAATGATATACTTTTTTCTAATGCTGTTCCAGCAAATAGAGAAATTGTTAATGTAGAGAATATTAGAATGTCTGCTGGTGGAGCAGGATATATTGAGTTTCCAGATGGAACACAACAAACTACCGCCTCTGGTGGAGCAGGTTTCGTTAGTAATCCTATGAGTTCTAATTTAGATGGTGGTGCTTTTGATATTACAAATGTAGATGAAATAACAACAGATAAATTAGTTGTTTCTACTCGTTTCAACGGCACTATTCCACAGGAATATTCACAAATAGGAACTATAACTGCTGGTTCTACTTATATTATTGCTGATGTAGTAAAAATTGGAGCAGAAGGTAATATTATGTTTTTAATGAGAGCATTAGAAAATGGTTTTAGGCAAGAATGTTTAGTTGAGATAATGGGTATGGCGGATAGAGGAACAATTAGAATTATTAATAATGTATGCGAAAGTGATAATATACCTATTGTTAATATTACCTATGGTGAGAAACCTACAGACCCTACTAAAAATATTATAACTTTTGAATGCGGTATAACTTCCAGTATTAGTGATTTAACTATTTATCAATTAGGACAAGGTGATTTAACAGCAGGACAACAATTTATACCAAGACCATCATACACTACTACTTCTGTTCCTACTACTATATATGCTATATCTACTTTACAACCAAATCAAGCAGAAACTACTGGAACATTTAAAGCAAATACTTTATTAGCAGAAGATACTACCACAGGTGGTTTAGCGACTGATGCTATTAGAGAAAAAACGGCATTAGCAAACATTACTATTCAAAATGATTTATTATTGTCTGGTAATAATCTTAAGCAAGTTAATTCAATTGCTACTGATACTATAGGTGTTAATGCTGGAACAGAAATTAGTTCAACTGCTTCTATAAATCTCGGTGCTAATCAACTACAAAATGCTTCAACTATTTTTACTAATGCTATTAGTGAAACAACACCAGCAAATAATATCGTTATGAATAATGTTGTATCTATGAGTTCAAATAAAATTGTTAGTTTAGCAAATCCTACTGACGCACAGGACGGAGCAACAAAAGATTATGTTGATACAGCAGTAGCAGGTGGAATAAGTAATCCATTAACAAGTGATTTAGATGGTGGGGGTTTTAAAGGTATTAATTTTTCTAACCCTTCTAACGCACAGGATTTAGCGACAAAAGATTATGTTGATACTACTGCTGGTGGTGGTGGAGTTCAAAATCCTATGGTTGTTAATTTAGATGCTGGTGGTTTTTCGGTTTATAATGCTTCTGTTTTAGGCACACAATCAACCACAGGTAGAATTGAAAGTAGAGGAACATTTACGCACGGATACGGATTAGCAGGTGAGTTCGCTGTAAATGGAACTGATATACGCCTCGCTCCTTCTACTAATTTAACAATAGAAAGTTATGCTGGAACTACTACTTATTTTGATTACGAACAAGCATCACAAATATTAACAACTAAAAATGGAGCAACACAATCAATAGATACTGGTTCTAAATTAACCTTTTCTGCTGGTGGAACTTTACAATTACATCTTAATCCTGTTGTTGCTTCTGGAAATGAGGAACTTTCATTATTAGATATAAATAGTGGTGAAAACCAAATATTACAAACGCAAGGTAATAGTAATTCTGTTCCTAATATTCCACAATCATTAAATCCTATTGTTGTATTCAATTTAAATGTTGATGATGTTGCTATATATGCTCCTTTTACAGCAGGATTAGGTTGGGACACCAGTAGCGACGGACAAACAATATTATTAGCAGATAATAACTCTATAACAGGTAAATATGGAGAACCAGCAGGATTAAATAATAATCAGGTAAATTGCTTTCCATTCTATTCCTATTTATGCGGTTTAGGTATTAATAATGCTTCCGCTAATGGTGGTTGGGTATGTAATGGTGCTTCTTCAGTAGAGTTAGTTTATACATTAACAGGTTTAATAGACCAGTCATTCGTTCCACCTATTTATATAGCACAGGTAGGAGCAGGTGGTAGTTTTACGAGTGAAAATATACAAATACCGAAATCAAGTTGGATATATGCGGATAGGTTGATTGAAAGCGGTATAGTATTATCTCTTAAACTGAATATACCAGCAGGAAGCACAATAGATACACAAGACCCAGCAAACGCCAGAGTGAATGCTAATAAGGTTCAAATAACAATAATAGATATGTTATAATAATCTAACGATATGTATATAAGATGGGAGAATGGACTGGAGAAGTAGAAGATATTTTAGAAAAGTTGAGAATAAATTGCGTTAATTTAAGTGAGTATCACAGAAAAAGATATTACCACTTTAAAGCGTATGGTAAATGGTTTAGATTACCACTTATTATTTTAGCATCTATAAACTCTACTGCGAGTGTTGGATTACAACCATTAATGGAACAACAAATCATATCTGGTATTACCTGTCTAATAGGTATGTTTATGGGAATTATTAGTGCTTATGAACTCTATTTAGGCATACAAGGAAATATGGAATTAGAACTAAAGCAGTCAAAAGACTTCTACACTTTATCCATAGACCTATTTAAGACCTTATCATTACGCAGAGAAAATAGAGGAGAAGATGGAAAAGATTATTTAAATAAAAAATATAGTCATTATATCAAACTAACAGAAGCATCTAATTTATTAAAAAGAAAATTGGTTGTAGATACTCTTACCACTATACCTACTGAAATGATTGATGAAACACCAAAAGGAAGCGATACAGAAGAAATACAATTAGGTTCTCTATATACTGCTCCAAGACCATCATATAGTCAAGATGATTTAAAAGTAATATCACAGAATATAACTAACGAAATGGAGGAAATAACAGAAACAACTGGGTTAGTAGAACCAAAAGAAAATGTAGAAGTATTATAAATGGGTAATGTAGTCTGGATTTTCAAATATTTAGTTGCTAATTTTTTATGGGACTATTTCCGTATAAGTATATAATAATATAATATCATATTAGTATATATAATGCCGACACCAACAGACAAAGACCTTTATGAAAAAGTAAAGAGTTTAGCAGATAAAATATATGATAAACCGAGTGCTTATAAGTCAGGTTATATTGTTAAAACTTATAAAGAGTTAGGTGGTAAATACTCTGGTAAAAAACCAGATAAAAAAGGACTGGATAGATGGTTTAAAGAAGAATGGAAAGATATAGGTGGAAAAGATTATCCTGTTTATAGACCAACAAAAAAGATTACAAAAGATACACCTTTAACACCAAAAGAGATAGACCCTGTTAATTTAGTAGAACAAATTATCAAGAAACAAAGCATTAAAGGTAAGAGTAATTTAGACCCTTTTAAAAAGTTGAAAGGATTAGGACTACCTACTGCTGATATAAATAAATTATTGGAAAAATCCTATGAAAAGAAACCCAGCGATTATGGTGATTATAAAGTTGATAGTGGTTTATCAGGGCAACGAGTTCAAGTATATCATAATGATAAAACTGGAAAAGCAATTATAGTTCATAGAGGAACAGACAGCATACAAGATTGGGGAACGAATATTGCTATGAACTTTGGTTATAGAGGTGATAGATTTAAACACGCAAGAAAAATACAAAGAGAAGCAGAAAGGAAATATGGTAATAAAAATGTAATCACTCTGGGACATTCACAAGGCGGACGCTGGGCGGAAAAACTGGGACGAGATACAAGCGAAGTAATTACACTTAATAAACCTACTCTACCTATTGATTTAATAAAAGGAGATGTAGTCCCAGAAAATCAAACTGATATAAGAACAGAAAGCGACCCTGTAAGTGTATTAAGACCATTACAGAAAGGAAAAGAAACAGAAAAAATTAAATCTAATTGGTTTAGTAATCCTTTAATAGAACATTCTGTAAATGTATTGGAACGCCTTAATCCTATGAAAATGATAGGTTTAGGAACTCCATATAATATTACACCTTATACTAAAAAACAAGCAAAAAAGTTAGGTGTAAAAGTTAGACCCAGCACTAAAAAAGGTAAGAAGATTGATGTATTAGATTGGAATAATCAATATATTATGAGTGTTGGAGCAAGAGGTTATAGTGATTATCCTACATATATGAAAGAAAAAGGTAAAGAATATGCTGATGAACGCAGACGATTATATAAGATAAGACACAATAAACACAGAGAAAAATTAGGAACAGCGAGTTATTACGCAGATAAATTACTTTGGTAATATATAAGAATGGAAAACTGGGTTAGAGCAAGACAACGAAGCAGTAATAATGATTGGAATACACCAAAAAAGATATGGGATATACTGCTGGAAAATAAACTAATTCCAAAAGATAAAAAAATATGGTGTCCTTTTTATAATGATGGATTTAGTGGAGAATATTTAGCAAGTAAAGGATTAAATATAATTCACAAACAAGAGGACTTCTGGGAAACGATGTATGATGATGTAGTCGTAATAGATAATCCACCATATAAAATTAGTAGTATAGTAAAACTAAAATATAAAATAATGCTACGATTGATTGAGAATAAAAAACCTTTTATGCTGTTGTTTCCATCTACAACAATACAAACAAAATATTTTAAAAAATTAGTTGATGAGTATGGTAATTTTCAAGTTGTTATACCAAAAGAAAAATATGACTTTGTAAAGAGTGATGGAACTGGAGGTAAATGTTTATTCTATACATTATGGATATGTTGGAATATGAAATTACCAAATGACTTTAATATAATTTAATTAATTTATTATGTTTAGTAAATATATAAGATGACGCACTGGACGGAACACATTAAAGATTTTGCTTCCAAGAAGGGATTAAGTTATAAAGATGCTATGAAACACCCAGATTGTAGTGCTTCCTATAAAAAAGGTGGTGCTATTGGTGCTTATTTAGGTAAAGATGGAGAAGTTAAAGTTGTTGCTAAACAAGGGAAAGGCAGAGGCAGACCAAAGAAACAAACCGCAAAAGATAGGGAAGATGAAAAACTCGCTATGGAAATACACAATCTAAAAGAAGGTGAAGGATTAAGAGGAACTACTCCACAAGTGCTATTAGAAAACGCTACACCACCAGTAGCAAAAATGTCTGTTCGTAGAGGTAGAGGACGCAGACCAGTTGCCGAAGCAGTCCAAGACATCGCTGGTAATTGGGTAATACCACCAATAGAAACCTTTAATGAAATGTTGTCTATGAAACCAAATCACCCTACTTTACAATCTGCTAAAAGAATAGCACAAAAGCATAAGGAAATAGCAACCAATATTAACAATATAGAAAAGGATTTATTCCATACACCAGCAACACCAGCACCAAAGAAAAAAGGAAGAGGCAGACCTAAAGGTTCAAAAAATCAAATTATTCAATTAGCAGACGCACCATTTATTAGTGCCGAAACAGATAATTTAGGATTAGGTGCTAATGCTGGAAAACATTATATCTCACTATAATTATTTAGGGATATTTAATTATCTAATATTATATTATAAATATGAATAATATAATATGGGAAACCACATTATACGAAAATGATGATGTTAATGTAGGGCAAATGGAAATCCAATTTTGCTGTAAGTGTAGAGAGGAAATAGTAAAGGAATGTTATACTATTGAAAGAATGAATATGAAACCATTATGGCGTAGAAGAGAAAACTACCATAAAAAATGTTATACTGAAAAAGATGCTGAAATCAGGTTGAGTAAAAGACAACCAGATTTAGTTATTATGAAAGGTGGAGATAGAGAAGAAATCTATTTAAATGAATTACCAAAAATTAAAATTGGTGATACTATGCCTTCATCTCTACAGCACTTTTCTTAATCATATCCATTTCACTACCAGTAGCATCTCCTACTACCTGCGTTGCTCCTTCAAAAATATCTCGTTCAAATACCGCTCTCTTTTGGGAAGAAAAAAGCATCGCCATATCTTCATCTAAAGACTTTAGGAGATGTTCTAACAATCCCTTATAGACAGGCATTTTAGGAACAATCTTATTATATATTTCATCAATTACTCCAGTATAATCTTCTGGTAATTTATCCCATAAATCATTATTGCTTTTTCCTTTAGTAGAGTAGAAACCAATAAACAATACACACAAAGTATAAGCAGTAAATAAATAAAGTGTTGCCTTAAATACTTCTCGTTTCTTTTCTTTAGTATCGTTCCCTGCTTTTAACGCTTTATTTAGTTCGCTGTATAGCAGTATGTTTCTACCATTATCAGTTAGACAACCAGATTTATCTTCTCGCATTTCTAACAAATCTAAAAGACCACCGATAAATTGAAATGTAAAGTAGTCATCGTCTTTATTTAGTTTCCAATTTTCCGTAGTTATACAAAGTATTTTAGAAAGTTCTTCTAAATCTAATCCCATTATTATAATATATGTATAGATAAGTTTTAAATATTTTATCCGTATATAGTATAATATGTCTAAACGAACAAGAAGTTTAACACCAGCATCTTTAACGACTGGAAGAGTGATAAAACGAAAAGTTCCTACTGACTTTGGTAGTGAGATAGAAAGTGCTAATTTTGATTTAGACCCATCTTTAGTTCAAGCACAAGCAGGACAATACTTTACAAAATCTATTGGAACTTTTGGAGATGCTGACCCTACAGACAAAGTTGGTTCTGTAATAGCAACTCAAACTGCTAATTTAGACGAACACCCAGCAAGTCATAATGTTCCTAAAGCATCTGCTCCACAACAACCAGCAGGAGATAGTGGTAGTGAAGATGATGAGATTGTAGCAATCTTTAAAAAGTTAGGTGTATCTGGAACAGCACACAACGGACACTTTACTCCTATTGGAAATACAGGAAAAGGATTTAACCCTGCCTAAATATTAGTATTATTAGAATTGTAGTAATACTAATAGTGTTGTAAAGTTTCTAATTTTGAGGTTTCGGTTTATAGAGTTTCTTTCTACAGATAGAACAATTATCTAATTTTGCTTCACATTCTCGGCAGTGTAAATGTCCGCAGTTAGTTAATTTAGCATTATCCTTACCAAGTGTTTCAAAACAAATAGGACATTCTGTTTCAAGTTTCAACCTATCATACATTTCTAAAAACTGGGATTTAAGATAGGATACATCTATATCTCCTCCATCTCGTAGTTTTCTAACCAGTTCATTATTTCTGGTTTTAATTTCATCTACATAATCGCCCAGACTATCATAACGATTTTTCATAGCATAAAAACTCGCCCACCCTGCCTTTGCTTTTCGCTCAAGTGCCTTAAACTCGTAGTCGGTTAGTGTTCTACTCATTATAATATATATTAGATAATTCTTTTTAAGTCATTTTTATTATAATATCTTATTATATATATAATGGACGAATTACGAACTTTTTTTTGTAGGGTTGGTAATAAGACACCTTTACTGCCTACAATAGAAAAATTATTACCAAAAGATATAAAAATATTCGTTGAACTATTCGTTGGTAGTGGTGCTGTATTCTGGGGATTACCAAATACTTATTTAGGAGAGCATCAAGTTCTTAATGATTTAGATAGTAATGTTGTTGAGAGTTTTAGATTATTGAAATCTGCTAATACAGATACAAGTAGTTATTATGTTCCACCAACGCTGGTAGGACTGAACCGCTTTGTAAATACAAAACAAGTTAGACCGCAGGATAAATTAATCAAGAGATTAATAACTTCCTGTAATACCTTTGGAAACACAGGACGAGGAAAGATTTATAAAGATTACCAACATACAAGTAAGATAGAAAAAATACCGCTGTATAAGCAGAAGTTAAAGACAGCGACTATTAGCAACGCAGATTATATAAAGGTGCTAAAGCAGACAGACAGCAAAGGAACATTTTTCTTTTTAGACCCTCCCTATGAGGAGAGTGGAACGCTGTATAAACACAACGAGGGAGGTATAGATTTTGAGGAGATGAGAAAAGTATTAGCAAACATCAAGGGCAGATTTATGCTTACAATAAACGACAGCAAATATATAAGAGATGTTTTTAGAGAGTTTAAAATTATTCCTGTTGTTGTTAGGGGTGGTGCTTTTACAGCAGAAAATAAAATAAATAAAATAGGAGGACAGAATAGAAAGGAGTTAATTATAATTAATTATTAATTAAAAAAAAAATTGAAGTGTATTTATGTAAAAAATTGATTACAATATAATACAATATATAGTATGATAAATACACCGAATATGACGACAATTATGAACGACAATACATTAAAGCATAAAATTGATTATAAAATTGATTTAGATTGTAGTAGTATATCAGTAAGCAATATGAGTAATACTACCGCAAATATGAACGCAAATCAGGAACAAGCATCTAATTCTTATAAAATTGAAAGTAAAATATCTAATATATTAATTGATAAAAAGAACTTAAAGAAACCCCAATATATAGTATATAAGATGGAGAACTTACAAATCAACGACCGAGTTAAATGCGTATATACCACCAAGAACAAACAGGACAGGATTAGTTCTGCGGAGGTGAAAAAAATATCCAATAAAACTATTACCATCAATTATGGAGGTAAAGAACTAAACCTAAAAAAAGAGAATATTACAGAATTAGAAAAAATTGATTTAAAAGATGATGATGATGCTGATGATACAAACAACGAGGATATTGAGGATATGAACCACCAAGAACAAATGACCGCTCACGGATACGGAGAATGTTGCTTTTGCGATAAGGAATTACCTTTAGCAGAGATGGGTAAAACCGATGACGATGAGGACATCTGTATAGGTTGTATCCCAGAATACGAGGCGATGAACGATGAGGAGGAGGAGGATAATGAACCGCTGGATTTAGAGATAGTAGCATATGAAAGCGATGATGAGGAAACCAAACTATTAAAACAACAAAAAGAAATCGCAGATAAAATCGCAGAAATTAAATATAAAAAGGAGGCAGGACAACGCAAAGAAAAAGTTATTGAATGGTTGAAAAAACAAAATGAGGAACGCAGAGTAGAACTCATAGAATTAATTGAGAAAAAGGAACAAAAATTAATCCAAATGAAAGCAGAAATGGAAACACTCCAAACGGAGAAAACTGATGCTGAATTATTAGGAACTATGAACTTTGAAACCATCTATGAAACCATCAACAAAAAGAAAACAAAAAAGACAACAAAAACCGATGGTAAGAAAACCTGCGTAGGCAAGGGAGATATTAGGATTAGTAGTAAGGTTTTGAATGATGGAGAAATAATTACTATGAGCGGAAAATGGACTGAATTAGGAACATATAAAGCGATTTATGATAAGGGCGATGACCTGTTTTATGAAATAGATAGTAGCGGAAATCGTATTACTACAAATAATTTTGAGAATATCAATAAGTTCGGCAATCATATTTATAAAAATCACCAAGCGGAATATGAAAATAAAAAGAATATGTGGGCGGTTATGAAATTAAATAGAGGAGGAAAATGGATTAGTATGTTGGATTTACCGATTATTGAATAAGAGCATATATAGTAATAAAAAATAAAAAATGTATTTAGTATTTTAGACCATAAAAATATAGTATAATTTATGCTGTGCGGAATGTAGAATATAGGGGCAAGGTTTTGCTCCTATTCTGCCGTGCGACTTTGGAGAAGGGGGGAGAGAACCGCTGGGGGTTTTCTTCCCCCTTTTCCCTATACTACT
>Ga0208767_1000926_pt1 | contig 23874 bp, 22 predicted proteins | sample VirMetDEL_Mar_21_FD_184514 | JGI IMG/M metagenome (GOLD analysis project Ga0208767, IMG submission 184514) | Aqueous microbial communities from the Delaware River and Bay under freshwater to marine salinity gradient to study organic matter... | ecosystem: Environmental > Aquatic > Marine >... | reverse complement strand
CAAGCCAATTGTAATCTTGATGTAAGGTACGTAATGTTGCACCTTTGCCTTACGTATGAGAAAATCAGACAAACCCTAGTGAGGTAAAAAATGCCTAGTACTTTTTCAAACAATCTGCGCCTTGAACTAATGGGCACGGGTGACCAGCCCGGGGATTGGGGAACAACGACCAACCGCAACCTTGGTACGTTGATTGAGAGCGCCATTTCTGGTGCCGTAGAAGTTACGACCACCTCGGCTAATCAAGCACTTACTGTTGTTGACGGGGCAACGGATCAAGCTCGCAGTATGATCCTGAAGTTAGACACCACTACAGGGGCAACGTACAACGTCTATGCGCCCCCAAACCCTAAGGTGTATGTTGTACGCAATGAATCAGGAACTTACGCCGCTCAGTTATTTAACTCCACCGTGTCTGGGAATACAACTGCAGCGGGAACTGGTATCACGATTCCTGCAAGCACGAGCCTTGTGGTTTTTTCTGATGGTACGGACATGCTTGGGATTAGCGTCACCACAAACGCTAACTTGAGCGGCGTGGTTACTTCTGTTGGAAATACAACGTCTTTTGCCTCTTCTACCGGCTCGGGGTCCGTGGTACTTGATACTAGCCCCACTTTAAATAGCCCCACTTTAGTTACGCCTGACCTTGGCACCCCAACCGCACTGGTAGGCACAAATATCACAGGCACCGCTACTAGCTTTAACATCAACGGCACTGTCGGCGCAACTACTCCTGCGGCGGGATCATTTACGGGGGTTGATTTTGATACTTATACAGAGACGGTGTATGCCGTTTCTGGGGCGACCCCGGCTTTGTCACCAGATAACGGCACAATTCAGACTTGGACGCTTTCTGCTAATTCAACCCCTACCGCAGGTACTTGGGCGTCAGGCCAGTCTTTGACGCTAATGGTTGACGACGGTACCGCGTATACCATCACATGGACTTCATTGGGGGTGGTTTGGAAAACTGATGCAGGGATCGCCCCCGTACTTAACGCCACTGGGGAAACAGCAATTCAGTTATGGAAAGTTAGCTCAACTATCTACGGCGCACGGGTAGGGGATGCATAATGCTTTCAGGAAAACTACAGACAGCATCGACGGCAATCAGCGGCTGGGATTTAGCTAATGCTGTTTTTCAAGGCAGTCCAGTAAACTGGTTTGGTGTTAGCGCCCAAGATGGTGATCCTGAAGGAATGTTTTTTAAGCCTGACGGAACGAAACTATATATTGCGGGCGACAATAACAATAAGATTTATGAGTACGATCTATCAACGGCATGGGATATAGGCACTGCAACTTATCTACAGTCGAACTCCTTTGGGACCGCACCTCGTGGCATGTTCTTTAGGCCCGATGGGTTACAGCTTTATGTTATTGATTCTTTTAATATTTCTCAATCTTATGTTCGCACATACGACCTCTCAGTGGCATGGGACATAACCACAACAAGTATTGTTAGAAGCTGGAGTTTTACCGCGATAGGGGCCATATATTCCGTGTTTTTTAAATCTGATGGCTCAAAGGCGTATGTTTTAATAAGCGACACAATAGACGCTGTTTATGAATATGATCTATCAACGGCATGGGATACCAGCACTAGCTCTTTGGTGGCAAGCTATTCTGTTGCCTCGCAAGACACAGTTCCAAAAGGGCTTTTCTTTAAACCAGATGGTTCAAAAATGTATGTCACAGGGGACGTCAACAATTCGGTATATGAATATGATTTATCAACGCCATGGGACGTAACTACGGCAAGTTTTGTTCAGTCTGAAACTGTGGATAGCAATCCGCCTGCAGTTTTTTTTAAGTCTGATGGCTATACGATGTATGTCCTAGGGAACTCCACAGACACTATTTATAAATACGCTCTATCAACGGCATGGGACATAAGCACTATAAGTTTACCCAATCCTACAACAAATTATTGGGAATTTCCTTTCGGGTCAGGTCCTACATCCCCAGCAGACATCTTTTTTAAGCCTGACGGGACAAAAGCCTATATGATTGATGAATTTGGCGTGAGCAATAAAATTTTTGAATACGACCTCTCAGTGGCATGGGACATAACCACAACAAGTCTTGTACAGAGCGCGTTCACTAGCGTTAGTGACCCCAATGGGGTTTTCTTTAAGCCTGACGGCTTAAAAATGTATCTGTGTGACAATGCCAACAATAGAGTTTATGAATACGACCTCTCAGTGGCATGGGACATAAGCACCAGTAGTCTATCTCAGAATGCAAGTGTGAGTACTCAAGATAATGAACCACACGGAATCTTTTTTAAGCCCGATGGGACAAAACTATACATGGTGGGGACGCAAAATGATAGCGTATATGAATATGATCTATCAACGCCATGGGACATAACCACAATAAGTTTTGTACAGAGCTTTTCTATTGGACCCTCTACAGACCCAAAAGGAATCTTTTTTAGGCCTGACGGGGCAAAAATGTACGTGACACTATACCCATTCAATGTTGTTCGTCAGTATGATTTATCAACGGAATGGGATATAAGCACTGCAACTATTGAAGAGACTCTTGATGTTTCAGGATTGTTTCGATCAGTATTAGGGATCTTTTTCAGACCTAATGGGCGGCAGATATTTCTTGTTGACTTACCTGCTGACCGTGTTCTTTCTTACGATATGGTATAAGGAAAAATATGTACGCAAAAATTTTAAATGACGTTATTATTAAATTCCCGTATTCAATAGGGGCGCTACACACGGAGTACCCTGACACCTCATTCCCAGCAGCGTTGACGGCGGAAACATTAGCGGCGTTTGGGGTGCATAAAATTGTTGAAACCCCCCTCCCTGCCGTCGATAGTAAAACTCACCGACAAGTGCCGTCTATACAAAAAGTTGATGGAGTGTGGACGCAGGTATGGGAGACGCAACCTTTAAAACAAGATACGGCTTCAGCTAACGTGCGGGGCCACCGGGACAACCTATTAAAGGATTGTGATTGGACGCAGGTTGCCGATGCTACTGTAGACAAAGCCGCATGGGCCGCGTACCGACAAGCGTTACGCGACATCAGTGCTCAAGAAGGGTTTCCGTTTAATGTAGTCTGGCCTGCTGAACCGGCATGATCGACCCAATCACCGCCTTTACCGTCGCCACGACGGCGTTTAACACCATCAAAAAGGCGGTGGAGGTTGGTCGTGAGATTGAGGATGTCGCGGTCTATATTGGTAGGTTTTTTGGGGCTAAGGCAGACATAGCCAAGGCAGAAGAAAAAGCCAAAAACCCGCCCATATTTAAGAAGCTGCTGTCCGCTGGCTCGGTAGAGGAAGAGGCACTACAGCTTGTGGTGCAGCGGCAAAAGCTGGGCGAGATGGAGCGCGAGCTCCGCAGCATGATCATTCTGCGCTATGGGCAAGAGACGTACCTTGAGATGATGCGCCAGCGGGAAAAGATCGCAATGGAGCGCAAGCGGGTCGAGCTACTACAGAAGCACAAGCGGCAGGAGTTTTTTCTCGCTGTTTTCTACACCGGGCTTATTGCTGCGCTATTAGCCGCTTTGGCTTGGCTGGTGATGCTCGGCTTTGAGATGGTGGAGAAAGTATGACAGCTAAAGACCTAGACGCTTGGCGCATCGTACCGAGGTTACTAATTTTAAGTTACATGTTGGTCTTCTATAAGACCTGTACGTGGTTCATGGAATTGCCCGATCCGACCAATGCCCAAGCCGGGTTTGTGTCTGTGATTGTGGGCGCTGGCGCGGCGTGGTTTGGCTTGTATGTCAACAGCGGCCCGAAGATGCAGGGAGGCAAGGATGCTTAGTGCTCTGATTGGCCCGGTGACGGGTTTGCTGGACAAGTTTATTGAGGACAAAGACCAAAAGGCAAAGCTGGCGCATGAGATCGCCACAATGTCAGAAAAACACGCCCAAGAGCTGGCAGTGGGGCAGCTTGAGGTCAACAAGGCAGAGGCGTCCCATCGGTCGGTTTTTGTCTCTGGCTGGCGTCCATTTGTAGGGTGGACCTGCGGGGTTGCCCTAGCATGGCATTTCGTACTACAACCCCTTGTCATCTTTACAACTGCTTACCTAGGCGTTAAACTACCGGTACTGCCCACGTTTGACATGGACAGCCTCATGACCGTATTACTCGGCATGCTTGGTCTTGGTGGCCTACGGACCTATGAGAAAAAGCAGGGGTTGACCAAATGAGCTATAAGTTATCACAGCGCAGTTTAGACCGACTTGAGGGGGTAGAGGATAGCCTCGTCGTGGTCGTTAAGCGCGCCATTGAGCTCACCAAAGTAGACTTTGGGGTAACTGAGGGGCTACGCACTATTGAAACGCAAAAGCGTTACGTTGAGCTAAAGAAAAGCAAAACCATGCAATCTAAGCATTTAGATGGCAGGGCTGTAGATCTAATGGCTTACTGTGATGGTGCTCCTTCATGGGAATTAAATCTTTATGACGATATTGCCGACGCCATGGCGGAGGCTGCTCGGGAGTACGGCGTCGTTATCCGTTGGGGCGCTGCTTGGCACATAGATGATATTGGGACATGGCAGGGCAAGATGGAAGACGCCATGACCACATACATCGACCTGCGTAGGTCGCAAGGCAAACGCCCGTTTATTGACGGGCCACATTTTGAGCTTATGTAATGAGCGGCACCATCATTGCAGTGCTCATCTTCGTGGCTGGCCCGGGGAATTCATTGCAGGTGGTGCATAAGTTGAAAGTGCCCGACGAAAATAAATGTATGGAATTGGTAAAAGAAATTAATCTAGACAGATCGACGCCGTTTGTAGCTGCGTGCTATTCTGATGTGCGTGTTCGGGGGTCTTAAATGCCATTGCAAGCACTTAAATTTCGCCCCGGCATAAGCCGCGATAACACCACCCTTGCTAATGAGGGTGGATGGTATGAGTGCGACAAAGTACGATTTAGGAATGGTTTTCCAGAGAAAATAGGCGGTTGGGATAAAGATTCCGGAACTGCTTCTTTTGCCCCATCCACGGGAACATTTTGGGGCGTTTGTCGTGCTCTGTGGAACTGGATTAGACTAAGCGGGGCTAACCTATTAGGCGTTGGCACTAATCTTAAATACTATATCCAAAACGGGGCCAATGGCACGTTTTACGATATCACACCCTTACGAGATGCGCCCGGATTTGATCAAGCGCTTCCTACTAATCCCTTTGAAGTTACAGATGGGTCAAGCGTTATTACTGTGACCCACACCGCCCATGGCGCGGTTAATAACGATTTTGTGACGTTTTCCTCGGCAACTGGATTTGGTGGAAATATCACGGCGGACGTTCTTAACGCCGAGCACCAAATTACTTATGTTGATGCCAACACCTACACAATCACAGTATCCGTGGTAGCTAACAGTACTGATGATCCGGCAGGAACGGGCACATCTGGCGGAGGCGCATCTGTTACCGGCCAGTATCAGATTAACGCGGGTAACGCAATCTACTCAGTAGCCACTGGATGGGGCGCTGGAGGATGGGGCGGTAGCACGCCCGGATTTGCTGCCACGGGATGGGGAGAGTCTGCAGCAGTAGGGGTGGGCGTAGATATGCGCCTGTGGAGCCATTCTAATTTCGGCGAATACTTGCTGATTAACCCTCGTGGCGGGGGCATTTATTTATGGGTAACTGCCACGTCAGCTTCAGTTTACAACCGTGCTCAAATCCTATCTTCTACAAATACAAACACCGCAACCAATAGTTTAGGTGTAACAGCAGCTTTTTGGCAGACAGACACCAATTGCCCGTCTAAATGTAATATTGTTCATGTCAGCGACTCGTCTAGATTTGTAATTGCTTTTGGCTGTAACGATGTTGGCTCAACGGACCTCAATCCGTTGCTTGTTCGGTGGTCAGATCAGGAAGACTATGCGACGTGGACGCCGACTGCAACTAATCAAGCGGGTAGTTTTTCACTTTCTTCTGGCTCTGAGATTATTGCAATCAAGCCGCAGCGTCAGGAGATATTGGTATTTACAGACGCTGCTGTTTATTCAATGCAGTATCAGGGGCCACCCTACGTATGGGGCTTTCAACAAGTTGGCACAAACATCTCCATTATTAGCCCAAACGCAGTAGCTAACGCAGCTAACTTGGCATTTTGGATGGGCGTGGATAAGTTTTATGTTTATGATGGCCGGGTCCAGACTCTTCCATGCCCCTTGCGTCGTTTTATCTTTAACGACTTGAATCGCAATCAAGGGAGTCAGGTATTTGCTGGGACCAACGAGGGGTTCAACGAAATTTGGTGGTTTTATTGCTCGGCTAATTCAACCACAGTTGATTCCTATGTGATCTTTAACTACCAAGAAAAAGCGTGGTCATACGGCACAATGTCCCGCACTGCTTGGTTGGATTCACCTTTACGTGAATACCCTATGGCGACCGGTCAAGACAACTCACTTTACTACCATGAAAGTGGTGTGGACGATGGCTCGACTAATCCCCCAAGTGCGATAGCTTCATACATTCAGTCGTCTGACTTTGATATTGGCGAGGGGCATAAGTACGGCTTTGTGTGGCGTATGCTGCCGGACATCACTTTTAACGGGTCAACCGCTTCTGCCCCCAAGGTCACTTTGACCTCTCGCCCCCGGCAGAATCCGGGAGCCCCATATGGCACCTCCTCTTCGCCAACGGTCACTAGCGATCAGGATTACTCGGGCCAGAGAAATTATGACGTTCAGGAGTACACAGAAACAGTGAATGTGCGTGTGCGGGGTCGTCAAATGGCTTTTAAGATAAGTTCCTCTGATGTAGGCACAGCATGGCAACTAGGCGTGCCTCGCATTGACATAAGACAAGATGGACGGCGTTAATGGCAACCAACCCACGGGTAGACCCGGCAACCGACCTTATAGTCCCGGAGCCCCCAAGGCTCCCAGCCGCGCCTGCTGTGTGGGAAGCCCAGTATCAGGATCAATACACTAATGTTCTGCGTCTTTATTTCAACCGCCTCAACAACCTGTTGCAGGAGATTAATGTGAGCACTGGATCGGGCGGCATTTACCCATTAGGCACCGCAGGGGACGCCTTTGGCCGTTTGCGTACGTCTAATCCTTTTACGCTTTTTGACAGCAAAAACCGATTTCAGTCTGACCCACAGTTTGACACAGCTACTACTGGCGCTGGGGCCAGTGCAACTTATGTATCTAACGATGCGTCGGTTACGTTGCAGGTGGATGCAACGGCATCTGAGGATGTTACGCGGCAGACATTGAGGGTATTCTCGTATCAACCGGGGAAGAGCTTGCTGGTCTTTGCAACCTTTGCTATGGGCGCAGCGAACAGTGGCGTAGACAGCAAAATCGGGTATTTTGACGGCAGCAACGGAATCTATTTCCGTAGAAATGGCTCTACCCTGTATTTTGAAATCATGAAGAATGGGTCGGTCACAGAGACGGTGGCTCAGTCCTCATGGAACACTGACAAGATGGACGGCACTGGTGCCAGTGGCGTGACGTTGGATGTAACCAAGACCCAGATTCTTTACATTGATTTGGAGTGGCTGGGGGTGGGTACCGTTCGGTGCGGATTTGTGCAGGATGGCAAAATGTATGTGTGCCATGCTTTCCACCACGCTAACACTGCCACTTCGGTGTATATGCAGACGGCCGTTCTCCCTGTGCGCTATCAAATTACTTCTTCTGGCACAGGCACGGGGAACGCAACGCTATCGCAGATATGCTCGACGGTCATGTCCGAAGGTGGTTATAACCGACGAGTGGCCCCTAATTGGATCCGGTCCGTGAGCGCCGCATCTATTGGAACCAGTTTTGTCCCTTTGTTCTCAATGCGGATAAAGTCTGGGAAAGAGGGGGCGGTAATTATTCCGGCGTCAGTTAGTGCGCTACCGGTTGGAACGATTTTGGATTTTGAGGTAGCTGTGTTTAAGTACCCCGATGCCAGTCATTTGACTGGTGCTACGTGGGCACTTACTAGTGGCTCAAGTGTTGAATATGACATTGCGGCTACGTCAATGTCTACTGTAAACAATAACATTGTTAGCTCTACATATCTTTCTGGCAGCAACCAAGGTTCTACTTCTTTAAGTTCTGAGCAAGAGTATAACTTTGGGCTACAGATTGGGGTTGATATTGCGAATGTGAGTGAAGTCTACACGCTGGCTGCGCGAACCCTGAGTGGATCGGGATCGAACAACCTCGTCGGGGGACTTTCCTATTACGATTTGACGGATTAAAATGGCAACAGCACCAGAACAAGGAATACCTATGGCTACATCTGCGCCAGAAGGCATTATGGCTCTCCCTGAAAACAGTGGCATGAACCAAGGACCACGGCTCAGTCTTGAGGAGTCCTCAGACGCTATCAATCAGGGGCTTAGGAACGCTAGTCCTCAAGCGGCTCAGGCGGTTCAACAGGCTACGAGTGCTATTAGTTCTAAGTTGGATGGGCTTTCGGATAAACAGTTAGACCTTTTTATCCAATTTATCCAATATTTATATGATAACCCACAAGAATACAAAAATATTCTAGAGCAGTTGATTTCTGGCGGAGCTATTCCGAGGGGGGTGTTCCCGGAGGAGCACAACCCGGAATTGCTGGCTACGCTTTTGTATGCTGCTCTTGATGCCAAGAAGCAGCGTGGAGGTGGGCAGCGGGCCCCGATGCAAGCTCCGGTTGGCATGGCTCGTGGTGGGATTGCCGACGCAGCGCGTATGGTTGCGGCTCAGGGTCGCGCTGGCGACACCATGCTTGCTCATATCACGCCTCAAGAGGCGCAGATGCTACGGGCTAGGGGCGGGGCTGGGACCGTTAACCCGGCTACAGGCTTGCCTGAGTATGGGTTTTTCTTGACTGAGATTTTTAATTTCATCAAGGAAGTCACTGATCCTATTATTAAGCCGATTGTTGAGGTTGCCAAGGATATTGTAGAGAGTCCTATTGGTAAGGTGCTTACTACCGTTGCGTTGACCGCCGTCCTCGGACCATATGCTGGGGCTTTTGCTGCACCTTTGGCTTCTGCTGGCACGACGCTGCTTGCGGGGGGCAACTTAAAAGATGCTTTGATATCTGGGGCAACCGCGTACTTTGGGGCTCCGGGCGGTGCAGTTTCCAACTTTGTTGGGAAGATGGGCATCACCAATCAAGCGCTAAACGCCGCTATTTCTTCGGGGATTGTTGGAACAGGGGCAGCGGCGCTTTCCGGTAAGAGTTTAGAGGATTCTGTCAAGACCGGCCTGATGCAGGGTGTGATTGGCGGAGCCGTTCAGGTTGGCGGCAATCTATACCAAGGAGACAGCTTAAAGGATGCTTTTGGCCGTCAAATTCAACTACCCGGAACACCTGCTGCCCAACAGAGCACAGCAGCACAACAGGCGACTGAGGGGGTTCCTACGCCCCGTTCTGCTTCTCAAGATGTTTTGACACCGAGTAAAGTAGCACCTACTAATTTTAAGCCGGACTACAGCCTAAGTGCTGCCCCCAACGCCCCCGGACCGGCAGGTGGCCCACCTAGTGGTTTTAAGCCGAACTACAGCTTAAGTGCTGCCCCCAACGCCTCCGGACCGGCAGGCGCATTGCGTCCTTCAGGTGGCCCAATTAGCGCTCCGCCTCCTATGGAGGCTAGTTTTATGGACCAAGCTAAGGGGTTAGCGGGCAAGGCATGGGACTATATTGCCCCGAGCAAGCAGGGGCTACAAGGGGATGCTTTATATAAAGCCGCTGCCGATGAGCAAAAAAGGGCTGCGGCACAGGGCTTCACTCTTTCCAACAAAGAAGCTTTGGCTAAGGTGTCCCCCAATGTATTTGAGAAATATGGCCCATTAGCTGCAGCCGGTATTGGCGCATTGGCCTTAGGTGGTGGATTTAAGTCAGACCAGCCGACTTCCGCTGGGCTTGTCGATCGGGATGCATCCGGTAAACCCATTACAGGGGCTGATCTAATCGCTCAGAATCCCCGCAAATACTACATGCAAGGCCTTCCCGGCGTCCAGTATGACGAGCGCGGAGCTATTGTAGGCGGCTCAAGGTGGTCCCCCACTGCCACCATGGCTGATGTACGGGTGCCTTCTTCTCAGGCCACTTCGACTCAGTTACCATCGTTGCAGCAAGGAATATTTGCTCCTCGTCGCCCAATGCAGCCTATATACCAGCCGTATAACACTCCTTCGATGTATACAAACTTGGTGCCGCAATACGCTGTTGGAGGAATTGCTTCGTTGGGCCAAGGGGGCTACCCACGCAAGACCGGGGAAATTGACGGCCCCGGTACTGGGACTTCGGACGACGTGCCCGCCATGTTGTCGGACGGCGAATTCGTAATGACGGCTAAAGCTGTGCGCGGAATGGGCAACGGTAGCCGTAGGGAAGGTGCAAAAAGGATGTACGATTTGATGCACAAACTAGAACGTAACGCAGGACGGGGTTAATCATGGCAACTACAGTTAGTGAACAAATTGTCAGAGAAGCCCCAGAAATTGAGGCGCAGAAACTTGCGCTGATTGAATCTGCAAGAGCTCTAGAGGCCCCAGAATTACCGGCGTATCAAGTAGCTGGTCTAACCCCGGAACAGCAACAGGCAATCGAATTAGGGCAGGAAGGCATTGGCGTTTACCAGCCCTACATGGATGCTGCTGCGGCTAACGTAGATGCGGGCGCTCAAGCGATTGAACAAGGGATTGCTACTCTGCAGGGGGCAGATACCCGGGGGCAATTTAGCGCTGCTCAGCAAGCCTATAACCAAGCAATGGCCCCTGCTCAGGACATGAGCCAATTCCAGCGGGACATCGATCTGGCGACAAACATGGCTGTAACTGGGTCATCGGCAGATTTAAGCCAAGGGCGTGATCTGCAAATGCAAGGGGTCGATGAGGCCCGTTCTGCCGCGCAGCAGGAAGGTTTCGGGACAGGCGCTAGCACAATTGACACAGGCATTGCTTCCTTGACTGGTGCTGCCCAAGGCTACGATCCAAGCATGGTTGAAGCCTACATGAACCCGTACCAGAACGAAGTAATCCAAAAAGCGATTGCTGAAATTAATCGTCAGGGGGATATCCGTCGTCAAGAGCTATCAGGAGAAGCGGTTCGCATGGGAGCTTTTGGAGGTAGCCGTGCTGCTATCCAGCAAGCCGAGTTTGATCGCAACTTGATGGATAAGCGCAATCAAACAATTGCCGAGATGATGATGGGCGGCTACGATACTGCTCAGACTGCTGCTATGGATGCCTTTGAGCAACAGCAGCAACGCCAATTGGCACAGGGGCAGGCTCTGGAGAGCGCCGGTACGTCGCAGGCAAATATTGCTGCACAGCAGGCAACTGCGGAGCAGAACGCTGCACAAATGGCGGCGGATGTCGGTCAAAACATTACGGGTCAGGAACTCACCCAAGCGGAGCTCATGCAGAGTGCTGGACGCAATGTGGCAGATGCTGCTGCAACTGGTGCAACTATCGCTGCTACGCAATCGCAGACGATGCAGGATGTTGGCGCTGGTATTGCCGATTTGGCAAAAGGCCAATACGATATTGGCGCATCAATGGCTGCGGGCATTGGCGAGTTAGGAGGCGCATTGAGCGATGCCGGTATTCAAGGGGCGGCGCTTGGCGAAACGGCTCAACAAATGGCCCAAACGGATGTGGCTAACCTATACGGCCTTGGTGAAGTTCAGCAACTGCAGGAACAGGCTGAGCTTGATGCGCTGCGTAACACGCAACTGCAGGAAGCCTATCAGCCATATGAGGAAATTGCATTCCAGTCGGACATTCTGGCAAGTGCTCCGTCGTCGCAGATGACGGTTACACAGAAGGCTTCACCTGATCCGAGTGTCGCTCAGCAAGCAATTGGTACAGGCGCTGCAGTTATTGGTGGGGCAAAAGCAGCGCAAACCGCCGGAGTTCTTTAAGGATTTAATATGAACCAAGACATTTTGAAGCGGGCCATGTTTGCAATGCCTTTGTCCAAGAAGGCTCGCAACACAGGAATCATGCAGGGCTTTGAAGACGACATGGAAATGGTCGAAGACGACATGGAAATGCCGGAACAAGCCATGGAAGATGAAGGCGAAGAGATGCTCCCAATGGAGCGTAACCCTCAGAATCCCGAAATCCTTATGAACAATCTGCGCGGCGACATGCGCTCAGTAGACGCTCGGTACACGGAGCTTGCTGGTATGGTGGGGGAAGAAGCGGCAATGGAAACGCCCCCTGAAGTACTGGCTATCTTGCAAGACCACTTTGCCATGATGAACCAGCCGCAGGGTATTGGTGCTTTGCCGCAAGGTGCAGCGATGGCTCCTCCGGGGGCCATGCCTCCACCACAACAGCCCACGGCCCAAGGGCCAGCTATGCCTCAAGGCGGAATGGGGGGCCAGCCCCCTTTTCCCCAAGGCGGGTCTGAGGGAGCCCCGCCGACGCCTGATGGGCTCCCTCCGGCCAAAATGGCAATTGGCGGTTTAGCCGCCCGAGCCCTTCCTTATGTATCGGCTGCTGGTGCGGCTGCGCGAGGTGGGCTTAGCCGTTTTAATCAAGCAGCTAACCAATACTTAGGCAACATGCTTTTCCGTGGCGGCGCAGGGCAGCGTATGACGTCGCCTTTTTTGCAAAACGCTAGAGGTCCCGGAGGACGCTACACTGCCCAGCAAAGCGTTCAAGGAGGCCAGCAGGTCTTCCCGACCATGACGCAAGGCATTAGCCAGTTGCGGGCGCAGAACCCTGCATTACGTGCGATGACAACCCCTAAAGCTGGTCTTATAGGCGGTACGGCCGGACTAGCGATGTATGGTCAGTCGGGGGATGACTCTGCTACTGGACCCGGCCTGCAAGTCAGAATGGATGCTAATGGGGTCCCGATGTACGCTTACGGTAAGCCCACTGAGTCAATGAAAGCTGCGGGGGATGCCATGTTCCCTCCGATGCCACAAATTGGCGCTGGCCGTATGCCCGATTCGCAAAAGAGTGGTGCTACGCCCACGGGCCCAGCCGCTTCCCAGCCTCCGGCACCAGATGTCCCCACAGAAACGCCCGCAACGGCGGAGCCCGCAATGCGTATCCCCGGGGCGGGATTTGCCGGGGAGCCGGGGGTAGATAACCCAGCGGCGCAATTCATTCGCCAATACTACGCGGCACAGGCAGGAGAGAAACCTGAGGGTGACCGAATAAACCGTATCCGTAAGGCAACGCAAGAATACAAGGATCTGTTCAAAGAAACCATTGGCGACAGCGACAAGATGAATGAGACGAACGCTTGGCTGATGCTGGCTGATGCCGGGGTCAAGTTGGCTACTGAGGCTCAGCCTACTTTAGCCATGGCGATTGCCTCGTCCTTACGCGATCTGCCCAAGGGCTTTGCTCAAATGGCGGCGGATGCCCGCGCTAATGATGTCAAAATCAGTTCTGCTGCCCTTGAGGCGGCAATTGGCGATGTCCAAGCGCAGGAAGACTACGCCCGCCAACTCCAGCTTGAAATGCAAAAAGCGCAGTTTAAAGCACAACTGGAGGTGATTAAAGCAGGAAAAAATACTGGCCGTTTTGAGCTGGCAGCGGCAGGCATTGTCCACCACAAAAACGAAAAAGGGGATGTGGTTGATTACTCAATTCCAGTAACTCAAGATGACTACAAGAGAATGGGTATAACCTACAACCCCATGCTCAACAACATGCTCACCAGCAAAAACACTCTAAATGCGGGGTCTCCTTTTGTTGAAGTTGAGGAGCAAGGCTCATATCCTGCATTTGATAAGGATACTCGCCTAGCTGCAGCAGAAGGGGTGCGAAACGCCGATGGGGTTATATCTACGGTTAAGGACATGATGTCGTTATATGGGGAAGGTTTTGGACCTAAATCCGCTTTCATCGACATTGCTAACTCTTATTTTGTTCCGTTTGTCCCGGGTATGGATCCCATAGCTACCCAGAGTCAAGCAGTTATTCAAAAATTTAAACAGCTACAAGAGCGCCTTACTAAGCAGATAGGGTCGGCTGAGCGTTCTGGGCGTTTAAGTAATCAACAAGAAAAGTGGATTAAGGAGGCTTTGAACCTTGAGCCAGCTAAGTTCTTCCAAGATAAAGGCACTGTAATGCTCACGTTGAGCAACTTGTTGACTACGACGATAAATGACCGTCAATCAGAACTCGGTACGTTGATACCCCTTCGGCAAACTTACCGCGTATCTCGCATACCCACAGGCTTAGAGGATGATCCTTTTGACCTTACCGGTCCCAACCGCACAGGTGTCATTGATTTCATGAAGTCGGTTGCCAAAAAGGCTGACCCCGAGACTTTGATTTATGCGCAAATCCCGGGAGTCGGTATTAGGCCCTTGAAGGCAGGTAATGCAGACAAATGGAACATAACCCGTTAACCACGAGAGCACAGTAATGCCTACTATTACGGATGCAACCGGTCAGGTCATCGATCTCGACACCGGAAAAATTGTTGGTCAAGAAGAGGTTAAAGGTGATAAGCCTAATGTCGGCGATCAGCCCTACAATTTGTTTGGTCAGACCGTTAATCTCCCCTCTGAGGTGGTGGAGCCCTTACGACAATTGTCGTGGGCGGCTAACTCGGCGCTTTTTTACGTTCCAGATGGCATCTTTAAGGCGTTTGGCAAGATGACGGGCATGAAGCCTGATAGCGTTGTAACCTTAGAAAAAATATTTAATAAAGGCAGGCGGGACCCTGAGAACGCTAAAGAACGCTATTTTAGTGCAATTGGCCAAGGCATAGGTGGTGTTCTCCCTGTTACAGGCATTTTAGGCTGGGCTGCTGCAACGCGCCGTGCCGTGCAGGCAGTAGATAAAGGAAGCAGCGTAATCAGGAACATCGCAGAAGATGCCTTGGATTACTACCGCCGTGATCCGCGCAAAGCTACCATGCTGGATCTTGCCTTTGGCGCGGGCTACGAAACAGTACGTCAGGCTGTTGAAGAAGAGGTGCCGGACGACGACCCAGACAAAGCGCTTATGAAGGAGATCCTCCCTGCCTCGTTATTTTTGGGGCTACCCGCCGCTATAGCTGTTGCCCCTTCAGTCTTGGCTGCTGGGAAAGGGCGTCAAGCCTACAAGGCCGCTACGCAACTTAGCACGGAAGCGCAAAGGGATGTTATTGAAAATATCCGGCCACGTTTAATGGCTAAGGGGCCTTTGCGTATCCTGCCTAAAATGATGCTTGATCGGGCTCGGCAGAAGATCACAAGCGTGTTTGGTGAGGTTGGGAAAAGCCCTGAAGCGCAAGACGCTTTACGTCAACTGGAGTTATCTCTCACTGACCCACGGCTTAAGGGCATATTTGATATGCAAAATTTCAGCTTCTCAGAGCAAACGCTTTACCCAGCGCTGCTCAAGGAGCAAGAAGAGATCCTCAAGCGCATGGGGCCAGAAGAGCTTGCTAAGTTTAAGCAGGGCTTTGCAGAAAACCAGCAAAAGTTGGAACTAGCTTTTAATGCTTTAGCGCCCAACGCTTCGATGGACGCCCGTACAGCTTTCCAAAACACTCTAAAGCAACGCCAAAAACTGTTTGAGGGCCTGACGCAGGCAGAAAAAAATCTAACTGAAGGCGAGCTCGCGGCAGTGTCTCAACGCTTCGGCCCGGTCAACATCGACATGTTGAACAATGAGCTTCGCGGCGCTTTGATGGCAACCATGGAGGGCGATGCGGCCATGCGTAGCAACGTGCTGCGCCAGATGGGCTTGCGTCAAGCCTATGACAAGCAAGGCAACCGCCTAAGCGTCCGGGACGAAGACGGCATGAGCCTGTTCCCTGCCGTAAACATTGAAGATGCAGCACTTAAACTGATTGACAAATATCGCCCCAAAGGTGCGTTTGATACAGGGCTAAAGGTGCCTGAGCCTATTCGCCAGCTTGAGACTTATCTTGGTCGCCAGCAGGCCAAGCAAAACGAGGCCAAAAATGATGCCGTGGCAAGCCTGATTGATGATGAAGTCAAAAAGGTCAAGGAGCTTTTGCTATCTAAGGGCTATGACAATGAACGCATTGCAGAGATAGATGAGGGGTTGCGTAATGAGATGAGCGCTGTAATTACAGGCAGGACTAAGGATGCCAAAGCAAAAGCCGCATGGCAAAAAGCAGTCAAGGCAGGGCAAACCGAGTTTGCTATCCCTAGTTTAGAATTCATCCCTCGGCTTCGGGGCACATACAAGATTAACCGTAAGAGCCTGTTGGAAGACGCTGAGACAATAGCCAAGCAAGCCGCTTCGATTGACATGAACGCCCCTGAAGCGTTGGATTTGCTCAACGCTGCTAACCGGGCGCGTATTCAGTCAGTGAACGATTACAACCGGGCGATTGCTTCTGGCCGTTCTACCTTGACCGATGCACAGGCCATCTTAGACCGTGGCAAGAACCAGTTCAACGACATCGAAAAGTTTGTCATGGACCACGCGCCATTGATTGACCGGCGCTACTCTGCAATGCAGATGGTGGTCGATGATTACCGCGCGGGCTTTGAGCGTACATTGCCTCTTCTCATGACCTCCAAGAAAAAAGGTGGTCTGGAATACTACATGCCCAACGAGCGGTTGATGGCTAAGGTATTTGAAAGTGGCGACAACATCCGCCAGCTACGTAATACCCTTGGTACGTCTACCCAACTGGATGACATGTTAGAGCAAGGCGCTGTTGACTGGCTCCGCAGCAAACCTATCTTTGACAAAGATGGTGTGCCCGATGCTAAAAAGATCCAAGCCGTCTTCAACAAAAACAAAAGCATCGTTGATGCCCTGCCAGAAAATATCCGGACCAAGCTGTCGGACGAAGTTGCGTTTGCCGATGAGTATGCCAAGCGCTTAGGCCAAATCAATCAGCGAAGAATTGCAGCGCAAGATAACGAGTTGAAGCGCATGTTAGAAACTGCAGCACGGCCCGATGCTGATCCGCAGCGAATCTTGAATGAGGCTATCGAAGACCCGGCCAAGATGCGTAAGTTAGTGGATCAGGTCGGCAAAGATCCTGATGCTTTATCAGCTCTGCGCCGTTCGGTATATGACTTTGCCTCCCGTGGCGCTACCCAACGGGGCGGGGCATTGGATACCTTTATCCGAGGGAACGAGCCTGCCCTCAAGATTCTGTTTGGCGACAAGCACCTAGACGATCTCAAAAAGCTTGCTGACTTACAAAAACGGGTATATGCCTTTAGCGATGTGACGGGACAGATTCCGGCGTTTGAAGCGACCGACGAGATGTTCCAGCGCTTGTTTGGGTCAGGTATCAAATACGTTGTGACCACTGCTCGTGAAGCAGCGGTTGGTCGTATCAACCCGACATCCGGCGCTCTGTTTTTGCTCATCAGACTTGCAAACGGAGTGGAGAAACAGGTATTTGACCGAGTAATGATGCGGGCCCTATCAGACAAGAGCTTTGCTTCTGGTCTGGTGGAAATCGGTACGCCATCAGAAGCTCGCAAAATCTTCACTGAGTTAGAAAAGATGGGGGTGGGGCGCAGAACCCTACGTGATTTGGTAACAACCCCTGCTACCCAACGCGGTGCCGTGCTTGAAGCTTACCGTGCAGCGGATCAGGAAGACTTAGAGGAAATCCGTGAGCCGCGACGCCCGTCTGCTGCAGAGATGCTGCGGCGTCTTGGCCCTGCACCCAAGACCCGTGGAACGGGGACCACGAACCAAAACCAGTCGATGGTTCAACCAATGATAAGTGACCGGGCAACGCAACCCGCTGCTCCTCAGCAAAGGGGGCAAGCGGCTATGATGTACCAACAGTTGTTCCCTAACGATCCAACTGGGAACCTAATCATGCAAAGAAGGATGATGGGACAATGAAGACAAAACCAGTATGGGACAAGAAGCGCCCTAAGGGTCTAGGGTCACCTAAGAAACTGACCTCTGCACAGAAATCAAAGGCCAAGGCAGCAGCTGCAAAGGCGGGCCGTCCTTATCCAAATCTCGTGGACAACATGCGCGCTGCGCGGAAAGGTAAATAATCATGGGCATCAAAGACGGTATTAAACGTGCTGCAAAAGAATATGGGCGTGGAGCTCGCATGGTAGCCGACGATGTACACCGAATTGTCGGGACAGAACGCGGAAAACAGTTGGATGAGGATGTTAAATTTCGACAAAAATTAAAGGAAAAAGAGGAACTCGCTGGAATGCTCGGCGTTTCTGAAAAAGACGATACATTTAAGCAATACAGCCGTGGCGGCATGGTATCTACTAAAGGCAACGGCAAAGCCATGCGCACTAAAAAATGCAAAATGATGTGAGGTTCAACATGAGAGACTTCATGGCAACTCAAATTGAGATCGCGGAACGCATGTTCAACATGATGGCCGAGGACCACAGCGAGCGTATTGAAGCCATGAGGATGTGGATGGATGTCAATACCAGCTTAGTCCGAAAGCTAGAAGAGCGTGACAAGTTGATTGACGAGCTGCGCGCAGAGTTGCGCCAGTACAAAACAGCTGATAAACTTTAACCTCGCAGTTGCCGTTGTCTCCCGGGGGTTTGTCTCCTCTACCCCTTGACGGCAGCTTTAGCCCGAAGGCCTACGCGCCTTCGGGCATTTTTTTGAGCTCCTCAAACGCCTTGACGCGCTGCCACCAGCCATCGCAGTAACCGTCAAACTCGCGTCCACAGGTGATGAATTCCTGCACCTCGCCGTTCTGCGCCACCATCATGATGACCCCTTGCCGTATCTCCGTCCCATGCACCTTGTTGTGCGCCTCGGCATAGGCGGCTAGCTGGAAGAAGTAGTCGTCAATCCAATCACGCCGCTTCATCTTGTTGGTCTGCTTGAAGTCAATGATGGACGGCTGGCCCTTGTACACGCCGATGCAGTCCGACGTACCGGCAAACTTTTCCGGGTAATACAGCGGAATCTCCGCACCCCAAACTTCATCCACATTTGGGAAGAAATGTTCAATTAGGGTATACCCCATGCGATAGCCCTTGACAGCGAGCCAAGTGCGTGGTGCAGGGAGGTCGCGATTGAGCAGCAGGCGCTCAACGACGTTGTGCATGTGGGTGCCCACGGTAGCGGCTTCGTTCTTAATACGGTCCGCTTCCTGTTGACCAACCCTCGCGGCCCACGCCTCAAGGTGCGACTTATCCTTGGTTGCGCCAAGGATGTTAGTCACGCTGGGCATGGGTGCGACTTCCAGCCCGTCAATGGTATAGGTGCGGCCCTCAGGCGAGTCGTTGCGCTTGAGCCGGGGGTAGTTGTATTTCTTGCGGATGGGGATTAGTTGCATGTCAGACTAGCCATTTCTTAAGGTCTTCGCCCAGCACCTCGGAGGCGATGTTGATCTTGCTGCGTAGGGCTTTGACGATGTGCTCGTCAACCGTGTTGGGGGTGATTAGGTCCACATATGTTACCTTGCTGGTTTGGCCGATGCGGTGGGCGCGGTCTTCGGACTGCAAGCGTACCTCAAGGTCAAAGCTGTTGCTGTAGTAGACCACCAAATTAGCGGCTGTCAAGGTCAACCCGTAGCCGCCTGTGCGTGGGTTGCCAACAAAGAACCGCAGCTCGCTGTCAGGGTCTTGGAACTGCGTCACGATGTCCTGCCGCTCCTCGTCCTCTGTGTCGCCGTAGTAAGCAGCAACGGCGGTCATGCCGTACTCTTTTTGCAGTGCCAATTTGATGTTCTCAATGTCCCGGCGGTAGGTGGCCCAAATGATCACCTTGCCAGAAGCCTCTTGCAGCACGGCCTGCAGCTCTTTGATGCGGTTGCTCGGTATGTCCTCTTGCCGCCCATCGTCGTATTTGACATGACCGCAGCAGATTTGGTGTAGCCGCATAAGCTGTGTCAGCGCGTTGTTGGTGGACATCAGGTTGCCGTCAATCAATGTCAGGGCCATCAGCTTCATCTGGTCGTAGGCCTTGACTTGTTCAGGGGTCAACTCAACATCGCGGCGCGTGTACACCTTGTCCGGCAAATCCAAGCACTCTTCTTTGGTTACGCGAAACGAAAAGTGGCTGAGCTTCTCATGCAGCTCGTCCAGCTTACGGTAGCCAACAATCTGCTTGAAGGTGTGGGTTGCCAGCTTGCGTTCAACAACCACCGCGTACCGCGCTTGGAAAGCGTAGTAGCTGTTGGCGTTCAAGCATGACGGGTCCAAAAACTCGCACTGTGAGTACAAATCCAGCGGGCTCTTGGTAACCGGGGACCCCGTTGCAATGCGCCTGTACCGCGCCTCACGGCCCACCTTGACAATGCTTTTGGTGCGCTTGGCGGTAGGCGTTTTAATGGTGGTGCTCTCATCAATCGCCATGAAAGCAGTCGTCACGCGCAAGAAGGTGCGAGCGTAGCTCAAGCCCTTTTCGGTGCTGAATGCCTCGACGTTCATGATAATAATCCGCAGTTTGTCGGTGGCGTTGATCGTCTCTTCCATCGCCTGCTTTTCAGCTTTGCGCGGGGATGGCGTCCAACAGGCCATGGCGTACGGCACATGGTCAGGCATATGCTTTGGCAGCTCAGACTTGTACCAGTTCCTGTACACGCCTTTGGGCGCGACAATCAGCATGGCGTTGATCTTGCCCTTGTCCCAAAGCATGGCGGCGTTGTTAATGAGCATGAAGCTTTTGCCAGTGCCCATTTCAGCAAAAAGGGCGGCATGCGGCTCTTCCCAAAACCTCTGCAAATACGCTGCTTGGTGCGTAAATGGTTGATTTTTATAAGGGTACTTTGTCAAAAAGGTTGTTGAATCCATATCTCTCTTTCGCTATGTTGCAAACCGCTTGACGCGGCCCGAAAAACTAGTATACACTGATTGCTCGGTTCAAGAAAGGAGAGTCATGTCAACCGTGTATGTAGTTCAATCCATGCCCAATCACGATATCGCAGGGGCGATGAAGTTTGGGGAAATTAAACCGCTGCTGCCGTCCAATCATCAGATTGCTTTTTCGACAGCGCCAACCATCCGCAACTTGCGTAGGAAGCTTCGGGACTTCACCGATAAAGATTACGTGTTGCTGACAGGAGACCCCGCTGCAATCGGGGTTGTATGTTCTATAGTTGCTGCCTACAATGGCGGGCGCTATAGTGTGTTAAAGTGGGACCGCCGGGAGCATGTTTACATCCCCGTGCGAATTGACATTACCGAGAGAGGAGAGCGAGATGAGTAACATCAATGAGATGTTTGAGCAGGATGCCGGTGCGTTACAGGTCAACAACGATGACCTAGATTCAGTCGGCAAACTGGCTAAGCGAGCCAAGCAACTTGAGAAAGAAATAGCGGATTTAGAAGAGGTAGTCAAGGAACGCAAGGACCAGCAGCGTAAGCTGTTAGAAGACACCATTCCCGCTATGCTTGCCGAGCTTGGCATGAAGTCGTTCAAGATGGCTGACGGTAGCCAGATTGATGTCAAGCCGTTCTACAGCGCCAGCATCAAGGAAGAAAACCGGGCTGAGGCTTATGAGTGGCTGCGCGACAACGGCTACGATGACATCATCAAGAACACCGTGTCTGTGCGGTTTGGTCGGGGTGAAGACCAACTGTGCGACACGTTACTGAATCTGCTGCGTGAGCAAAACTATCCGGTGGAGCAAGCGCAGAAGATCGAACCCCAAACCCTCAAGGCTTGGGTTCGCGAGCAGGTGGAGCGCGGAAGCGAGTTCCCCACCGAGCTTTTTGGTGCGTATATCGGCCAAAAGGCAACCATTAAATCTGCATGAAAAAAGGACCATGAACCATGGCTAAAACTGAAGTAGCGACAAAAGGGACCACTGCGGTGGCGTTGGCATCCGACTTTGAGGCGGACGCCGCCTCTGGTTTTGAGGGCATGCAGCAGGACGATTTCGCCCTGCCGTTTCTGCGCCTCTTGACTACCACTTCACCTGAGGTGTCGGAGAATGAAAATGCCCGTCCGGGCATGATCCTGAACTCGGTGTCAGGGCAGTTGTACGATGGCAAAAAGGGCATCACGGTCATCCCTTGCGCCTATGTACGCCAGTACATTGAGTGGGCCCCTCGCGGGAGTGGCTCTGGTGCGCCGATCCAGATTTATCCGGCTACGTCGGATATCCTGAGTCGTACCCACCGTGAGCCGGGGGACAACAAAGATTACCTTGACAACGGGAATTACATCGAAAACACGGCCAATCACTACGTGATGCTGATTAATGACGATGGCATCCCCGAGCCTGCTTTGATTGTTATGAAGTCTACGCAATTGAAAAAATCGCGTAAGTGGAATAGCATGATGCAGACCGTCAAGCTGATGGGCAAGAACGGCCCATTCACCCCGGCGATGTACTCGCAAATGTACCGCCTGACTACCCAAGCCGAGTCGAACGACAAAGGCAAGTGGTTTGGTTGGGAAGTTGAGCGTATCGGCTCAATTGAGGACATGAACGTGTACCAAGCGGCTAAGCAGTTTGCCTCTCAAATCACCGCTGGTGAGGTAAAGGTGAAGCATGAGGGTGACACCGTAGTAGAGGACACTTCTAGCGTCCCGTTCTAATCACAGGGGGGCCTACGCCCCCCTTCTTGCCTGAGAGAGAAAATGACCGAGGTAAAAAAGTTTCAGGAGATTTTCAGCGGATTAGATATTGCCTATGGAACCTACGTCATCGATAAAAACCGCCAAGACGGCAAACAGGTCGGCAAGGCCAAAGTGGTTAGGGAGCCGCCAACAGATGAATTGTGGGTCAAGCATTTGGATGGCATTGAGCCATCTTTGGGCATTATTCCTATTCGCGCTGATAACACCTGTATTTGGGGCTGTATCGATATTGATCAGTACCCGCTGGACCACGCGGGTCTGGTAGAAAAAATTCAATCGCTTGGTCTACCCTTGGTGGTATGCCGAAGCAAGTCGGGTGGCGCACACGTTTTTGCGTTCACCAAATCGCCCGTGCCTGCTGGCGATATGCAAGAGTACCTGCGCGGAGTTGCGGGGCTGCTTGGTGAGGCTGGGCGCGAGATATTCCCTAAGCAAGCCGAAATCTTGGTGGACCGTGGGGATACGGGCAACTTCTTAAACCTACCGTACTTTGGAGGGGACAATGGCACGAGGTACGCTTTTAAGCCGGACGGAAAAGCAGCGACTCTGGCGGAGTTTTTCGACCTATATGAAGCTAATGCCCAAGAAGGGCCGCTTGAAGCTCCAAAGGTTCCGGAGCCAGCAGAAAACCCGGTTAAAGATGGGCCACCGTGCCTGCAAGCCCTGTGCGCTCAAGGATTTCCAGAGGGAACTCGCAACAACGGGCTGTTCGCACTTAGTATCTTTCTTAAGAGGGCTTTCCCATCTGCATGGGAAGATAAGGTTGCGGAGTACAACTTTAAGTACATTTCACCACCTTTGCCAAATAACGAGGTCCAGATCGTTATTAAACAAGCGGGTAAAAAAGACTACCAGTACAAGTGCAAGGATATACCCTTATCCAACTTCTGCAACTCCGGGCTATGCAGGACTCGGAAGTTTGGGATCGGGGCCCAAGGGCCAGACGCGCCTTTACTCTCGTCGCTATCCAAATACAATTCTGATCCGCCGCTATGGTTTCTTGACGTAAACGGCAGACGTATTGAGCTAGAAACAGAGGCGCTGCACAACCAAACCATTTTCCAAAAAGCATGTATGGAGATGCTGAATCTTCTGCCCCCGACCCTGCGTAAACAGGATTGGGAAAACCTGCTGAACGCGCTGCTCAAAGAGATGGTGGAGACCGAGGCCATCAACGAGGCGTCAGAGGACACCAGCCTTGTCGGGCGCTTTACTGACCTGCTAGAAGAATTCACCACGCACATGCAGCAGGCCATGGAGAAGGATGAAATCCTGCTGGGCAGACCGTGGCGTAACGAAGAGGACGGCATGACGTATTTCCGTATGAAAGACGTTGAAAGCCACCTCAAGCGCAACAACTTCCAAGGGCTAAGCGCACCACGCATGGCACAGCGCCTGCGGGACATGGGCGGCGAGCCAATACCCAT
>Ga0208767_1000925_pt1 | contig 23882 bp, 38 predicted proteins | sample VirMetDEL_Mar_21_FD_184514 | JGI IMG/M metagenome (GOLD analysis project Ga0208767, IMG submission 184514) | Aqueous microbial communities from the Delaware River and Bay under freshwater to marine salinity gradient to study organic matter... | ecosystem: Environmental > Aquatic > Marine >... | reverse complement strand
ATAGGAATGGTACATCAAAAATTAATTGATAATCCTAATGTAACATCTGTAACTATAATAGAAAACAGTCAAGATGTAATAGATTTAGTTTGGGAACATTGTGCTAAAGATGATACATTTACTTTAATTACAGCAGATATAGAAACGTGGGAAATACCCGAAGATAGTCATTGGGATTATGGGTGGTTTGATACTTGGTTAGTAGATAATCCAATGAACATGAGACAATACAAAGAATTAATGTATGAAAAATATGGAGATTACGTTACAACAATGGGTAATTGGGAATCTATACCTCAACCTCAATAATTAATCCAAACCTAAAGAAAATACTTCATCTAATAACTTACGTTGAGTTTCTAAGTAATCTCTCCAAATAGGTTTTTTGAATGCTTTTTCAAAACCTTCTATTTGTGCTTCCCAATATTCTTCATTCATTTTACTCAACTTCTATATCTTTCAAAGATTCCATAAAATCTTTCATCCATTTACATTTGCCGTTATGGTGTGTTCTTTTGTCTATTCTAAAACCCCCTTCGTGAAATCCAAACCCAAAAATGGTTTGATGTAATCCAAAACAATTTATCTATTTTACTCATGTTTAATCTCATTCCTTAAAGTGTGAATAAGATGGGTTATTTGTAAGGCCACAGTCATAAAGAATACTTTGATTTGTAACATAGCGGTTTCTATGTAAAGTGGTTGAGATATTACCCTGTCTAAAACCACTGCGTCTAACATAGTGTAAAAAGTAAACTACTAGTATATTGTTTTTCTCTGTCCATGCATCATGAAATATATAATTTAGGGGGAAAACAGAATAGGGGAAAAGAACAAACCCCGTAGCGGTGCATAGTGTTGAGAAAAAGAGACATTATCTGATGAACTGTCGAATCTGTTTTTATCTCGCAAACCCCCATGTGGTGATATGATGATATGTGTTATAATTATTTCTTTTTGAAAGCACTATCTACCCATATATGACTACATTCTTTACATTCCCAAAGATGTACTCTTCTTCTGAGTCCGTCATGATAACGAGCAGTTAATCTTCTAGGAACATGTTCATGGTTACATTGTCTGCAACTAACTTTTAATTTATCCATGAACCTACCCAAGATTATTCCCCTCTCTTTACTACGATGTCATCTATTTTCAGAATGGCTGTTGTGACTTCAGTTGCACTAAGGATGGCTTGCTTTATCAATTGTGTTGGTTCTACAACGCCTAATTCCTTCATATCAACAATCTCATTGATGTTTTCAACATCAGGGCCGTATGTTAGATTTCCCTCTACTATAGCGTTTCGCAAAGCAAAAACACACTTTAGTGGTGTGTGTCCGGCTACTTCTCCTATAGTAGCAGGTATTATTTCTAAAGTATCGGCGAATGAGTTAATCGCCATTTGTTCCATACCTTTGACCTTAGGTGCTTCGGTTCTTAGATGACTTGCTATGGCTGCATAAGCAGACCCACCACCTGCAACTATGTTACCGCCGTTTAATACAAGCGATACAACACCTAATGCGTCATCAAATCCTCTCTCTACTTCTTCTAAGGTGGTATGGCTTGCACCTCTTACTACCAAAGTGGATTGGGATGAGTTTGCTTCACCTTCAACAAATAGATAGTACACATCATTATGTTTTTCTCTATTAATTGTGCAAGGTTTTGATGTTTCTAAATCATCTACACCATGAGAAACTCTTACACCTAAAGATGATGATAAACCTCTTAATGTGCTTTCTTGCATTCTTTTGACTACTGCTATGTTGTGTTTATTCAAAAACGCTATAACTGAATCCTCTACATTATCTCTACAGAAAAGAACTCCACCATCAGGTAGTAATTCTTGTATTCTTTTTGCGTTGTCAGTTAGAATCATTGAGCCTCTTCCCATTATTTTCTCATAGTCATCTATGTTACTAATGTTAACTTGTTGTGTTGGGGTGTTGTTTTTTTCATCTTTAGTTAAACCACTCATCAATAATACTGCTTGAGTTTTCTCAGGTATATCCATTTCCACAACATAGTCTTTGTTAACAACCACACCTGTGAACATGTAAGAGTCTGTTAAAGAGCCACCGGGATATGTTATCACATTGACTTTTTCCGCACTACCCGCTATTTTCACCGCTTTAACACATAAATCTGACACTATATCTTTGGCTGATGATAGAGTTTTTCCTGAAATCGCTGTTTGTGCGACTTTTAGTAAATCTTCGTCTGTAGCATCAAAAGATAATTTACTTTCTAAATAATCTACAGCAATTCTAGCCGCTTTGTTATACCCATCGCAAACTAATGAAGGATGTACACCTTTACTGAATAGATTTTCAGAATCAGCAAGCATTTGACCTGCTAACACTACTGTGCTTGTTGTGCCATCATAACACAAACTCTCCTGTGTTTTGCTAATGTCAATTATCATCTTGGCTGCTGGATGTGCGGCCTCGATTTCACGCAATATTGTTGCACCATCATTTGTTATTATGGTGTTACCTGCGGCATCAACCATCATCTTGTCTCTACCTCTAGGGCCAAGTGTGGTTCTTACCGTGTTGACAATCGCTCTTGCTGCTCTTATGTTGTTATGTAATGGGTCTATTTTTTCATCATTCATTCTTCTTCATCTCCTTTTTCCTTGATTACAGGGAATATTATATCACTTATACGAGCACTCTGTCTCATTATATCACCTAGAGAGTGGCCTTGATTTACGAAATCGGTAAAACCGATTAACAACCCCTCTAAATAATTCACTCTTTGCATTAATTCTAATTCACTTTTTTTTACCATTCTAAAATCACCTCTTTTATATCCCCTGTATCAACACATCTTGATTTCAACATGGAGTTTTCTTTACCTAACATATACAAGTCATAGGTTAGTTGTGTGTCTTTGAGACAATATTCAATGACTTCTTGATATTTTCCATCTCTCCACGCTGTCGGTGCTTCTTCACTTTTCATCAATTTAGTTGCACCCAAATTATACTTCGCTAAATCATTTAACGATGTTTGTAAATTACCATATGATAGTGATGACTTTGAAAATAATACTTTAGTGTCAATGATTGAATCTTTTTTAGATAGTATATCACCAGCAGCCCAACAATCCATTGATTCTCTGATAACAGGTAAATCAAAACTAATTATATTATGGCCTAATATCTGACCTCCTTTTTCTATATGTTCAGATAGAAAATCACCAAGCACCTGCGGGTGTAGGTCGTGTACCTTCACACCCTCTATATCATCAATTTCTGCTTTGGTAAAGACGTTGCCTTCTTGTCCATCCCATGTTGCTACAACTGTAGGCTCAAACAAAGACAGATTACCCCAACCACCTATCTCCCAAGAGAAGTTTGCTGTTTCAATATCTATTGATAGTATGTTACTCATTTTTCCACCAACTCCAACAATCCATTTATGTAACATTGTACATGACAATACTGTGGTTCTGTCACTGAATGAGGGTCGGAGACTAAATCAACATTATAACAATTTTCTGTATCTGTTAATTCACCACATCCGGGGCAATCAAAGATGATTACATCATTCACTTCTACGCTCATTCTTTCACCTCTAAACCTTCTTTCTTTCTCACAAACACCACTCTACCGTCTTTCGCTTCATCGAACAATTGTCTACCCCATTTATCATAGTTATTGTAAGCACTACCCGGAGAGCAATCAGTTTGCGTTTCATAAGATTTCATCATCTTAGTTTTCGCTCTCCAACCTTCTCCCCTGTTACTTAGTTCTATACCAGCGACAGCGTTGTATGCTTTGAGCCATTTGCTTCTGTTTACTGCTTTCTCCTGTAGTTTTGGCCCTACATCCACCTCATCTTCAAGCCATAAAATTAGATTCTTAAATATATCATAAAGAATATCTTTCGCGTAATCTACATGCCTACCTTCAACAACCCAACTTTCATCCATCATAGCAAAGTGTGTAGCCATAATCAATGTATTATTTTCCATAGCAGGTATGAAAGAGGACACAACCTCTAGAATGCTAGGGTTTAGATTCTCTAATAGAGAATAGTAATCATCAATAGCATCATATAAAGCGGGATAGAATGTATTCTCATCAGCCGAAAACATTTCTGTCATAACAGATTGAACCAAATCTTCTTGTTCTTTACGAGACATACCATCCCATTGTACAAACGGGGTTTCACTTAACGAAAGAACCTTATCTCTCAACCTTTTTTCTAATCCTGTAAAGTAATCAACTATTTCACTATAATCCACATCCATAGAAGCGGTTCTTTTGAATGCTGATGCAGCCCTACGTTCACTCACTTGTTGCCTTCTTTCCCTTGTCCACGTACTCCAATATAACAATACTCTTTGAAAGATACCTTTAGTCAATACATATTCCTTCACACCATTAGGTGGGTATGTAGTAATCCACAATGACACTAAAGATTCTGTTTCTATTCTACCCATCTTTGTATGTTTGACTAAGACGTTGTTATTGCTTCCTACAGGATTGCAAGCAGACTGTAAGTAGAGGACAGTTTCTTGGCTGTGTTTGTTTGGGTTGAGTATGATAGAGCCTTCATCGAAGTTCAATGCCTTTTGACCTGTTAACATACCTTCTTTGAGTGTAGTGATTTTGTTTCCTTCACTATCCTCTTCCATTTCAAATCCCCCAATCAAACCAGCATCTGTACCTGTGGTATACAGGTCACTACTAATACCAGCATCTCTCAAAACATCTCCAATAAACTCCCACGCTATTGACTTACCCGTTCTACTAGATTGAATCCAAAAAGAATGAACTCTAGGGTCTAAGTGTGTACTACCCCACGGTATACGCACATAAGGTACTGCTATTTGCCCTTGAATGAAAAAGAATGATAACATTCCCGGTATTTCATTATCTATTGAAATAGAATTAAAATGGTCTAAATAACCTTTGAATAAAGGATATTGTTGTGTTGCTTGGTAATCTTCTGCTCTTCTCATAGTGACCCCTATAGAGGTCAGTATATATATTATTCTAATAATTCTAATATTATTTATACAAATATTAACTTTTCTTTTTACGTTGGATTATTACAGGCTCTTCACTTGTTATTACTTCAACAATTCTCCCTCTAAGAACTTCTCCTAAACCTTTTATTGTTTTTAGTGATTCAGAAAATGCCATCTCTTCTATAGAGCCACAGTTTTCTAATAATTTCTCTCCCATCTCTCTACCTATACCCGGTATACTCAATAACATATCTAAACGAACGTCATTTGTGCTTACTCTTTTGATTGCTTTAGCACCATGTCTTGATGCTGGTTTGTGTAATTTATCGTGTAGTTTAACAACAAACATGGCTGCTTCTGATGTATTTTCTGTAAAGAAAACTTGACAATCAAAATCAGACATCACTCTCGCTATTGTGCCTAATAACTCGTTTTGAACTCTTGAATAACTGACTTTCTTACCATTATTCTTAGCCATGCTAATATATTTTGATATTGAGCCGTGGACTAAAAGAAAGAATCTTTCATAATTCATGTCCATGTTTTCTAGTTGTCTCCATAGATGACCGCTATGGCTAGAGAGAAATAAATCATTGATGCTCTTTGCTTCAATACAAGCCGCCCCTGAAAGATAATCACCAACTACTAATTGTTTTCTAAGCACAACCAAACCTTCTCTTTGTGCTCTTCTGATTACAGATTCACATAGACTACCTCTTTCGTTACTATCTATTATTAAGTCAGGTTTAGGCATTATTTTTCCCTCAAGTGTTGGTGTACTTTACAGTAGTTGGTGTCTCTATATTTTCTTATTTTACATCTTTCATTTCTACTTGTAGTGGCTAGACATCTTTCTCCTAAAGGTGGATTTCTCATACAATCAAAACAAAGATTGGTTGTAGAGTGTTTTCTCGCTGTGTGGTTTCTTGTACCAAGTTTATTACCACAGACTCTACACTTATTTACAAGCATCACATTTCCCCCTTTTGTCATGCCCCCAATGTACTTTAGCACCACACCATCTACATGATAATCTATTACGCATTATATCACATCCCCCGCTGTACCATCATAGTACATACAAATACCACTACACAAACCTTCGTTAATTAAACTCTTACAACTACTTAGAGAATAATTTCCATTTACTATACTACTAACTTGTGTATGGGTTATATTTTTATTAAAATCAACCCAACCTTGTGCTTCACATATTGAAACTATTTTTTCTATGTGCTCATTTTTCTTCTCTTGTGTTACAGTATCAGGATGAAGAAACCATCTTAATCTAGAAGATAGATAATTAACTAAATGGAATCTTGCTTTATGAATAGGGTTTCCTTCACCTAATGCCGATTGAACTAAGCAGGGAAGCACTAACATATTTCCAAAAGAAACATCCGGCATATCTCTTTTTTCCTCTTTTTTCTTAAATACAATAATTTTCTTTTTAGGTAATTCAAGATGCAAAGGCTCTCCGTTACTGACTAAATCTGTATAACCGACTCTAGGTGTTTGTGCATCATCTAAATAATCATAATACTCTAAATTAAGTATCTCATCAGATGTTAAAGGTATACTCCAACACTTTCTCTTAAAATTATATGAGTTAGGTATACGAATCATACCTGCGAAATCAAAAGCAACTGTGGGGTCGCAACAAGATATGTTTAACTTTTTATCCCATTCAGATATTAGTGTTTTACCAGCAGTTTTTATCCTACTCACTTCTAAACCTGAGTTTGGTAATATAGTATCTTTAATTGGAATCCAAAAATGAAAACCACCTCCTGAAAACCACACATAGTGTTTGATTTCATTTCTAAGTAAGTGTTTGTGTAGCCTTTTTACTTGTTCATGCATAAAAGAAAAATCAACATCTCTACCCTTATTCTTAAAATCCTTACAATCGAAGTCTAAAACAAAATGTCTAACTATAGGTGTGTTATAATCCACTCTATGATGTTTAGGTGGTGTAGTACCTCTATAACCATAGGCTGTGAAGTATACATTACCCAATCCGTTTTTTCCTTTCCAATATCTTTCTAAGTCTTGTGCGTTGTGTACAATCCTTCTGAAACCTCTTTGACCGTTCATACCTATCTCTAGAACTTCTCTAGGATAATCTAATTCTACAAACATACAATCACTTTAACATCTTTATGTATTTTTTCAAAGCCTTGTTAGCGATTACAGAAGGTGCGCTCATACCATAAAGTAAAAACTCTTTAGGATTAACTGCCACATCGAATGCATAGTAACCACCATCATACAAATCTTGTTGATAACCATTAGCAACTCTAATGTTTTCATTACCATCCATGTTTAGATAGACGTTTACTTTTGGTAATTCAGGAAAATCTTGTAGCAAACTATTGTTAGCCAACACTAATTTATCTAATTCCATTTTTGTTTTCCCTATCATTTCTTTCAACCATTTTTTATCTTGTTTATTCATTTCGCTGTTATTCAATATTATATCTTTCCACTTCATAATGTCATCTCCTTTATCATATTCCAACCCGGACATATATCAATGTAATCACAATAGCCACAAGGCATTGTTGTGTGACGGCAATACGTTTTACAATTCTCTGTATGTACCGGAGGAAAATCATTGTTCAAATGTGCTCTAATTACTTTCTCTTGCATGGTTTTTATTGACTTGGAAGCGTATCTTGATAATCTCTTAGTATCTTCAATAACCCAAGTAGCACCATCACCCCCGTTCACTTGTCCGTAAGGATATTCCCAAGCCCATTGTGTAACAGGTAAGTATTCTGAGTAATCAGATTTAACCAACATCATTCTATAAAACTCCATTTCAAATCTCATTCCTGAATATTTGTAGGGTTTTTCTTTCCATTTACCTGTTTTTAACTCCATTACTATGAAGCCACCATGTCCATCTGAAAACACTCGGTCTACATAACCCTTGTAATGTACAGGTACTGTTACACCATCCACTTCTATATCTTCCATAGCGTGTACTTCTAACTCATTCCCAACAGGTTGCCATAGATTCATTCTATCATCAGTATGGCACACTAACAACCTCAACCAATTCCATTCAAACCATTGTTCTATGACTGTACCTTCTTCATAATGAAAACCATCTTCAGGTGCAGGTAAGAAATCTTCTAATAACTTCTTAGCCGTTATTTGTTTATCTTCATCTAATAACTTCTTTACTACTTCTAAAACATCTTCATTAATTTGTTTCCAAAAGTATTCTACCACGTTATGTACATTAGTACCTCTAACCATAGGTATAGTTTCACCTTGTGGTATTCTAAGTACATATTGATAATAATATTGTCTAGGACACATCTTGAAAGTGCCTAGTGTACTCTTAGTCATCCTCAACTTCATCATGTTGTTATCATTATCTACCATACCCGGATGCCAAGCATATGTGCTCATATTGTAAGACTCTTCTAACTCTTCATTGAGATATGTGGCTTCTTCTGTAAAGCCTTTATCATTAGGATTGAACTTATGTAATCCCATCACTCTTCCTCCAACATTATCAATTTCTGCAAATATATTGCTAGGTCAAGAGCCTCTTCCTGTGCATGGATTAACCATGCTTTTCTTGTCAAGTCACTTCTTTCCATAGTTGTGTTATACTTACGTTCACCTGTTTCTGCTCTTGCATCTATCTTTTTAATTACTATATCTTCTATTTCACTCATTTTATCACCAATATTTTTTGGGAGTTTTATCGCCACAGGCGTAGGGTAAATCCCAACCTAATTCTTTGTAAATTGTGTCAATTTTACTTCTAATGAACTTTTCAACACAAATTGAATAATCTACTGTGAAGTCTTTTATTTCTTCACTATCTCTAAATGCAACAGACATACTGTGAGGCATACCCTCAGGAGTTTCACTCACATATATCCATTGACCTTTTTCACCCACACGAAAAGTTTCTGTAGGGTCTAGGTTTTCATTGTAATATATCATACCTCTAGCAGCCATAGGTGGAACTTTTTGATATTGTGCCTTACCTAATCTCCCATAAGGTGCAATTTCATCTAAATCATATTCACCTTTTCTTAATTTTAGTGATATATTTCTTATTTTTTCAGATACTATATCCTCTTCTTCGTTGACTGATACCGACCTAAAAACAATATCTTGCACTTCTTTAGTAATGGGTGATGCACTAGCAGACTTATGTTCATATCCTGTAACCTTCAATTGGTTTCTCTTATGTTCAGGCCATGTGTATAAACCGAAGTTTCGATTCTTACCCTTACCTTTTCTACCTCTCCCTATGAAGAAGTAATCGAAGTAAGCCTCAAACTCAACCTCAAGAAGTCCTCTAGTGTTTAAGTCTTGGTTAATTTCCTCATTAAATATTTCAACAGCCTTTTCTACATCTTCAAATGGAATCTGTACATAACAAGAATCTGTATGACCTGCTACCACAAGATAATCTAAACCTTCAGCCTTCACTCTAAGAGTATCTACAGCCTTACGACCTGTGGCTGTAATAGCAGCACCCACATCAGGGTCTGTCCACATACCCCCTATCTTTGACTGAGCGATATACCCATAGCAAGCATTAGCATTTACTTTCGCAGCCAATTGTAACATGTCATATTTGTTTTTATCTTTTTCATTTGTAGCCTCTTTCATCAATTTTTTGTATTCTGTTCTAACAGATAATAAATCTTCTATAACTGATGGTAGTATACCTTTCTTTGATATATCCCAAAAAGACCCATCAGGGGCTTGTATGATGCCTTCACCAGCACCTCTTCGTTTGGTTGTCGGGCATAGGTTATATGCTAAAATTATGCTTGGATATAGTGATTTGAAATCTAATAAAGAAATATGTTCTAACAATCCATACTTCAAAGCGAACACATTAGCAGCCTTCAGGCTATCTCTTTCTGTGTAAGTTCTGCTAGGTGATTTCAAATCAGTCTCCCTAGCAAATAAACCTCTAATATAATTAGTAACATTGTGTGTACTGCTTATCTTCACACCACATATTTGCTGCATACCCAAGAAGTAAGGTACGAAATTAACAGCCTCACAGACTTTTCTCAATAAGGTAGTATCAACTAAACAGTAATCAACAAACAAATCAAAATGTGTACGCCACCAAGTATGCACATCGAGTTTATTTCCCTCTTCATCTTCTTGTATTTTACCTTCAAACTCTAATTCTTCTGCTATGGTCTGTAGTTTTCTATTAGGAAGGCTTCTACCCGACTTAGCGAATAGAGTTTCAATACCACTACCTGAACTTCCCATAGCAGCACTATCTAATATCAACCTACCTTTTATTGGCTGTGCGGTTTCTTTGTAAAAACCTGTTTTGATGTTAGGTCTAATCACTTCACCCACAGGGCTGAGTCTATCGGGGTCATCTAATCGTCTGATTAAATGCGGTAAATCCGCCCAACAGATGGAGTGGGCTATCAGTATATCAGGGTCACATATATCTAAGTGGTTAAGAAAACCATCGTGCATTTCTTTTTCAGAACCATACATTCTTCTTTCATATCCACCTTCTCTTTCTATGAAATCAACCTCAACACCTTCCATACCTTGACTATCATCAGACCACGCAAAAACAACAGGGTGTTCAGCATGAGTATCATCAACAGCCATAACCGTAGTAAAATCTTCTTTGGTGTCCCACTCTAAATCGAAATACCATATCCGAGGGTGAAACTCAGGAATACTACGCTTCTCAGGAAATCTTTGAAAGAGTATTTGGTCGCACCACGGATGTTCCGCTTCATATGTATCTGTGATGTTTATTATATCCCAAAGAGAGCGAGGGTTGTCAAAACTAACTTTGTATAATCTAGTGCCGTTTCTACCCACCGCTTCTTCTTCATGGTGGAATCTAACACCCTCTACTGTGGCAGCGAGTCTAGATAACCTTCTAGGGCTTGTAGCAACAGGAATCCAACAGAACGGTCTTGTATATTCTTCATCTTCAGGGTTAATGGTTGTTGTAAACAACTCCCCATTTGCATTCCTAGTTCTCATATAGATAGAAGGTGTAGCGTAATAACCATACCCTGTAGGATATATTTCGTCTATTATCATGCTCATCACTCTTGGTCTATGATGAGAACAGTCCTTTCCCAATCTTCACCTTCTTGTATGATGATAAGTGGAGTACCACTACCTAAATGGAATTGAGCCTCACCTTCACTTAAGCATGATAAAGCGTCTAACAACCATTGTCCAAAAGAACTTGATACAGTACCGTTACCACCTTCTGAGTTTGTGGTGTTAACATAACAGGTAAAGGATATACCCCCTGTTTTCTTTACCTGTAATGCTAACTCATTTTCTTCTGCGTTAAACTTGATTAAGTAATCAGATTCTTTGTTCAAACCTTTGGCTACTGAAAGAGATGATACCAATTCAGTAAAGTCTGCATCAGCATGACAGTTTAACACCACCTTCCTACCAAACTTTTCCCAATTGTTTTCTTCTGACTCTACTAATAACCTAGATAGTGTTTGAGATAATTGACTGCTTTTACATTCGTAAGATGGTATGCTTATGCTCTTCTTTTGATTCTGTATAACTATCTTATTACTCAACTGTGAAATTGTTACATCGCCTTTAGACTTCTTCAAAAAGGCCATAGTGTTCTTCAAATCAGTAAAAGCAATTCTACCTGTATTTTTGATAGCATCGCCATATATCTTGTTATACCTCACAGCATGTGTAGAGTGTCCTACAAGGTAATCTAATTCATTTTCTGTAGCATTGATTTCTACATCTTCTATCAGACTACCGAATGAGGAAAGAATAGAAATCCATTCCTTAGCGTCAAGCACCACTTTAACCATACGCAATCACAGAGTACCGTCATTCAATTCTTGTAGACCGTACCACTTAGGGTTTCCACCCACTTCTGTAGTCAAAATGGTTCTTCTTTGACCCTGTAAGTGAGCGTTAGTCTTACTTTTCTCGTATGTTGCTGTGAATGTCTGATTGGTTAAATTACCATCATCATCGTATGTGTCATGCCTTTCAAACAGAAGTATTTGGAATACAAGACCTGCTGTGGATTTCTCCCACGCTGGTCGCCATCCTCTAATACTGCTTCTATCTTCATCGTCTTGCTTCGCAAGGTGTGTCTCAAGGAATACCTTGACACCTTTCTTTACAAGTCCTCTACATAGTGTAGTCATCTGATGGAATCTAGTTCTTCTTATCCCCCAATCCCATTGAAACTCTACTCTTCTAGAGTCTTTACCTGAGCCACGTATATCGGCAGCCGAAATTGCATCCTTCGCCAATCCTAAATCCTGTATACGCATGTTGTTAATACAGACTGAATCAAATCCATCAACGCCTGTTACAAGCACACCCCAAAGATTCTCATGGTTGTGTATGCAGTATTGTAATAGTTTCATGGTTCTATCGTGTGTAGCAGGGTAATCAATCGCTGTTCTCTCACCTTGTGTGTATACATAAGGGTCTAAACAAACCATACTGTCTAATTCAGGGTAAAAGGCACTCTTGTTTGCTTGTGCGCCACCATCGTAATCTAAACACACTAATTGTTTTGGTGTTTGCTTTTCCTTCAACATCTTTTTTACATACATATTGAAGGCTGCTGTTACAGATGCTGATTTACCTGTATTCTCATGTCCGATAAGACCAACGAAAGTGTGTCCTATGTTGTCATTAGCAGCCGCTATCTCAGCCGCTATAGCAGCGTAAGGATTTACTCTTTCATGTGGCTCTTTTTGAGCGTCTTTTGCCTCATCTTCAACATCTTTCAGTTTTCCAAATCCACTCATTTTGTCTCACTACCTGTTGCGTTATTCAATGTCTCAAACTCTTGAACAAGTGAGCGACCAAGTCCCATAACTGAATTAGCGTATCTCTCTAACATTTGGAGTTGAAGCGTTTGCCTCGCATGTTCAGCCTTGTAAGCCTCTACCATTTCTCTCAGTTGAGTGTTTTCTGCCGTCATTTCTTCTACTTTAGTTTCTAATTCTTTCTTATTCATATAATCACCTGAATTGTGCTACGTCTGTGTCTCCACCATTCACCCTTTTACGGGCTAATCGTGGGTTAGCATAAACTCCTAAAACTTTCAATTTTGGATTCTCATCGCCACCGCTTTGCATCATACCTATTCTTCCGAACAAATACAACACAGTACCTTCTGCGTATTCCACTAACTCACCATCTGCATCTCTAAAAGAGAACACGTTGGTTAAATCGTGTACAGCACTACCTATGTTGCAATACACTTCGGAACTTCTACCTACACCTTCAGCACTTTGTAGTGCTTGTGTGGATATACTAAATGAATAACTTCTTCCATCTTCATCATATTCACTCTCTCTAGATTCTGTACTCATACGAACAATTCTCCCTTTAGTGGTTACTAATGGCCCATATGCATTACCTTGTGCTGTAACTTCTTTCTTGGTTCTAAAAGCATCTGCAAAATCTTCTAAAGGTACGAAATAATCATGAAATCGACTTTCAACCCAAAACTTTGAAGGCTGCAATAGTTTCTTTTCATCACGGTCAACAAAATCATCTGTGTATACTATAGTATCAACAAACCCTTCTCTAGTGTTTAGAATTGACTTTCTAAACTCATTTGTTTCATCTTCACTAGGTGGTGTTACTTTTATCTTACAAGGCTCACCTACTCTAATTGCTCTTTGTGTATCGTTGTCTTTTAGGTCAACTCTCCATAAGGCCATATCACCTGTTTCTTGGAATACATCTATGTTGTGTCCTAAGAACCATGTATAACGACCCATCTCATCTCGACTGTATGCATATCCGTTTCTTGATACAAAACAAATGTAATCATTTCCGCCTACATGAATACCCATAGAAGGCGGTGCGTTACTAGGTTCGTTAGTTTCTATAAGAGAGTCTTGTGTTTTAATAAACCACATACCATCTTTCTGTTCATAGTGTCCATTACCTGTAGCAAAGAAATCATTTGGGCTTTCTCTAAATGTTCTAATAGCCCAATTAATTAATCCAACACCCCTATTACCTACTTTGTCATCCACTCCTAAGAAGTGTCCTACCCATACAGCGGTATTACTACCCTGTGTAGTTCCTTTTCTACTTTGCACAAATATAGATTCTGTCCAATCAATTAACAAATCTTCATCTTCACTTTGCCAATCATCACAACTGAATATTTCTTTGATACTATTAAGATAATATTCTTTTACCACTTCAAAGGTTTCTCCTGTTCTTTCAGAGTGTTTTTGTATACGCACTCTAACCTCTTCGGGTAACTGTGGTTGTGCCACAGGCATCTGCTGTTCCTTCAATCCCATAAACGGGTTATTCACATTTTCTTCATTCATATTTTTTCCTCTTTTTTTATACTACTTCCTTTCTTATTGTTGCAACCATAAAGTCGCAGAATGCTTTGTCGGACATCGGCCATACATATATCTTGTCCATAATTTGGCCGTAAGCCGCCATAGCATCGAATAGTTTGTCCTTGTCGGACTCGCTTCTTGAAAACTGTTTTTCTATATCATAATACAATTTCCTCATTACTGACCTCAAAGGCATCCCCTCATTCAGTTTCTTATGTAATGAGTTTCTAAGTTTCATGTATTTTCCATCTAAGATAAACTCAGCACCATCTTCAGATTCTAGATTAGATAAATGTTCCAATCTTTTACCTAGTGAATCTTCTTCAGGGCTTACAGATTCTAAAAGGTTCATACAACCTCTCATGTCTCCCTGCATCATTTCAACAAGGGGTATTAGATGTGGTGTCCATGCTTCTAAAACATCATCAGTTGCACCCACTTCTCTCAATACTTCCCATAATCTACCAGCACCAATGCTAGGAACAACAGGTCTGAAATTGTAAACAGTACACCTAGACTGTATAGCAGGTCTTAGTTTCTCTAACTCATTAGCAGTTAGGATGACTAAAGCATTGTGAGAATATGTTTCTATTATTTGTCTAGCAGCATCTTGGGCTGAAGGAGTAAGACCATCAGCCTCATCAATAACTACTATCTTTCTTTCTACATCTATAGGTTTAATTCTCATTAGATTTTTTAAGTCGTTTCTAATAAAATCAATGCCCCGTTCATCTGAGCCATTTGTTATTGTGAAATTATGCTCATTGAAAGAATCCCCTAACAACTCATAAGCAGCAACATAGGCTGCTGATGTTTTTCCTGTTCCTGATGGCCCTGCTAATATTATGGCTCTTGGTGCATCGGTAATGTTTTTCCATTTTCTTAAATCATCAGTAAATATATTTTGACCTACTAACTCATCAACATTTTTTGGTCGTATCTTCTCGGCCCACATTAGCATGTTATAAACAAAGACCTTTATAAAAGAAAGTTGTTAGTTTATAAAGTCAATTTCGTTAATTTGCTTTTCTATTTCCTCGACCCAAGTAACAAAAGCATCCCAATTTTCATAATTAGGTGGGTTATCTAAGCAATATTTAATCAACTTGTAGTTTGTTTTTTCCTTAACTTTAAGGTTCAAAGAATATGAATTATCTATCTTCTCAATGAATAAAATAATCTTCCTTAAATCATTACGGGAAGTATATTCTTCTTTTTTACTTCCTAATATTGTTGCCAAAGGATTTCCTTGCACATCGTCATGAGGGTTTACAACTTTCATCTGTAAGTGATAACCTAGTTTTGAATTAGGTCGCCTTTTCAAAAAACAATGAAAGTTAAGTGTATGAAACATCCTACCTATGTTTATCCAATAACTTTCATCAGCCATGTTTACACCATCACATCTACTAGTTGTGATATTTCACCTATACCTTTTTCTGAATCGAAGGTTAAGAATGTGGGTTGTCTGAAGGTTCTTGTGGTAGTATCAAAACTAGGAGAAACAATATCCATTACTATACACACATCATCTCCAAGTAAGACTCTCTCATTTCTTATTTGATTCTCTATGTTGTATTTAGATATGGTTCTGTAAAAATACCCCTTGTTATCCATATCTTGTATTTCTATTTCACCACATAACATAAAATCAGTACCATCAAGTATCTCCATACCTATCTTTAGACTAATCTCATCTGCGTAGTAATGAGATATTCTAACACTTCTTATTAAATCATTTAATACTAATATATAACCACCTAAAGTATGTGGTTCATATGCTTTCATATTAGGAAATCTAACAGTATTACCTTTAGCCCACTCTTCAACTATCATCCATGAAGGGATAGGTTTTGGAAAACAAATAATATAATCTTCTAGTATATTTTTATTGTTTAATTTATCTAACCTATTTAGTAAATCTAGTTCTTTGTCATCAAAGAAATATACATCATATATCACTCCGTCTATTGTATGTTCAATAATAAAATCATCATATGTGGTTAGGACTCTATTGCCTTTTCCTTCTATTAATTGTGCATAACCATTGTTATATTCTGTTAATATAATTTTATCTGTCCATCTCTTTAACGGTCTACGTTTGTATATTATATGGTTATCTGTACTCATTAAATGTGGTGTATGAATCATAATATTAATTACTTTATTCAATTGAAAATCATTACCTTTGTAATTATTCTCTATTATGTTTCCTTTAGTAACACCATTTCTTAATGTGTTCATAATGAATGTTTCTTTTGTTATTGGTTTCCTTGCACCTAATAGTGTAGACCAAAATAACTTCGCTTCTATTTGATTCATTAGTTTAGCACAATCCATAAAACTTGTTTCACCTTGAGAAAATATTCGTAATGTGTTTGCTGCTTCTGTAAGTGAAAACTTTTTTCCATTACCTATACTCTCACTAGATAGATTTGAAATTAACTCTTTTTTAGTTGATGCTATATCGCTAACTACTTCTGTAAACATACCCATCTCTTTTGCTATATGTGTTATCATTTTCTGATAACTCCACACGTTTACACCTTCTCCAAACAATAGTGTTGAAGCATGACGTAATTCATGGTCGGGTATATTTTTTAATTTATTAACTAAAGGGTCTTTCCTACCTAACCTATGTTCTTCACACACACTAGATAAAGAATTGAAGTTCATTATTATCACACCATTTACTAGGTCTTGCTTGTGTGCTGACACCAAACTCTTTTTTAGTTACTTTCTTTAACGCTTCTATACTGATATGCTTTCCCTCTTTTTTACAATATAGATATACACAATCTACCAATAAACCTCTATTAGACCTTTGAGATACCCAAATATCATGTTTCAATATCAAGTTATAGTTGTTTAATATTTTCCACATATCACTATGTTTTAGACCTAGTTCTAAACATAGTCTAGTGGCGTATTCATCTGCATGAAACAAGTAACCCATAATTACTCACCTGCTTTCATTCTATGAATTAATTTTTTCAAAGACTTTATTTTATTTTCATTAACTGTGTTTTGCCTTTTTAATTTTTCAATATCTTTCTCAAGTTTCTGATGTTCTGCATCGCTCTCTATTCGTGTTAATCTATCCGCTAGTGATTCTACTGTGTTTTTTAATCTAGTAATAGTTTTTTTATCATCTTCATGTGTAGCCATTAAGTTAATTATAAAATCTCTCATTTTCTCATCATTACCAACCTTAGCATATTTATTTCTACTTCTTGTAAGACCTGCTCTTGACGTTAAGTTATTTTGAGAAAGGCTACATTCTTCACAAAGACTGCTTCCACCGCTATTTGTTTCACTATGAAATATTTTTCCACATCTATAACCATCTTCTTTTATTTTTTTGCATATTTTTTCTATTTTCATTTTCCCCACACTCTATATTATGCTTGAATCTAAGACCTTTATAAAACAAACACGTATTTATCCTATTTATCGTTAGAAATCTCTATTATACAACACGTCTACGACACACCATGAGTGAAGCATTTGAGCAAGCATGGTTGCTGCTGAAATCGTTTCAACCCTCTGAAGGTAGGTATCTTGGAGAGGGTCAAAATCAAATGGTATATCAAAAAGACGGTGAGCCTAACGTCACTAAGGTGGGAGGTGCAAATAATTTATCTCATATGTATTTTAATGAATTACAACAACCTCTAGTTCCAATCTTCTCAGGGCAAAGGCCAATTGTCCAAAAATTACCTTTCGATAATAATATAGAATCAAGGATGGGTAATAATGCACCGATACTTTCAGAGCAAATACAAGGCTCTCCTTTGGAAGAAGGTGCATCAAGATATGCTGATAATTTGAGAGGTAGAGCATTAGCAGACGCTTTGTATAGTCATGGAGATAAAGGTGCATTACTTCAAGCGTTAGGTCTTGCTGATGTCAAGCCTCCTAATTGGATGGAAATAAACCCCGAAAAAGGTGTTCCAATCAGTTCAATCACAGGAGATTCTTCTCGTAGAGGAAAAGCAATTTTACATGACCCTATGTTTTACCATCCTGAGGACAAAAGCCATGATGCTTATTTAGCAAGAGGGAAACCCGATAAACTAGGTAGAGATTACACCATTTCTGATGATGTGAAAGAATCTGTTGCCCGTAGAGTTGATGATTTGCCTTTTGAAAACTACATTCAACCAATCTTTGATTCTGAAGTGCCTATGAGTTTTGCTCAAGAACAACTTCTACATGAAAGAGCCGATGAACAAAATGATAAGGTTCAATCCATGCTTCGTCATTTAGGGTTGGCGTGAAGCGTTGAACGCATCAATAGTTGGAGTGCTTCTTGGGTAGGCATCTGCAATCAGATGGCTAATACCTGTCTCACCTTTGAACTTAGGGAACGTGCCACAATGTTCCATTTCATTTTCATGTCTTGGGTCGGTGGTAGCATTCAAGTTTTCCTGAACCACCTTCCACATGAAGTCAGCAATCTGTTTTCTAAACTCTTCTTCATCATGCCCCACAAATCTCATAATTTGGTCTATCATACCGAGCATTCCTCGTAGATTTTTTGTCCAATATGGGTCATTATGGTCTTGAATTAAGTTTATATCAATATCCCAATTTTCTTCATCACTCATTCAACCACCCACTTCCTTCCTTCTTTCAACTTCTTTACGAACTGCTTGCATTGTTCTTGGTAATGGCCTTCGACCCATTCTTGTGAAGGCATGATATGCTTCCTCATAACCAATCTCTTTGACACGCATATATTCCAACATTTCTGCTTTCATTACTCTTTTGTAATACCTGCTCATTCAATCACTTCCATTTCCAACATCTCTGCTGTCATCTTAGCCTCGTCAAGTTTCACGATGTCTACCTTGATTAAGGAGTCGCCTTTTCTTTCAACCCATGTCATCTCTTGTAGCCTTTCTATCATTTCATTCACCTTTTTACTATGCTTTGCATTCTGCTTCAACCAATCATCTGCTTGTTGTGCTTCCAACATAGCATCAACTATTCTCCTGTACGCTGCTTCTGCAAGTGGGCCAACTCTATCTTCACCTTTAGGTACAAGTTGTGCTACTAGCATATCTAACAACACCGATACTTGTAACTTAGGTGATACCTTGTTTGGCATTCTTTGTCTTACAGATTTACATTTCCTGTAGCCTCGACCCTGAGTTTTTCCACCCTCATGTGTTTCAGGCGTAATCATCAACGCTGCACCTGTGTTCAAATCTTGAACATACAATCGAGGGTCAGAAAAATAGTCATCGTCTTTTGTGTGTCTTTGGTTCTCTTCTTTCGTCAGCATACTAGCAACTTTTGAAAGTGCTTTACCTGAGCCATCTGTCCATTCTTCATTCATTTTCGTTTTCTCCTTTTCTTTTATTTTTCTCTTCTTCCTCTTTCGCTTTATCAATAGCAACTGCAAGTTGCCCCAACAGGTTTTCTGCTTGACCTATCGTTAGCCTAAAGCCTCGGCTTGTGTGTGATGTTCCTTCTCTCTCCATATTGTGCATCCTCATATCAACCCACACTCTTTGATAATAAGGCACTACGCTCAATACAACATGTCCTTTTCCGTCTTTCCATTTACCTTCTAAACTAGGTGTTCTCCATATCTCTTTCATTTCTTTCCTCTCCTATTCACCATACACATAACCACATACACGGCATTTTGTTTCTCCTTTTACTCTTGGGTGTGATGTTTTACATTTGCCTTTCTTGTTCATTCATTCACTCCCCATGTTACTCTTTACTTCTTTAATGTCCATTCCATACTCAGGATGCTCTTCAGGTAAATGCTTACTTCTTTTCTCCATCATGTTAGAAATCACTTTAACGATGTTGCTCGCTGCTTTGTTGAATCTTTGTTCAGCCACCTTATCATTAGAAGGCACACCAATCATTCTAATCCCATCAATGGTTTCATGGAAAGTTCCCTCTACCCTTGTAACCATTATTGCTTTCAGTATCTCATACTCAGCATGTTTTACACTCTTGAATCTCATTCTTCATCACCTTCCGTGCAAGGACACTGTGTGTGCCAATTACCATCGTAGTATTCTTTACACCCAATACAATGTATCATACTCATTCATTCCACTCCAAGTTCAAATCTTCTAACATTGATTGAAGGCACAAAGTTTGTTGCTGTCTTTCACCACATTTTCTACAACTAATAGTAACAAGCACATCTTCATTACTATTGATGACTTCCCAATCTTCAACATCCACCGAACCATGCAAGCATAGATTCTCGTCTAAATATTCTTGCCCTCTTCCATCTTCTTTCATGCTGTCACCTTCTCAATAGCACTATCTATTTCTTTTAGTCTATCTTGTACATCACCATAAAAGTCATAGTAACCATCACCATGAGTATACTCTCCATAACGATAACTTTTACACTCATCTTCATAATCCAAATGTGCTTTTGAAAGTAAGGTTCTTGCCCTTAAATCAAGTAACACGCGGTGTATGAAACTGTCACCCTTAATATTCACTACATACTTTAATTCTTCTTCACTTTCAGCATATGGATTCTCACCTATACAAACATCAACACCATCAATAATATCTTGTTCCGTATGGTGACAATCGTAATGATATGGCAACCAATCCATCAATCTTCGTTTTTCTATCTCATGTTCTCTTTCTATTTTTTCTATGAGTTTCTTTTCATCTTTTCTTTCTGCATCCATCGTTACTCTTATCAACATATCCATATCTTCTTTCAGACCTTCAACATGTGCGTATTTTGTTTGAAACTTAATTAAACCGATTAAACTTTCATTCGATAACATTCACTCTTCCTCCTGTTCACAATAAGTAATCATAGCACTACAAGCCCAATTAGGAATGCCTGTGCTCATACCTTCTAACCATAAAGAATTACTTTTTACAGTCGGCCCACTATTGTATGTGAATGTATTGTTGAAGTTCCTCAATACATCTATGTTGTGAGCATCATCACTCTTCATGTGTTTATCTATCAACTCTTCGTTAAACGGAGTAGCCCAATAAACAAAGAAACGGTCAATTGCTTCTTCGTTTGATGGTTTGTCTATTGATACACCACAAACATCCACACGCATTCTTTCATTCGTTTTCATTCGTTTAGTAGGCATATATGCCTTATATTCATCTCTTATCGCTATTTTTCTTTTATTCCATTCTTCCATTTTATATCGCCCCTATTTTATCTTCTAACTCTTGTATTCTATCACATACTTCTGAATGCACTTCGTCCATCTCCATTTCTGCATGGTGGCTCATACCTATACCATTAGGTAAAAACTGCTCTACTTCTGCTATGTAATGCAAGGCATACTGACACGCCTCTTCTGCATTTCTTAGCGTTTGTAATTCATCAGTAATCTCTTGTAGTCTAGCCTCAATACTCATTAATCTACCAACTCCCAATCTAAACTAACGTATACATAATCATGTAGATTATCCTCTACCATGTCCATGTACTCATCAATGCTTCGATTCGTCAAATCATGTGCTTCTATCTCTATTTCTTCTTCAAGTTCTAATTTTATTTTTACCTTTATTGTACTCATTCTTCCTCACCTCTATCAATCACTATCATCTCACAATGCTGTCCTATCATCCACTCAGGTAATCTCTCACCATCAAGTGTGAAGCCCAACGTCTTGTAGTTGGAAGCATCATACTCACCCAACTCAATTAACTCAGCCAACTTCCCTCTTGTGTGTGCTTGATATATCACTCCCTCATGTAAGACTCTGTGCAAAGCCTCTGCACCATACAATAGTGAGTAATCCTGTGGGTTGACTATTACTTCTTCATCTGTCTCAGGACACCTCAAAGGTACAGCCCAATGATACAACTCAGTTATGTCTCCATCCTCACTCAACACTTCTTGTGTGTGTACAATCTTTGGGAAGTATTTCAAACCATCAATCTCAGATAGTGGAAAGCCGCTACTTGTTCTCCATGAAGCCACAATTGTGTTATTGTAATCTTCATTCATCTTATCCATATCTTCTTCATTTAATGGTACATCATCCCACTGTGCATCTTCATCTGTGAAACTATACCCTAAATCAAATAGTAACAATTTCAATCCTGTTACATTCTTCATAGGTGTACTATAGTTTACACATCTGACAAGGCTGACTTTTTTATCCTCAACCTTCTTGACAATGAAACCACCACCTTCAGGAAACCACACCGAGTCTATTCTCATACCCTCAAATGTGTCTTTCACATGTTGCATCATACTGTTATTCATCCAATCTATTTCTCCTTCATTCACTTTTTCACTTCCGTTATATTCAGTTTTAATGTGTTGCATTTTTTACATACAACTAATTCTTTTTCTCCATCTTCATCGTCATCACATGGTAAGTTGATGGTATTCTCACCACATGTATTACAGCCGTTAATTTCAATCACACAATCAAATGGTGTGAAAGGATAACCTTCAATCATAAAGGTCATTTTATGAGTATGCACATTATATGTGTCTTTACCCATAGTGATATTTCCATGTTGGTCTACGCTATCCGGTGTTAGTATCATTCTTCCTCAGCCCTCCATAGTAATTCATTCCATAGACTATGTACGTTATCAAACGGAGAAGGTGCATATGGATATGAGTTTGAAGGCATCCAATTGTTACAAATGAACTCATCAAACATACCTATAATTTCCTTTAACCGCTTGACTTCTGCTAAGAGAAGTGGTGCATCTTCTACCAATAGGAAATCCGCTTTACTCGTCCAACTCGGAAGTTCTTCAGCAAAGTAAGTCCATACATATATATCAGTACCAGCAAAAGTTCCCAATTTATCCCTACGATTTACTGTATGTCCTTCGTATTTGTCTGTATCAATCATTCTTCTTCATCTCCCAATAATCATGTTCTATTGTAAAACCATTCAAGCACAAGCACAGGTCACAACAATCGGTGGATAAATTAGGATGACAAGTATCTATACATTCTTTGGAAATCCTGTGTCCCACTTCATCTTCGGAGTAATCCATCACAACTTCTATTCCCTCATGGGATTGACCGCAGTTGGTACACAGTCCTTTACTTCTGATGAGTGCCTGTAACCGCTTGACTTCTGCTAAGAGACGTGGTGCGTCTGCCATGAGTTTCATGTTGCCTCGCTTTTCTTCAATAGAATGGATATTACGCCCACCATCCATATATCCGATACCGATGTTCCCACCATCAGTTTCTATGAATGGCTCGTCGTGTTCATAATCATCGTCACATGAATCAAGGGAGTCATCCCCTTGATTCCTTGCACTCCAATGTGTGGTTGTATGTCCTTCGTATTTGTCTGTATCAATCATTCAATCACCTTTCTCAAATCCTCGATGAAACCACTCATGTATGAGTCATCTGCCGCTTCCATGTTATTAGCAATATCAGCAATAGCCTCACGCAACCGCTTGACTTCTGCTCGCTCATCTACAAGTGCTTGCATCAATTCAGGTAATGATTCAGAAAAACTGTAATTACTAAGCCTAGCAAACTGACGTAGTTTTTTGTATTCTGCTAGGAGA
>Ga0208767_1000923_pt1 | contig 23902 bp, 10 predicted proteins | sample VirMetDEL_Mar_21_FD_184514 | JGI IMG/M metagenome (GOLD analysis project Ga0208767, IMG submission 184514) | Aqueous microbial communities from the Delaware River and Bay under freshwater to marine salinity gradient to study organic matter... | ecosystem: Environmental > Aquatic > Marine >... | reverse complement strand
TCAAGGATGCGCTCCTCGTCGATAGACTCGTCAAGCTGAGAGACGCAAAGGGGGCAAACGTGAGCGGCTTCTTCAAGCTCCTCAGCGTAATCACCATCTTCGTACTCGGTGTCGTCCTCCACTTCTCTTGGTTTCTTTGGCATTTGACCCTTGGCGAGCTTGGCGTATTTAGCTCGGTTCGCAGCCTGCTGATGTGTTACTGTAGTTTTTTTGCCAGAAGGGTGTACTACCTCTTGAGTTCCATCAGCAGCCTCCTCAACTTCCTCTACGGCAGAGGACTCGTCAAGGCGAGAGCTAATCTCGTCGTTCTTCCAAACGGCAGCTTCCATAAGCTGTTGACGTAGTTCGTCAGTTAATTTAATGTGATCCATAATTATATCCTATAAAAAGGTTAAGATTTTCATCTCTAGGTTATTTAGTGAGCCAAACCAAACAAAAGTTTTTTGTTTTAAAAAATGTTACGGTAGTGCTGTGGGCGGCGTGGGAGGTTCGAATGGAGCAAAATCAGGTGGGCTGTCAACAGTGGGTGGACTAATAGATCTATTAAAATTAGTTGACTTGATTTCTGGAAACTGATCTTCAGCAGGAGCCGAAGACTTTCTACGAACTAATTGTGTCTTTCTGATAGCTAGTTTAGAGTCGGCAAACTTTGTGCCTGGGATAACTTTAACTTTGTTGATGCTTCCATTAAATATAGCGTTTTTAATATTATTAAAACTTTCTAATCTAGACAGAATATTAAATTCTCTAAACTTAAGCCTAGATAGCACATCAAACTCAGTGACTGATTTACCTATACCATTAAGCCCTAAAAGATAATTAGTATCTAGTTCCTTTATAATTTCTGATAATAATCTGTACCCAGTTTTACTTCTATTGGGTGAGTAGTCTGCTGCCGCTACCTCTTCCTTATTAGAATTAACGTAACCAGAGTTAATAATTTTATTAGTTAGGTTTAACTTGTTTATTCTAGCTTGGTTCGTAGGCTGTTCTAAAACATCTTTAGCTCCTCTTCCAACTAATTCTGTACTAATAAACTGGTTGAATGAGTTTCTAAAAGCAGGAACAATACTAGTTTTTGTTTTTAATTGTCTAGTTATACTTCCCGAAGTTGACGTGGATGACGGAGTTATGTTTGTTATTTGGGATTTACCATTAAAGGGGTTATTTTCCGTCTTATTAGTTGGATAAAGCAGAATATACCAGGGGATCTGCCGTGTCAGTAGGGGCAGAGTTTTGTTTTCTTTTGGGGAGTCCACAATGATATCCGTTTGATTTAAAAATAACTTACCGTCCCTCTCGACATAATCTAAAATCAAATCTTCATCGTCCAAAATAAAAGTTTGATGATTATTTTTATACTTAATATATTCATTTATCTCATTTATATTCCTAAGACTGACTAAATCATATTGTGCCCTAGACTGCTTTAAATGTCTGTTGTTTGACAGGTCTGGGCTCGTGGTTATTGAACTTAACACACAACTAAGGAAGTAAATATTTTCCCTTGGTGTGTTGAGAGAGTAGTCTAATTCAATACCTGACGGATCTCCACTAACAGAGAGGGTTCTGCCTGGATCTCCCCCTAAAATTTTTATAGCAATTTGCCTTGTTTTTTCTGGTACAAAATACGCATGATCTTTTTCTGACTGAGCGTAAAGTCTGGTTGTTTCTCCACCTATGGTAACGTCAAAATATTCCCCGTCCTGTAGCGATAAGGTGCTTCTGCCAATAAAAGTATCGTCATCATTAACATAATATCTTTGCTCTTCTCCCCCCAATGTAACAGAGATAAATCTGTCAATGTCGCTAGAAAGAATTTTTTGATTTTTTAACGTCTCTGCTGCTTTGCCTAGAGACTTATTTGGCTCTAGAGGATAAAAACCTCTCTCAACAAGTGCCAACGCTATAGTCTCATTTACAATATCTGATTTACTTCTAGTAATTTCTAAAGGTGTTTCCTTCTTGCTGCCTTCCGCTAATACACGCAAGCTCCCTTTAGTAATTTTAGCTATAGTTCCATCAAGAATTCTGGTTCCTATCATGTTATATATTTGAGTCTTATTTATAGGAGAACGATCATAATTTAGTATAGTGGATAGTATTTCTTTTGTCTCTTCGTTAAGGCTTCTGTAAACAGTATCAGGAGTAACTCCTCCAGCTCTCTTACTTTCCCAGTCACCAAAGTTAGACTGGTTTTGTAAAAGGTAAAGAATATTATTGTCTATGACCCTGGCGAAGATGTCAGTAACCTTACTTGTGTTTTCAACAAATACTGATTTTTCAGGAGTATCGTCAAAGAAAATTTCTTCATCCTCAAAACCAGAGGGTCGTCGAGCCAGTATTTCTTTAGATATCTTTGGATCACTTAAGTTTATTGAGCTAACTGATTCCAAAGAATTTATTGCATTATCAAGGGTATCTCTTGTGCTTCTACCTACAACACCTCCTCCAACAAAATTAAAGCCACCTGTAGGATCTTTTTCAGGGAGATTGCCTATAGGCTCTCCACCGCCACCTCCCCCAGTGTTGCCGCCGGGATCAGCCGGAACTGCGGGCGCAGCGGGTCCTTGGGGGCCAGCACTGCTTGGGCCACTACCACCGCCACCTCCACCACCGCCAGGAACGCTAGGAGGAGGAGCGGAAGGTAAATCGTCTAAGGGAGTATACCCATTGCCTCCACCTCCAGGAGATATAGGTTCTATGGGGTCCTGTGGTCCAGCATTAGTAATACCGGGTCGCACAGGGCCTGGGCCGGGGCTTTGAGGACCTGCGCTAACCACACCTCCTCCTCCACCACCCCCTCCAGGATTACTTGGGGCTGGAGCAGATGGTCCACCACCTATAGGCGTAAAGGGACCGCCGCCACCTCCTGTGGGCTTAGGCTGAGGACTTATTGGTCGAGGACCCGGCGGCTCTTCGCCGGGGTTAATTGCAGGGGGGCCTGGGGCCGGGGGATCGGGGATTGCCGGAATAGTATATCTAGCACTAATAGCTGGACATTCTCCGTTACATCTAGGGGCTGTAGTAGTTCCTGTATTACAGTTCTCATAGCCGAAACCTGTACCTTCTATAGATAATTCGCCTCCAAGTGGAAGGGTGGCAATAAAATCATCTATGACTGTTTGCGTAGTGTTAGGTGTTCCTATGGGCTGTCTTACGCATTTTTGATTAAACGTAATATTCCATACCCTAGTACCATCAAATCTTACGTTATAATTAACACTAATCCTATTCTCGTTAATGACACAACGGCATTCTTTCGGGTTAGGGGGTGCTGCTGGAGCCCCTGGTATTGATGGGCCTGGAGAGGTAGGACCTCCTGGGCGTACAGGACCTGCCGGGCCAGGAGCGGGCGTTATAGGGGTTCCTGGACCACCTCCTCCACCTCCACCCCCTGGAGGAATAGTTGTGGGTCCTCCAGGAAGGGCGGCAGGACCACCCCCACCTGGGTCTACAACAACAGGAGGATCAGTTGGGTCAGCTTCAGTCTTAGTTCCAGGAGGATCAGGATCGGGCGGATCAGGGTCATTAACATTACCGCCCTCAATAAAATCAGGGAAGTTAAATGGGCCTCTTCCTGGTAGGAAGTCTCCGCAACCGAACGTAGTCTCAGACATCCTTAGCTTTGATTAAGAGTAATTACATTGTTGGAGTTTAGGTTCCCGTAGAAGAAGTTAGCATCTTCCTGCGAGACCGACTTCATAGACCATGTAATGGTAGGATAAGTACACTTACCCAATCTAGGGTTTCCTAAGTAACCGCTAAACCTTCTCGAAGTCGAACCAAATATTGAGGACTGCGGGTTGGGGTTAGATCTTAGAATATCCTCCACAGGAACTACGAAAGAACTAAACCTTTCTCCACCTCTTTCACTAAGGCTAACTGACTGACTACCCGTAGAAATTGTATGAGGTGCAGGTACAAGGGGTCCATAGTTGCTTCCAAAAAAGGTGCTGCCTCCTCCAGTCGCTATATCGTGCGTTGCAAACGCCACATAAATTATGAAATAATCCTCTCCTTTTTCTACCCAGTTTCCAATGTACCTTGCTTCTTCTGTTGCATTAGGAGCTAGGTTATTATAATTAGTTCCTTGGCTGCCGCCAAACCCAAGGCCCCCATCATCTCCACGGGCACCTGAAATTTGAGGAATACTGTTAACAAAGTCTATGTCTATAGTATAATCAATCATACCCGGATATGCTTCTCTATCAAACTCTATTCGTTTTTTAATAAAGCTAAAGTGAACTCTTTGTCCGTTGAGCCGATTTGCTGCCGAGCCGGAGTTACTATCTGAACTTTGTGAAGCCATTGTGGCGTTATTGAATTGAATTTGTCTGGCGGGGGGTTCTTCTGAGGAGTTTAATCCATCCGGTCCAACAAATTCTTTTGCCGCTCCTGCGACAATGCTGCCATCTGCCACACTAGTATTATCCAAGTTTCCGTATTGAGAAAAGAAAGTGTTTATATAGTCGTTAGGAAATCTACCTACTTCAGTTAAGTCTGTATTTAGCAGCGCCCACTCTGCTAAATCCCAATCGGGATAAGCAGGAACTTCGAACCCTGTTCTAGACAATCCGTACTTTTGTTTTATATAATCCTTAATAGCAGCTTCTGAATCGTTGTCTGGATTTAAATCCTGAGAGAATACTTTTCTGTAAAAATCATACATGGCACCCTCAGGGCCAAAGTTCCATCCACCGAAAACATACCCAGCGGCAATTGTTCTCATTCCTTGTGGGGGACCTGCTTCCGATTCTACTTCTAAGTTTTGAAGTCTAGCATTAATAGAATCGTACTGACGCTTTAACTCATAATCCATTTGAGCTTTACCCACGGCAGGATTAGCTAAGGATAGTTGAGGTAGAGCAGCGGCAATACCCGCTCGCTCATTGTAGCTTAGTTCCGCAGTTCTAAACAAAGGTCGAATATCAATAACATCAGTTGTAGAAACTACAGAAGAGCCCCTGGTGACCCACACATACGCTACGGGGAGAATGGATTGTCCTACTAACTCAAAGGCGTTAGCCTCTAATTGCTCAGAGAGCAGTGGAGCAATATTTAGAAGGTCATCAGGAGCAGGGAAGCTACCTCTGACATCAAAAGCTATGTCATTAGCTGAGGCAGCAGTAAACCCAATGTTCTCATTCTCAGTATCTCCTGGAGAAGCCATGATCTTGTGATCATCGCCTGTACTTTGAAGATACTCTTCCCTGTAATTTGTGGTGCCTTCAAGGTTGGCCTTGATTCCTGCACCCCTTACAATGCCTAGAGTTGGGGCTGTGATCACCTCCTTACCCGAACCCTTAAGCACAGTGGTAGAACTAGCGTCAATAGGCTTACTGTAAATGAAAACCATGTCGATCCTGTTATAAACATTATCAACTCTGGCTTCGTCTCCGTTCTCGTCGATGTAATTAAAATCGTCATCATCGAAGTTAGGGACTTCAATTGTTAATTCCTCAGGAACGTCTACGATTGCAGTTCTAGCTACGCCTCTCCAAGCTCTAATGAAGAATGAATCGGTCTTAGGCAGGGTAGCAAACCCGTTGAACGGGTTGTTGTAATCGTAAGTCGTTAGAGTAATTCTATCTGATACGGCGTTCCTAGCTTTCGCCCAAACCAAAGCCTCAGTAATAATCATTGGCACAAGCTCTGCTGCTTGACCACCACCAGGACTCTCGTAGCCTAAAGCCCCAGAGTCCGCTTGGGTGGACACGGTTACTCCGTTTTGATCTATTGGTCGGTCAGGTGTAATCATAGGCCAAGTAAATGACCTCTCACCCAAACCATTTAATGCTAAGGAGTCTTCTGCTAGTCTAGATTTAAATGTGTCCAAGGCATCTACTAGAAGGGCATTGGCAGCACTTTCTGTTTCTGAACTAAACGTCCCTGGGTTTGGAAGAGCAGCTTCATAAACATCAACCTCACCAATCTCCAAACCCAAAATTTTTCTGAGGTAAGCCAAAGGTGTTTTTGTAGCAGCATCATTAATTCTAGCTGTAAACCTGCCCGGCTTTACTCTAACAATTCTATCTCCACCTCCAGCGTAAGGTCTTAGTTCTTCAATGTCTACTCTTTTAACATTGCTAATCTTTAGAACATCTCTTCTGATCTGATCTTTTAACCAAAGACAGTTCTCTTGTAATTGCTTAAGAGGAATATTGTCAACCTCAAAATAGTAAGGATCATTTGCTTTAAATAATCTTACAGGGTCAGTGAAACTGTAAACACTCTCTTCGTAAATTTGCTCTGCCATTAGTTATCCCTCGAAAGGTCAAAGATAGAGGATGATTTAAAGCCTCCTATTTGATCGCCAGGATAGGACTCCCCGTCTCTATCCGTGCTATCACTGTAAATTGTAGTTTTTCTGGGCCTTCCCCCTAATCCCACGCTGGCGTTTCTGGCATTTGCAAACATATCTGCTGCTGATTCTTCCAAAATACATTGTGTTGGATTCTCTTCCAGCATCTCAGAGCAGTAATAAAAGCCAGAAGTCCAAAGACTATCGTTAACTCCATCACCATTACTATCAAGGCTAAGTTTAAGTAAGTCGGGGGCTATGGAACTTGCGTTTGCATATCCATCAGGAACTATCGCGGACAATGGAGCAGAACAGTTGTACCCTTGAGAAAAGATCTGATATGCTGGTCCAAGCACTCCTGAGAAGTCTCCTGTGTGGGGGAAAGCTCCATATCTTCCGCCACTTAGATCACTTTGTAATAATCGAGCACTAGCTTTTGGAGACCAATATAATCTAAAGAAGCCTCTGTTGTTAAAGGCCCCGCTAACCCCAAAGGTATACGCGGCGGTCCCGCTGTAATTTATACCTGCTTGGGATAATGCTTCAGCAGTCTCGAAATTAACATCCCCCGATACAGGATAAAATCTGTCGAACTCTGAATTAACATCCACACCTGAAGGAATAATCCAAACAGCACTTCCAGCCCCAAAAGCATCTAGAATACTTAGCGAGCCTGTATCAGGTGTTTTAGGCGGTGCTCCTCGCGCTACAACTTCATCTGTAGAAGTTAAATCTACAGATGAAGTATATATTGCACTTGGACCATGCTGTATACAATCTATAGGGTGCATACCGCTTAGGGAAACGTAAGAGGCGTTTAGCCTAGAGCTATCCGCAATATTCCAAATATTGAATTGATTACACTCCTCTCCGCTGGTATCGTAGTAAAGCCCGTCTGCCGGACTTCCGTTTACAGGAACAGGGAAGTGTACATTTTGAACATTAACTAAACTATCTTCGACTGCTCTCAAGCAGACACCACCAAAAGAGATTCCCTGTCGAGTAGTGTAGTTAGGACTCTGATACCCCCCATCATTAATAAGTAAAGTGTTGGTTCTTCCAGATTTAGTAGGAATTAGTGGCGTTGTTAAAGCACCAACAGAATTTAGTGTTTCTGCTGCTATCTTTGCAGCGTCTTGAGGGTTAGAGAAAAACTGCATGGACCCTCCTGATACATCACCACTTAAAGGAAGCGAATAGCTTACCCTATCTAGTATCGCAATCCCGCTAGGTGTCGATCCCCAGTTTCCTGGGAAAGCTCCCAAGTCTCGCATGTTTATCGTGCTATTTTTTTGTGCAACAATACATGAGCGAGTAGAATGAAGTTCAACTGTTGTATGATTTTCTGCGGCACTTAGATCAAAAGATAAACTATCTGGAGCATAGGAACCTTTAATTCTTCTGGGCTCGAAATTGGTAACCGAATTATCTTTTGCTAAAACATCTACACCAAACTGAGCCACCGCTGTCGGTCCATGAAAGTTTATTGTAGAGTTATTTTCTGCACAGGCTCCTGCCATAACTCTCTGAGTAGGGTACGCGGCTGGACCTAACAGTAGTGTAGCTCCAGTGCTTGCTCCATTTAAGCTGGCTACAGAACCGTTAGTTGCTTTGATCGCTCTACCGTAATAAACCTGTTGTGCATTTACAGTGCCATTGTCAACATCGGTAACGTCAATAAAAGGTTTTACTAGGTCTACGTTTGAATTATCTGAGGCGTAGACAGCAGGAGAACCCCCGAAGGCATTTCTAAAGAAAGAATTTCCATACACCTGCGGGACACTTGTTTTCAACTCAAACCCAAACGTGCTCCCTCCACGAAGATCAACATGGACAGAGTTTCCAGAGAACTCAAGTTGTTTTCTATTTGTATCATCAAGTATTGTGTCTGAATCAAATATTGTTGTAGAGGTTAAACTCTTTAATCCGTTTTTCTGGTTTCCGTCAACAGTAAGATTTTCATACTTAATAAAAGAATTTTCTGAGACTATGCCCTCATCATTGGCATAAATGTCAATCAATCCTTTTAACTCAATATAGGAATTGTTAAGAACGATGCCCGCACTGGTGTTTAGCTCTGAGCAAACGACACCCCCCGTTGCTGGGTTTGACCCGGATGTTCTTTTTACTCCACCACGAAGCTTTGAATTTTCTAAAACAAATCCTTTTGTGTTTCTGGAAGCTACAACCGTAGCGTCTCTTCCCTCTGCCCCTACATCGCCTACACTGGTGGACCCAACATCAAGAGGTAAAGAGCTAACGAGAACTTCACTGTTGATTAGGTGAAACCCAATCCCCAAATCAGCTTCTCTAGTAGTGGCAGGGTCCCCTAAGGTATAATTTCTATACGAAAACGCTGATCTAGAAAGCGTAACATCTGAATTAACGAATTTAAATCCAGCTTCTTTAGCCCTAACAGCCGCGCAGTTCTCAATTAATACTTTAGAATTATTTACCTCTATGCCCGTTTTTTCTAGATTCTCGGAGTTAACAAAAAAGTTTCTTATGTATATGGGTCCATCGCAATTCTTGACAGTAATCTTGGAACAAGAGTTACCGTAAACATTTCCTCCTAAAGCATCTGAAACAGAAACCTGAGGTCTTTTTAGGTTTGCTAGGATGTTAGAATCTAGAGAACTTAAATCAGTTGTAGGTATTGTTTGATCTGTGGTGAAATTCTCAAATACGTTTGGGCTGAATTCGTTAACTGTTCCCGTTCTAAAATTACCATCCGCTAAGGTAACTGCTAAGGGGGTGGATCGTAATGAGTGAGAAGGAAAAAAGACCGAGTTAACCTGATTAAATCTAGGGTCCCCTGTTCCTGATAAAACAGATGTCGATATATGAACACAAGAAGTATCCCTTAAACTGTTGCTCAGGTCTAGGGAACTAATTTGAGTAGGTGCTTGCAAGTATTCTCCTACCGAGGGTGTTGCTACCGCTCTAACGTCGGAAGAAGCATTGTACGTTCTAGCAAAGTTTCTGTTGATGATCTCAATGGATCCCTCTTCTTCTATTCTAAAGTTGTGTAACTCTAGTGGACCTAAATCTCCAAAGTTTCCTACTTCAATGAGGACAGGAAAACGTACCACCTTTGGGATAGCCGCAATGGCAGAACTAACGTCAACAAATATGTTTGTGTTTTGTTGGAGGGTAAGCTCAGGAGTGTCCGCAGACACAGTTAAAGCTATACCTGGGACACCCGCAGAGGTAGCGAATCCTCCTTGCTCCCAAAGTTCATATGTGCGCTCTTCTAAATCATAAAGGGGAACATTGTCCTGCTCCCAGTTGTAGAACGTGCTGGTATCAAACTTGGAAACATAAGGTGTCCAAGAATTAAACAGCACCACGCTGCCGCTGCTTGTATAAACGTCATCTTTGTTGAATGCCATATCAGAAATTTATTGTCCATCGGAAAATTAAACTAAAATCGTTAGTTTTTATTATATCGCTAAATGTTCTATAACAGACTAAAATAGGCTTGTCGTCTGCCGCCCCTGTAGGGTTCTTCATGAACATCCCAATCTCGTTTATTGAAGCATCTGAAGAGTCCCGTTGGAGTCCGTTAGCCGCTTCTTCATCAATAACTAAAGTATACCGAACCGAGTTTTCGTTTATTCTTGTTATTTTACTAGCAGGTATCTCCGCAAAAACTCTTCCTGTAACTTCATTGCTGCCTACTATCTGAGTGCCTTCAAAAAGTGCTAAGTTGCTACCTGTTCCGTATTCATCTATCGAGGTAAGAGCACCGGAAAGCTCATTAATAGAGCTTGTTACCCCACCAGCGGGTGGACCAGAAACACCTACCTGAAATTTTTGTATCTGATAGTCAAGCACGTTGTTCGACCCCGAAGCTGCGAATAAGTAAGACAAACCTACTCCCATACCAGAGACAATAATATTAGAGTCATCTAGGAGAATTTCCTCTTCACCTGTGTTCATTTTCTTAATGATCGTAAGGTGCCCAGTAATGCCCAGTTCTTCTGTAAAGTTTTTCATAGGAAGTGAAGCCTCCACTTTATTGTTAAGTCTTGATAAGAAGTAATGTCTTCTATGTGAGTCAGATCTTTTGACACTCCTTTTCTGCAAAACAATCGGTACTTTCTAGGATTATTTAGTATACTAAACCTAAAAGGAGGTGTATTTCCGTTCAGAAGAGATTGCTTCATGTCTATGGTCCAAAGACCTAAGTGAAAGATTCCTCCATAAGCATGGGCAAACAAAGCATCATCCTTAGACAATGTTACTGCATACTCAACAGTTCCATTAGAAGAAAAATCAATATTCGAGGACGTTGTAAGCCCACTAGTGCTCACCGTTCCAGACACGGCGTTGACAAAGCCTGATACATCCATAGAGCTTACTTCATTGAAGTATCCACCTTCTACCTCAACTTCTATTCCTGAGACAGTTTGATTAAAGTAAATGACCTTATCTCTAGCTACAGGGTAGGGTACACTACTTCCTTCTGGGAAACAGCCTATTATTGATGCCGTCTTAAGAGTATTAAACGTAGAGCTTAACGGTGACTCAGAAGTATAAGCTAACGCCAACGCAGAAGGAAAAAAGTTTGTAAGTTGCCCGTTTGGAGGAATAACAGAACTAACATCCGTCGATGCTAACAAGGCAGACACGGCGGTATTATCTTCTAATATTTCTTTTCTTGGATCTGGGGCCGTAGGAAGCCCTGGGTTAGCGGGCTGATACACTGAATCTATATCCCCATCTACCCTATTAGTTCTTAGTAAGGCTACGTTTCCTGTGGATCCCCCCAATATGCCCGCAAAGGCGCTGGCGCTATAAATACTATTTTTCTTACCACTCCAAGAATGTGCGTTAGATCTAAACGCATCCGACCCTGTGCCAAAAGAGATTGCTTGAATAGTATAATTTGAAGCATCAGTTATAGACGATGTTGCCAGATCATCTATTCCAGATAAAGAGGGAGATACAGTCATAATATCTGCCAATAAAACTCCCGCTCCATCAGTTAGCATATTTGCTTCCTTAAGGATTAATTCATCTCCACTCCAAACTTCTACTTCTCCTCTCATCAGTTATCAAACTCCACCACGCTGTAGCTACCATTAGGTCCATCCGTGTGGCTTACCCACTCAGGCTGAACCCTGTAAGAGATTCTACTACCGCCGCTTACTTCTAGAGTTCCAGAAGTTATACTCGCGTCCCGTGAAGCTAAGGCTGTAGTATTTTCTCCTGCCTCCTTTCCCGTTAAACCATTATAGAAGCTTAATACATCAGCCAACTCTTCTTTATCCAAGTAATACTTATATTCTTCAATAAACGGCCTTAGTGGTATGCCACTAGTCTCTAATCCAAGCCCAGTAGATATCCCAGATTCGTATCGCAATGTTTGATCTTGCAAATCAATAGAATCAATTAAAAGATATTTTGAGTAATTGTTGTTGGGGATAAAGAACACTTCAATAATATAATTTCTGTCTTTGTGTACCTGATCCGTTATCTTAAACTGCTCCTCGTTCTTATCTATAATTTTCTTATACTCAAAATTATTATATATGGTGAAGTTTCTAGTATCAAACTGCACTTCAAAGTCTTTGAAGTAGTCTTCCTTAAGATTGGTTATTGATAGATCATTGACATACTGCTCTGGAGCTTCCTGAGCATTTAGACAATACTGCCTCACCGCTTTTTCTGGAATTATAGTAGGGAACGTATAGATATGCGACAACTTCTTTTTCACTTGATCAATACTCAAACTACTTACGTTTGTTGGCTCCCATCTACCTTTGGGAGTCCAAGACCACATCAAGTCCTGAGCAGGTTCCGTGTGTATCCACACACCTAGCTGGCCCCCTCCTAGGTCTAACTTAGTTTCATCAGCCACTAACGACTTAATATTTAACTTGAACTTATGCTCAGGGTTTAGCTTATTGTCCATGTCCCCGTAAGAGGAAACGTCAAACCTTACTCTAGGTAATCCTCCAACAGACTTGCATTTAATTACTGGATTATTTATAAAGTAATTTTCTTCTCCGGGAATAGCTCCACTGGAAGCTAGATTAATTACGCGAAACTCATTTCTACTAGGTGCTCCAGAGATATCACAAAACTCAATACCGCTAAGAATTGTTGGATTTCTAAAATCAAAAGCTTCGCCTGAAACATAAGTGCCTACCAGAGGAACGACTGCTTGGTTTAAGCTGCTCGCTGTGAACGTACCTACTTTCCCATCTGCCCAAACAGTGGTATTATTTATAGGGGTGTTTTGTCTTAAAGAAGTTTGAATAAACGGACTTCCATTAGCTCCGACAACTTCAAAATCGGAATTATACAGTGCTTTGCCAAAAACATGAGCAAAAATATTTCCTCCTGTCTTTTTTTGTATCGTAGGTCCTAGTGAATGCTGACCGAAGCTTTGGCAATAAGCTCGATATAGGTTATGTATTCCTCTACCAAAGCTAAAGTTTTCATAATCTGCATAGGAGTTTATAACTAATCCACTAGCAATAGCTGAGTTAGTAAGGCTTTGGACCTGATCTTTCCAGTAAGAATCGTCACTAAAGGATGATGGGTCTCCGCTTACTTGAATCTCCGCAAGAACCCTGGCTTTTTTTTGCATTAAGGAATGCATTGCCTTAATGATTGCAGGTGTCTGACCCCTATCAACATAGCGGTCTGTAGTTGAAGGAATATCTTCGTTCTTTGCGTCAGACCCTATGACCTTTAATCCTCTGTACGGGAAGGTATTACTAGTGTCTACACCCGAAAAAGTATTAGTAGAACCCAGCCCTTCGCAAATGTGCCATACCCCAGAGATATTCGTGTGGTCCTCTACAGGGTAAAACTTTCCCGCAGAAGCAACATACCCAAGCGTAAGCTCTCCTAAAGAGGAGGCCATAGACCTCTCAATAACTGAAGGATCGTAGCTCACAGGGCCGTTGAAGCCTGTTCTATCATAGTATCCTTGCTCAGGTAGAGTATACCTAAAATTTCTTCTCCGCAAGGATCTCCTTCCTGTTCCGACAATGGAATTGGTTGAACTTAAATCAGTATCTACTCCATCAACCTGACTCCTTTTAAACGTGCTAAAGCCTTCTCTTCCAGGCTCAGAAATGATTTTTACACCACTTACTTCTGCATTACTTAAAACCGACCCGGAAGAATACCCCGCTCGGGTATCGTCCTTATCGTAACCAAGGTAAGTATAATTTGTAGCAGAGGAAATAAAATCGTCCTCAGCACTAGCGTTTAAGTTGACTCTAGGGATTGTGTGTGCTGGGCTGTACTCCTGAGCTACCCTAGCGGTTTCGTATAGTGCATACTTAGAATCTGCCTCAAGTGTTGATTTTCTAAAATCGAAACTTGCTTCATCAAAATCCAGGAATATATGAGAGGATTTTCCATTCCAAAGACTAAGCAGATTCTTCTCATAATCAGAGATGCTGAACATAACCTCGTCATAGTTTGGTGGGTGCTGCACAGAACTGAAGAACATCAAGAACTCATTCAAAGATCCTATGTTACTATCGTCTGTCACCGCGCCACTAGTTATAAAGTCTCCTACAGAATCAGCAAAAGAAGGTTCGACTTTAAAACATTTAAGCCTGTCTACTAGTAGTTCCGCCAAAGGTTTAGTTACAGAAGAGTCCCTATAATACTTTACTTCCTCAAAGGGAGGCATGGGATAATTTTGTTTTCCTCTATAGTTAAAAAGGAACTCAGGATCACCCTCAAAAAGTAAGTAAGTTGGTCTCTGTAAACCAAGGGGGTGACGTTTACCCGTCATGTATACTCCCTCACCAAACGGCCCAGGGCCTATGGCTCGATCCCATAAAGCCACTTCTCCAAATTCTTGCGCTTGTCTTCGTAACGCTTGATACCCCGCACCATTCACGGGGTGTGCGTGCCAAGGTTTCATTTTAGTATCGCCAAGCACGGTATACAAATCACCTTTGGTCCCATCTTCATTCAGCACATAGAACCTAGGTAGGGGGAACTCTTTACCAAAAAATTTAAAGTTCTTCGGGAAAGCCGAAGCTAAATCTAATAGAATGCTATCCGTAGCTAACTTTATATTTTCTTCCAAGCTACTTGCGTTGTAGGTAGGAACTCCAGCCTTTTTCGCTATCTCAGGCGTCCAAGTCTTAAGGCTTTTGAATAAGGGCGAGCCTGTCCCCAGAGAATACCAGATAAGAAAAGGAACATAAGACTCCCACAAGGGAATTATCTTTCCTTCAAGATCTAATAAACTATTGACAACAATAGCGTTAAGTGCTGCCCTAAGAGCAGCCTCTGTTCCCGATTTTTTGTAGATATCAACCGCCACTCGAAGCTGATGTCTCCACTTCTCCGACTGATTTCCTCTAAGTTTATAACCGATCAAGTCCGCAATATATTCCAACTTATCTTGATCTGCATCCTCAATGTCGTAAATATATTTTATTTTTTCTACTTGATCAGAAATATCAGCAAAATGAAAACCCAACGCGGTTAATATTTTTCTGTACGGTCCATTGGATACTCTGTCTTCTAAGGTTAATTGAGCATCAATAAAATCATCAAAGGCTTCTTTTACTGTATAGTCCTGATTGTCAATAGATAAAGGGGAATAGATAACATCTAGTAAAGTAAGCAGATTATCTAACCTTTGTGTTCCGCTAGTGTATGTTGCAACCTCCCCAGAGCTAGAATCCAGTATTGCGTCTGCTGCGCCTGACAAGTAGTCTGCTGGAATATATTCTCCAAAGGAACAAGTTTCCACATTATTCCAAATATATTTTGTAAATCCTTTTATGCCATCAACAGTTTCTAGCTTTTGGCCTAAGTAAAGAGTGGAGAAGCTATCAACAACAAAAGAGGAAGGGGAATAAGAAAGATTACCTAAGCCAGAGGTGTTCAATAAGTAGAACCAACCTAGTGCATCTACAAGGTAGTTATGAATGCCGCTGGCGTCCTGGCTCCCGGTAAATGCGGAAAGCTCTGCCACATTACTTTCTATTGTTCCTGGGGTAGTTATTCCAGGAGGAACTAATTTAGGTAGGAGTGTGTCGGAAAGATAATCTCGGAACTCCGCGCTGGTATCAAAGTTAGAATAATTAACGGAAAGAGGAAGTAAAATCTTCTCCCTAAAACTTTGACTAGTAACTTTTGTTAAATTATTTTGTTTTACAAAATACTGAGATATTCCAGCTATGGAACTAAGCTGACTAGTTTGCGAGCCGGGGATAGAAGAAATAGGCAGAATTCCAGAAAAGTTATTTGCTATATCCAGATGGCTGTTTATAATTTTTGATAAAGGATTAAACTCCGTCCCACTAAGAGATAAATCCTCTTGGACATACACATTAGGAGTTAATAGCTCCAACAACTCTACGAAGTTAGACTTGTAGTATTTTCTTGGATTAGGAGTATATTTGCTGTTATCAACCATCAGGCTAAGTATTCTACATTTATTATTAAGTTATTTAATTGGATAATCTCATTGAAATCAATTCTTATATCCTGGGCGACATTATCCAAAGTAGAGAACCTAACCTCATCTACCTCAAAGATCTGTCTATTTAAGTCAGCTACTATTAAATCCTCGCCAAACTCAGTATTATCTATGCTCATGTAGTTTAAAATTCTATTTCTAACTTTTGCTTTTATAGAGTCTTCATTTTCTTTTTGTTCTTGATCAATCCTAATGGTACAAATAAGATCAAGAGTTCTAATTAAGCCATCAACAACAACTATATCATCAGTCATCATTTTTTTCTCGTTCATGGCCTCTATTAATTGAGTTTTAAAGTTACTAGTGGCTCTTTGTAATTGAAAGTCTCCTGCTTTTTCTAGAACATAAATATCTATTGTGTTGGCAGAAGAGTATGCGTTTCTTGTTGCCGCTGTAGCTTTTCCTATAGTTCCGAAGGTGCTAATGAAACTGTTGGCAAAAGAAGAATAGTCACTTAGGGTTACTAACCTGTCTTGTCTTCTGAAGGTTAGCGGTGCATATTTTTTTGCGTGCTCAATCGTCTCTGCGTTAGCTCCTCCCGTAGCCTTGGAGGTGTTAGTTATGGTCCCTGCGTAGACATTGGTTCCACTTGTCGCTACAATAGAGGTGGCTATAGCCCTCTTTTCTAAGTTGCCTCTAGTACCGCCACCGACTCTATACGTTACTATGTACGATGCATTATCTGGAGGAGAAATACCCGCTACGCCTGTGCCAAAAACAATCGTGGCGTTATAAAATTCATCGTAAACCATCTCAAAAACCCTATCACTAGCTCCCGAAGCGAAATAAATGCTGTCAACTTCCGAGTAAGCTCCAGCAGAGTCATCATTAGGGGAAGTAACAAAGACCTCTATACTTCCCTCGACAACAGGCCCATCGGTGAGGGGGATTGTTTTTTGCCCCTCAGTAGCGGCAAACTCCCCAGTCTCAACAACCAAGGAACCCTCTTGCATAACTAAATTTTGAAATACGTTATTTTGTGTACCCAAACCTTCAGATACGGGAGACAAAACAATAGAAGCTCTATTTGTTGCCTGATCAACTACACCGTTAACTACTTTATATAAGGTGTATGCTACCTGAGCCCCATCCTCTGGGGAAGTGATCTCAAACACCCTTTGTTCGGGTGCGATAATTATAGAGTCAGCCGAGGTGAGGTCTTCATTTTCAAATATTACCTGAGCATCCGCTGCTGCGGATAAAGGACCTCTCATTCTAATGCCAATCAACTCTAAAAGTTTTTTTACACTATTTCTCTGCTTTGCTGTAGCTAAAAAGTTTTCATTAGCCAACATGTCAGCCTTCATGGACATAACTGCTCCCTGGTATGCTGCTAACTCTATAAACATCATACCCAAATCTGATTCCACAAAATACTTATACTCGTCAGGATAGACAGCCTTAACATAATCAATAAGAGAATCTCTTAAGGTTAGGAAGTCTGTGGCCGCAAAGTTTATTAAATCCACTCTTCTGTTAAGAGCTATAGGAGCCAACTTCATAAAGTCCGAAGTTATTGTACCAGAAAAATTCATTCTATTTTTGCCTCTATGTCAAATACTTGTAAGTCGTCTGTAGATAATCGAACAGTTAATATTACTCTTATCTGGTTTCCCCCCGCCGCGTCATACTCACCCGTCTCAAATACGCCTACCTTTAGCAGAGTAGCCCCCACAATATAATTAGAAAACGAAAAAGCAATAGTATCCCTTATTTCTTCAAATAGCTCCTGGGTTATTGGCTGAAAAAGAAATTTTCTTAGGTTGCATCCAAAATTAGGAAGCATCAGCCTCTCGCCTTTTTCTGTTCTAATTAATTGAGTTACTGCTTGAGTTATCAATTGTCTTCCGCTGTTCTTTTTTAAGAACCCACCGGAATCTCTTTCTTTTCCTATAGGAAAAGTTAGTCCATAAATCTCCTGACGCTTCGCTCTAGGAGCTTGCTCTTCATACTTTGTAGGACGAACCCCAAATCTCGTAACTGTAGTATTAGCTGCCATTAGATTTTAATATTTTTGAAGAAGCCTTTTTGAGCGTCAAAGTTCTTTTTTACTTCTCTACTATCTAGTGCTTTACCGTAAAATTTGAGGCTTCCCACATGGCCGCGAAGACCGCTCGTTATGCCTCCACGGTCTCCTCCTAGGAAGTTGCCCCGGTAAAACATTCCGTCAGTATATCCGCCTCCTACGATCCAGGGTGTATAAAAATCATACAGTAGAGGACCTTGTTTAAGTATCTGCGGTCCATCCACAGTTGTGGATGAATACTCAAAGCTATTAGGTTGTTTAAAGTTTGGTAGTGAGGGCGTTTGATATTCAGGTACACCAAACACTTCATTTATTGAAGAAGTAGCCACTAGCTCCCCATCTGCATACATTTTTACTGTATTTTCCTTCGGATCGCACGCTATCCCTACAAGAACAAACTGTGAAGACACATTCCCGAAAGCCGTTGCCGAGAGATCTACTTTCATCTTATGGAATATAGGGTAGTCTGCACACTCATCGCTGTTAACAAAAGATGCCGAGGATGCATCTTTTGATATCGTTGGGGCAATGAAAAAGCTAAGAGACGACACGGGATCATTATCAGCATTACTGTTACTGAAGCCTATGGGGTTCGATGACGTAGATAATTGCGTTATTCTTCTATCTCTGGTGAACCCGCAAAGCATACCTCTAACGAGTTGATCCCCCTTGTTATTCGGCAAGTAATCTAGGTCTCTTTCTTGGCCCATTCTGTCTAGATTAGAGAAACCTTCCTTGATTCCTACATTTTCTGAAGCTAGTAGCACCTTAGTTAAAGAAGAAGCCCCAGTGCTTAACCAGCCAGCCTCGCTATCTAAAATGTCCGGTACATGAACCCAGCACTCCATACTAAAGCCCGAAGGTGAGTAGGTTAAATTTTGATACTCTTTAGTATCAGGGAGCTTTAAGAAGCTTCCTAGCGCGGATGCCGCTGCGGTGTTTCCTGCGGTCCCCTTATTCTTAGTAATCCCTCCTAGATAAGGAATAGCTAATCCAGAAGCAAATATGGTCTGTCTTGAAGTGCCTACCAACTGTGCGTTGTTATAGTTATCATCCGTAGCGCAATTGGTCGAGGTAAAGTTCGTAGATGAAGGTAGCTCTAAGTTAGTGTCTAAGAAATTATAAATAGCAAATAATTTATCTGTAACGATGTTGTCCGTTAAAGAAAGTACCGTCGCATTCGTTTGGTCAGTAGACGAGGGAGAGTAAATAATACTACCTCTACCTATGGTCGGAACATTTAAATGCTCATAGCTGAGAGACCTTGGTTTCGGTGTGGACCTAACGAACTTGGGATTCAGGGGAAGAACTATTCCGTTTACTTCCGCCTGTTCAAAAACTAGAGCCCGCTGCTTTTCTAAATCAACCTGCAAATTATAATCAGCTAGGAAGGAGAAATCATTAATTGGAACATCGCCCGGAGGGAATATAGGCTGTGTCTCTCCACCATAAATTTGAGGAGCTTTTACAGCAACTTCAATCTGCTTCTTTCTTCTGTTTAGCTTGTCGTTGTGATTAGCTATTTCTGATATAATAAGTTGTTTTTGATTTAAAACAATGGAAGAGTCCTCTCCATGTTGTTCAATAAATACTTGGAGGTCGCCAGAAAGATCAAATACTAGTTTATCCCTCTGCTGCTTTATAACTTGTAAAAAATGATCTTGATCGTAATATACTGTGAGCCCTATGCTATCGTCAATTATGTTTGGATCAAATATATTATCAGCAAACTTATTTAGAGAATTTATATCTATCTTATCTCCCTTTCCACCTAGGTTAGGATCATAATTGTATTTCCACCTTTCCCCAACAGGGACAATACCAGAAATAGATGTGATGATTGGGTCTAAGCCCCCTGTCTGCGAATCGTAATATAATCCATCCTTAGTTAATATGTATTGACCTGTAACTGTTTCGGGAGGCCCAAACGTAAGTCTAAAAGTGTCCTCCTCAGAAAGTCCAGGATCAATAGAAGCAGAAGTATTAAGACCGCTCAACCCGAACTCTGAGTCATCTTTGAAGACAGGCTCTAGAGAAGGGTCATCTCTTCTGGCCTTGATAATACTATTTATTCTAGCTTCAAAAGCATCGACTCGGTTTACGAAGTCCTTAGCTGTATTAGCCGAAGCTATTCCCGCAGCATATTTGTTTTCAACTGCTGCTCTTCGCTCCTCCGGAGAAACCGTCCGGGCTGCATATCCGGGGTCTTTGGCACTCATGTAGTCGCCAAACTTACCTACACAATCAATAATTGCCTCGACTTGATCTATAGCAGCATTAAGGTTTTGGTAGATTTGTGCTCCGAAAGCGGTTAGTCCATTGATCAAAGATAGTATTTCACCGAGAGCGGTAAAATCAACTCCCAGCCACCCATCATCTAATTTAAATTGAAAGGTTCCTGTCTCAGTATCAAAGGTTATAATGCCTAAATCAAATTGTAGGATTCTAAATAATTTTTGAATAATCTCATTTGCTTTAGCTTTTCCTTGTTGTGCTGCTAAGTTCATAGAAATTAGCACCGGAGAAGGTAATAAGCTAAGAACATCAGAAGCCAAGTTAAGCATACAGCTAGGAACACCATACGCCATACCTAAAGCCTGTACAGGTCCAGCTCCCGTTTGGCCCTGTGCCGTAAGAAATGTATCTAAATCAAATGATGCCATACTAAAATACTCCTAAACCGAAATAGTCGTCTACCTTATATATGTCAGCAGGGTTAGTGTTCTCAACATATCTAGGCGAGTTAGGGACCGCAGCGGCTCCACCTGCTAGATTAACCACGCCCGACCCAGGTTCAATGTTTACTCCTCCAGGCCCAGTAGCTAGAGTCTCTATTGAAGTCCCTTGCGTAGACACTGGCCCCGCGCCTCCGTTGATAAAAACTCCTGCTGTAGCATTAATATCAATCGTTCCTCCTGGTCCAGTAGCATCAAGAACTATGGAGTTTGCTTGTAAAACAATAGATCCGTCAGGCCCCGCCGTGCCGATCTTAATAAACTGCCTAGCTCCACCCGGAGCTAAAGTCTCAATAAAAATTCTTCCCGTATACGGTGAATTAGCGAATAAATTAATATCCCCTCGATCACTTTGTATGTTAACATTTCCTGCCGTGGCTATTGGATTAGGTTCAGGAATTCCTGCAATCTTTCCCCAAGGGACGCCGTTAGCAGAATTAATAATGTTAAGCTCTCTTCCACCACCTAGAACCCTAACCTCCATATCTGACTCCCTACAAACATGAAGCTGAGGTCCGTTGGAGTCAATCTCAATAGAAGCTGCTCCCTTCTGAGGATTGTCTTGAGGGTTTTGTGTGAGAGTTATTGAAGCGTTGTTGCCGGAATCTAGTTTTATTGAATCTATTCCTGGGCTATCCGCCATTGTAATTTTTTTTCCGTTAGAAGAAGTAAGTTCAGTTTTTACTCCCATGATAGAAACTCCATCTTTGTCATCTGAAATCTCTAAGCCATGACCATGATTACCCTTGAATAGCATTTTATTAACTACCCCAGAAGTTTTAGCTATGTTAGGATCAACTCTTCCAAAAGGAGATGAGCTTTGTGCAGCCTCATCGGCTAAGATAGACTTCCCTCCTTCGACTTCTGAATTCTTAGGAGGAAGCTCTGGTTCAAACGTAGAGCCCATGTAGTACCATTTCAGAGTTCCCATAGGCTGACAAACCAGTATAGGCGTACCCACCTCAGGAACAGCAATTATACCCGCTTTAGCTCCACTTCCATAAGGACTTGTGTAACGAACCATTTCCTCTTGGCCGTCCTCTAACTTTGCTATAAAAGTTCCATCTTTACCTATAGCTGTCCTATCCTTTACCTCTGCTGACTTTATTATCGTTTGTTCTAACATAGTTATTCCTCCCGCTCCTGTTGGTTATCATAAAATTTTTGGGGTGTAGGGCCTCCATTAAACCACTCCAACCCATCTCCAAAATCATACCACCCTGCTTCAAGTATTTCTTTTACCCTCGGACCACCCGAATCTAACGGATTAACCAATAAAGGATTTTCATACCCAAGATCTAATGCCTCGTTAAACTCGGCTGGTCCTGTGACAATCTCTTCATATTCTGGTGTTTTCTCATTAGTCACAGGAGGCTTAGGAGGGTCAAGAATTTCTGAAGTAATGGGCACTTCAATTACTTCAGGGGCTTCTTCCTTTGGTTCTTCTGGGGTAACGAACAACTTATCCTCCACAGGTTCTAAATCTTCCGTAAGCACTTCTACTGTCTCAGGTGAACTTTCTAAGAACTCACGAATCTTATACTCATATGTCATTTCGTCACCCCCCGGAATTTCCTCTCCTCTGCCTTCATCCCCACCTCCTTGTCCTGTACCTACAGGGTCAAAGTTTCTTTTTGCTAAAACAAACTTTGAAGACGCTTCATTTTCTGATATCGTGTGAGCGTAACCAAGGATAGAATATACTCCAGTTAGATAATTATTAAATCTAGTCCTATTAGGATAAACTTGATTCATCATCGGAGCGTCTTGAGAAAAAAGAACAATAGGAGAGTTTAAATATTCTGTTTTGCTACTAATAAAAAACATGGGTAACGACTGTAACGTAACTCGAACTGTTTTCTTACTAAGCTCATTTGCCATATTAACTATAAGTTCGCCTGGGTTAGCGTTTACCCTTTGACTGATTTTTAGTGTTAGCTCTTCGTCACTTCTTAGTTTTTCTATATAATCTTTTACTATTTTTGCTATCTGTACATTTGTTTTTATTTTGTTATCGTATCTAAACTTTGCATCTGTTCTTTGTACAATATCATTAATAATATCTTTATCTTTTAGCTCTGGTCCATGCTCTGAGTATAAACTTGTTTGTATTGCTGCGTTCATTGAGCTTACGTCTGATATGGGATAGTCGGAAACCCTAACTCCTGCCTTGCCCGCAGCCCCTAAATTGACGGCAGTTCTCCAAACTTGCTTCTGATAGCCGGACCTTAATACCTGAGCGTATGCCGCGCTCTGATCGTCTATTTCAACACTCAGTACATTAGGATTACTTGTGTTATGTCTAAATACCGGGATTTGTTCCGACTCAATAATATCCAAAGCTTCTTGAGATAAATTTTCTTTATAGCCAAATATATCAGGAACTTGATTTTTTGCTCCAAAGGTTCGAGTCTGTTTCTTCAAAGTGTAATTTAATGATATATTTTTTTTGTATGTATCATCCAAATCCTTTGAGTTAATTGGATGAATATATCGAAGTGGTATAGGGCTCTTTGCTTCTTTAGGAAATAATAAAACAGACAACATAGCGTCATGGCCCATGACTATGGTTGGAGCCGTAGGATCAAAAGGCTTCAACCCGTTAAAAGTAAATTTATTCCGGTTGTCTTCATTTCCCCAAAAGTTCAACAGACTAGTATTTGATTCTGTAAAATACGCCATTGATATCGGGTAGTTCGCTGGGCGAGCGGACGCATAAACATTTATGGATTTAATCATTTCCACAATAGGGGCCATAAAATTAGGTAAGCCATCTGTAGACTCTGCTTCAAGTTTAGCGTACCACATTCCATTTACCCAATAATTATTATTATCGGTCCTGCGGTTTTCTGTTTGTACCGCATCATAAAAAGATCTAAGACCTGTAGGTAACGGTCTGTCTCCAGGCGGATCTAAACCTAGTCGAATATCTCCTCTCCGAACATGATTAATGCTTAATCCAGCTAGAACTTCGTCCACAGACTTTATTAGCGCAGTGATGTTTTGACCGCTTGATTTATTCCCTGCGTAGGCTTCGTCTACTCCTCTAACGTAGTCCTCCAATAAAGTATTTAAATCAGGAAGTAAACAAATTACATTTGCTCCCCCAGAAGCTTTTCTAACATAATCAATAAGCATATCCACAATAAGCAAGTGATAGTCTATGGGGAAGTATTTTCCGTCCCCGTCACCATACACTTGTCCTCCGAACGCTGTTAGTTCATATCTTATTCTATCTGAGTATCCTCGAACGGCTAATGTATTTCCTAAGGTATTTATATCAATGCGGTCCTTCAATAGGACTGTATTCCCTACTCTTGACAATGGTTTAGTGACATCCACCATTACCAAAGTAAATTCTC
>Ga0208767_1000922_pt1 | contig 23906 bp, 32 predicted proteins | sample VirMetDEL_Mar_21_FD_184514 | JGI IMG/M metagenome (GOLD analysis project Ga0208767, IMG submission 184514) | Aqueous microbial communities from the Delaware River and Bay under freshwater to marine salinity gradient to study organic matter... | ecosystem: Environmental > Aquatic > Marine >... | reverse complement strand
GTTGAGATAATTGAGGGTAAACAGGAATGAGGAAGAACAAGATTGGGAAATCAGCTCTACCTATGACGATATGTGGTGTGACGACTGTGAAGATACTGCATCTGTGAATTGGGTGAACATATGACAGACGCTCGAAAGAACAGCTACAAACGATACGTACTCCACATGCTAGAACAGGATCGAACGGTGGAAATTATAACCTTCCAAGATTGGTTGGTTAAATATTTCCCTCACGTGCTACCAAACAAATGGAAGGAGGTAAGCAGAAATGAGTGACGAAAGTCTGGAGGTGAAGTGATGGACAATGATACAAGGGCTGTGAAAGATATCCCAACTTATGGGCAGTACGCAATGAAATGCGCTGAAGTCAATCAACTCCAAGCCAAGATCGAGGAGCTGGAAGGAAAAGCGTACTGGAAAGAAATTTCTGATATACAGGCAGACGAATATCGGGATGAACTAGAAGCCAAGGTCGAGGCGCTGGAGACTGCGCTAAACATTGACGCACTGCAAGCCACCATCACCGAGCTGAATGCTGAACGAGGAAACTTTAATACGTTCTGGGCCTGTAAAGAGCACAGCAATAACGCCTCATTGCGCTGTGCTATTTGTGATGAAAATAAGATCATTGAACTAGAAGCCAAAGTCGAATCCCTGCAAGCCAAGGTCGAGGAGCAGCGCAAACATATAAATATAATGGCAACAGCGCTTTCTGAGATAAAGGCAACTGACGATGGAAATAGTGGTCAGGAAATAGGCACGATTTTAGGTTGGAGCATAGAGCAAATAGCAGCACTAAAGCAGGAGAGTGGGTGAAGAATGAACACTGAATCCCTAAACGAACATCTGGCCCGCGAGGGTATGGGGTGGGAGTGCCTGCGCTTTTCACCTATTCATGATGGGTTCCACTACAAGACGCCACAGGGAAAGATGTACTATGACGACTGGAACCCCTGCGAGAATATCGAACAAGCATTTATGGTGCTGGAGAAGTTTGAGGATTGGACAGTGGCAAAAATTCAACCATCTGGAGATTATGGTTGTTTAATCGGTGATTTTAATTCGGATTGCAGGAAAAGAAACAAGTCCCTCCCCCTCGCCATATCCCTAGCCGCTGCCCGTGCTACTGGGTGGACAGAATGAACGAGTTAGATTATATTAAACTAGAGGCCCTGTCTTTAGGAGAAGACGAAAGTATTACTGCTCTTTGTCCTAATTGTGGTCGGAATAAACTCGGAATAACAAGGAGAGAAGGGAGTATTCTGTACCAGTGCTGGCGTCCTTCCTGCAACACTAAAGGTGTAATAGGGGGCTCTGTTGGGTACTCTGAAGACAAGGTTAAACCTCCTCCACCTACGTTCTTCCAAAAAGAAAGTTCTTTCCTAGGTCGGAACTTCTATGAAGAATACTTGTCTAAGTACGAAATCAAACTCACTACTCTAAGAATGGAACAATTTCGTAAGATACTAGGAGTTGCTGGAATTAGTATGAACTTATTCAATGGGGACGGAAAATACTTTGGAAAAACAACGAAGTATTTTGGATCAGGGAATAAGGCTATGCATTACATAGAAGACAAGACCCAGCCCATGCTCCACTACACTCGAAACAGATGTCTGGAGAATAAAGACACTGTGATACTAGTAGAAGATGTCCTATCAGCAATTAAAGTTACTCAGTATTGTAACATCCAAGGAGTTGCCCTACTGGGCACAACTCTAAATGATGATAAAGTCAGAGCCCTACTAAAGCAGGGGTATAAGAAAGTTGTTCTATGGCTGGACTGGGATGCTAGGGAGAAGGCCCATCTACTGAAAAGGAAATACAATTTATTCTTTAGTGAGTTTCATGTGTTAGAGACATTATCAGACCCAAAAGATTTGGGACATGAATATATGAAAAAGACAGTGGATTTACTATTATAGGAGATTTACAACATAGAAAATAAAATACTGAACGCTGCTTGCCTTGATAGGGGAGCATATATCGAGCTAAATGGATACCATATACGAGGCGATCTGTCCGATCAAGGACAGGTGCTATGGGATCAAATAGCTGCTTACTACAGTAAGGATGATAGCGCCCAAAAGGTTGACACTGATTTACTGAAGGTGGGTCTGGAGCAAGCACTACCTAAACATGCTGACATGCTAGCAGGGGTAGTGGACTCCTTTACAGATACCTCAGTATCAAATGTCATTCAAGCAGTACTGGACCAAAAGACGGAAAGGAACGCCCGTGAATTAGGACAGGCTCTAGCAGTGGGAGAAAAGTCTAAGATTTCTAAGCTCTGGGAAGAGAGAGAATTGTTGCTCCTAGGAGAACTAGGAAGCGATACTTCTAGTGAGATTATAATCGCCCCAGACCTTAATGATCTTTTCGCAATGAGACAACAGGAAAATAGGTTGTCTTTCACCCCACCCCAACTTAACGACGCCTTAGAAGGTGGAGCACTACCCGGTCATCACATACTGATATTTGGTGTGACTGACCTAGGTAAGACTCTGTTGGTACTTGATGAAATACGACACTGGATAGCGCAAGGCAAGAAAGTGTTGTACATATGTAACGAAGATCCCATGTCGGATCTTGTAGAGCGTATGCTAGTATCAATTACAGGTAGAGATAAGTGGGCCGTCCGTAAATACTATCAAAAGGCAGAGGCCCTAGCCATGAAGAAAGGCTGGGATAATCTGATCTGGGCTCCACTAGCCCCCGGAACTCCGTCTGAGATAGAAGCACTTGTAAATAAATATAACCCTGATATAGTCGTGGCTGATCAAGTTCGTAATATAGACACAGGTGACCACGATTTAGTCCGCCGATTAGAGTCCGGTGCAATCTTCATGCGTAATCTAGCCAAGAGATATGGTCTAGTTAGCGTGAGCGTAGCACAGGGAGCTGATAGTGCAGATGGTAGAGCCGTCCTGCAAAGAGGTGACGTAGATAACTCTAATGTAGGGTTACCGGGAGCAACAGACCTGATGTTAGGTATTGGTGCTACCCAAGAAATGGAAATGAATGGCACTAGGTGCCTGAGTTTCTGTAAGAATAAGGTATCAGGACAGAAAACCCCTGTCACTGTGTTTTTTAACACCAAGATCATGAGAATGGAGTAATGAGTAAAGGATCTAAGAGGAGGCCCGGAAATGGCTATGAAGAAAACTATGACAAAATCTTCGGTGAGAAAAGGGACGAGAGCAAGGAAGACTCAAGTACACCAGAAGAAAAAAGTGAAAGCAACAAATGATTGGTTTATGGATCAAATGGAAGAGTACGGACATATCTTTGAACCTATAGTCAATCCTAAACAGGAGAAAAATGATTAATGAACTTTATAATGATCTACCCACTTGGCTCAATCCTCCTGACTATAGCAGGTATCTTAGCGATAATTATGTCGTCGTTGATTTCGAAACTACGAACCTAGACAAAGGATCACCATATGATAGAGACAACAGAATTGTTTCTGGACAGTGGAAATGTGGCCCAGATCATGAAGAATTTACCGGGACTACAGAGTATATTAGAGGAAATGAGTATGAACTCGGACGCCTCGTTGAAGCGATTGAGCAAGCCGATTTTTGGGTTGCACATAACTCGAAATTCGAATATGGATGGTTGGAGCGTTGTGGTCTTCCACTCGAAAAAAGCTTGGCATGGTGTACTCAACTCGGTGAATACGTCATCAGGTCTAACAGGCCCGGATTACTTAATCTGGATGCATGTCTCGCCAGAAGAGGGTACAAATCTAAAGATCGCCTCGGCAAGTTACTCCTAAAATGTGGGATCTGTCCCAGTATTTGGCCGGAGAGCTGGCTAGAGAAATATGCTAAGCCTGATGTTTATCTGACTGAGAGATTATTCTTAGACCAGAGAGAGGCTATTGTACGAACCAATAAACTAGGGTGTATTTTCACCCGTAATATCTTTACACCAGTCCTAGTGGACATAGAGAAGAATGGTCTGTGTCTGGACAAAGAGCGTGTAGAGATTCTATACAGAGATTACCACCATAAGATGCAAGATCTGGAATCCCAACTTGTAGAACTCATAGGTGGAGCCAATCTCAATTCCCCAAAGCAGATGAGACAAGTCTTGTACGAAGACTTCAAGTTCAAGGAGCCTACTGCTGCTAAGTGGTTGGGCAAGAATGGTGATCCGACTACTAAGTCTGATTACATATTGACCCTGAAGCCTAAGAACAAGAAACAAGCAAAACTACAGTCATTGCAGAAAGAAGCGAGCAACGTCGGTGCCGCCCTAAGTAAAGCGCTGAACAAGTTCATGGACTGTGTGACTGAGAGAGATGATAACATCCTGTTTGCTGCTCTTATTCAAACTCGTACAGCCACCCAAAGGCTGGCATCTCTGGGTAAAGAGTATAAAGCCCAGATGCAGAATATCCACAGGATATTTAAACCACTATTCAAAGCTCGTGAAGAGGACTGGCTAGTGGGTGAGTTTGATCAAGCCCAACTCGAATACCGTGTCGCAGTATTCTTGGGCCAAGACGAAGCAGGAATGAAAAGTATTGTGGAGAAGATAGATAGACATGCTATCACTGCCACTAAAATATTTGGTGATGAGTTTGTTAATCCAAGCTCTAAGGAACGACGAGATGAGCTAAGAACTGATGCTAAAGCAGATACGTTTAAGCCTTTGTATGGAGGACAGAGTGGTACTCCCGGGCAAGTAGCGTACTACGAGGCATTCAAAGCTGAGCACACCGGCATTGTAACAGCACAGACTAAATGGAAGCACGACGCCCTTAATACAGGACGGGTGCGAATCCCTACTGGTCTGACCTTCTACTTTCCTAACACCAAGATGACTAAAACAGGGTACATAACTAACAGCACTAACATATGTAATTATCCTGTGCAGTCACTAGCCACCGCTGATATCGTACCAGTAATGGTTACGTACATGTGGTACTTTATGAGAGCGGCTAAGTTACAATCGTTCTTAGTAAACACTGTTCACGATTCAGCAATAGCTGAAATACATCCAGATGAAACTAAAGTGATGGAAGATATAGCCAGTCACAGTGGAACAGATGTGGTGATCAAGTATTTGAAGCACGTATATAATATAGATTTTAACGTGCCACTAGAAGTAGAAAGCAAGTTTGCATCCCATTGGAACGACAGTGAATACTGGCGTAAGAAATATTTAAAATAATTGGGAACTTTTTTGTAATTATATTGTCTAACAAATAGTTAGAAAATAAATGGAGATCATATAGATTGAGTAATATTATAGTTGGAACTGTTGCAGCAATGAGTGCTAAGGAACTGAGTTCAGGAACTTACTACTCTGTTTGCGTAAAAACCGATAGCGGAGACCTTTGGTTCCGTACAGGTAAAAAACAAGCCCCTTGCCAAAAGGGAAATCGAGTAAAGTTTTCATTCACCGAAGACAAGTATGGTAAGCACATGGATCTGGCATCCCTTCAATCCAAAGAAGGAGAAGCTGTAGAGACAAAGGCCGCTGGTAAGGCTGCGGGTAAAACTGATTGGGATGCTAAAGATAAGAAGATTACTTATATGGCAGTCCTGAAGGAAGCAACGCCTATTGTTATGGCAGCAACTGAGTTGGGATACCTTGGTATCGCCAAGAGTAAGAAGCCTGCTGAAAAATACGAGCTGTTCCTTGAGCAGATTAAAGCGGTAGCAGACGAGCTATACAAGACCGTCTTTGAAGTACCTGATCGACATGACGAGATCATGGCTTCTGCGGAAGAACTGGAAGCTGAATTTGATACTAACATGTCAGATGAAGTACCACCGGAAGACGAAGTAGAGGAAGATGGAGAATGGTAATGAAAGAGGATGTACTCAGTACTGACCTTCTGAAATTCCCAATGCCAGTAGGTGATGTATTTGTCATTGAGGTAGTAGAAGGATCTGTATTCACTAAAGAATACAAGGATACTAAAATGTACCAGATCAAGAATATCTTTTCTGATGTCGTAGAGGGAGAATCAATCTCTCTGGCCCGTGCTATCTTGCAGTGCCAAGCATCTGAAAAATCCTTAGCCCGATTACAAGGGGGTATTCTAGGAGATCACGAAATGCTGGCTATGGAAACTATGTTCGACGAGATGGATGATGGCGGACGAACCCACTAGTATCCTAGCCCCGTTTGACGATGAGACCCAAGAGTTCTTGGGTTTCGTCGATCAAGCGTGTAAAACAGCAATGGACGAACTCCGAGAGGAGAGGAACAGATGTGAAAAGACTGGGGAAGAGTTTCAGCTTACCTATGAGGTAGCAGCAACCCTTAACATGGTCCGTGCCTTCGGTATTCTATACAACAGAAGTATTGATGCTGGCTGGATAAAAGGAGTACACACAGAGCAACAGGAGATTATACTAGAGTGAGTGAACTAACTGCCCTGATAGATGGTGACATAATTGTATATCGTGCAGCGTTTGCCTGTCAGAAAACGGTATACACTCATGTTCCTACTGGGGAGTTCTTCACAGGTAAACAGAAAGCTAATGACTGGTTAGTTGAGACACTAGACGGTCCTGAGAAAGGTGTCCGCGCTTGGATTAAGGAGCACTGGAACGAAGAGGATTGGGAGATGGAAGTAATAGTTGAGCCTATCAACAATCTACATTTCCTAATCAATAAGTTTATTGAAGACATCATGAAGGAAACTGGTGCTGTGAACTATCAGGTTTACCTGTCTCCCCGTAAATGTTTCAGGCACGAAATAGCCACAGTAAAAGAGTATAAGAGTGGTAGGCCTGAAGGTCCTAAACTCAAACACTCCGCTAGGAAATTCCTACTGGATTTCTATGATGCTACTGTCCCAGAGAATCTAGAAGCTGATGATGCTATGGGAATGGCCCAGACTACAACTACAGTCATATGCTCAAACGACAAAGATTTACAGCAAGTCCCCGGACGGCACTACAACTTTGTGACAGATGAACATATGATCGTGGATATGTACGAGGCTGATTGCTGGTTCTTTACACAGCTACTATCAGGAGATGCAGTGGACGCTATCCCCGGGCTGCCGGGAATTGCAGACAAGAAAGCACGTAAAATAGTTGATGAATTTGCTGGTGCTCACAAGGAGTTAGTAGAGTACGTCAAACAACTATACGTAGATAATTATGGTCCTGAAGGCGAGGAGATCATGAAGGAGATGGCCCAACTGGTTTATATCCTCAGACCCGGAGACACCTTTGGAACTGAACAATGGAGAGACTTACTTGAGATACAGGAGTAAATTTGAAGCGAAACAAGCCGCTCACCTAGAGAAGAACGACGTAGACTTCCAGTATGAGCCCGATTCGTTTGAGTATGAAGACCCTGTAGGTAATGGTGTGTGTAAACTCTGTGGAAGTACGGAGGTGGTTAAAGGTAGAACATATACCCCAGACTTCTTCTTCCCAGAGACCCACGTTTACGTAGAAACTAAAGGTAAGTTTGATGCACAGAGCCGTAGGATCATACAGAATGTGTGTGAGCACTACCCTGATATGGACCTGCGGATGGTATTTCAACGAGACAACCCCCTACAAAAAGGAGCAAAGATGCGGTATTCAAGATGGTGTGAGTTAAGAGATATTCCTTACGCCATTGGATTGATACCGATTGATTGGACTACAGATGACTAAGGTGACTTTTATAAAGATAACAAAGTATGAAGCTGAATATCTTCTGGAGACTTTTGAGTACTTGAAAGACGTAACGGAAGATGACGGGATTGCACTGGAATATATTGCAAACTCCGATGAAATAATACGAGCATGTATGTGTAACGGAGAGCTGGAGGAACTAGATGGCGACGATATATCAGATGCCCTTAGCGGGGACGCCCATTTTGATGATGATTAGAACAGCTAGATATTTACATAATACTAAAGGGAAGAAACAAGTTGATAAGTGGATGGATGAACATGTCCCGGATCAGCTTAGAAAACAAGTGGAGAGTTTAATTTGAGTAATTCTGAAACATCACATTTTAATAATCCTCAGTACACAAGTGAGTGTGAAAAGGTTACGGCCTTTAAAGACAGAAAAGGAAGGATACACCAAACTTGTATATCTTGCAAACAAGCAAACAAGGAATATGAAATAGCTGACTATTTCGAGAAAGAGATGGATGCCTATAGAAAAGTATTCCCAGAATTTCTAGATGCTGGTAGTCGCAATATAGGAAGAGGTGCCGACATAGTATTACGTCGCTTTATTAAGGAAATGTTAGAAGAAGGATACGTAATAAGGAAAAATAAATGAAAATACTAGAGATTGACATAGAGACAGCCCCGCACAGTGCGTACATATGGTCCTGTTTCACGAAGTATATCTCTCCTGACCACATAGAGGTTCCGGGGTATACCCTTTGCTTCGCTGCAAGGTGGAAGGGAGATAACAAGGTAATGTTCCATTCTATATGGACAGATGGCTTTGAAGGTATGCTGGATGCTGCTTGGCAGTTGTTGAATGAGGCCGACGCAGTTATACATTACAATGGAAAGAAGTTCGATGTTAAGATCCTCAATGGTGAGTTCCTAGTACAAGAGTGGACACCACCAGCACCCTACGCACAGATTGACCTGTTGCCAGTTGTCAGACGGAACTTTAGGTTCCCATCCAACAAATTGGACTATGTCTGTAAAAGACTCGGACTAGGAGCAAAGGTACATCACCGTGGAATGGAGCTGTGGACAGAGGTAATGGAAGGGGACAAGAAGTCGTGTAAGGAAATGATGGAGTACAACATACAAGATGTACATCTGCTGACTCCTTTATACGAGAGGCTACTTCCTTGGATCACTGAGCATCCTAACTACGGTATGTTCTCCGACAGCGACCGACCAGTCTGCACCAATTGTGGTAGTGAGAACCTACATAAGGAAGGCACTCGTGCTACTAAGACACAACTATACCAGAGGTATCAGTGTCAGGACTGTGGTACTTGGTTACAAGATCGTATGACCTGTCTTGATCCGGCTAAGCGTAGAAACATACTAAAACAAATTCCTACCTAGGAGAAGAATTGATAAAAGAATACTTTAAGAATAGTTTCGCCAAGAATACGTACGTCAACAAGTACCAAGACAATACTGAAGGCTGGCCCGAAAGGGCTCGCCTTATTGTCGATGATGTATGTGGGACTGCTGGCGGTACACAGCATCCAATCCTTGGACAAGAAGAACGGGATAGGCTACAACAGCTTATTACTGAAATGAAATTCATGCCGGGTGGTAGGTATATCTACTACGCCGGTCGACTTGCTGCCTTCTACAACAACTGTTATTTGCTTAGAGGAGAGGAGGACACTCGTGAAGAGTGGGCAGCCTTATGTCAGCGTGTGACTAGCTGCTTGATGACAGGTGGTGGAATCGGTGTAGATTACTCAGTGTTCCGACCAGAAGGACACACCCTATCACGAACTGGAGGAATCTCCAGTGGTCCCATTCCGTTGATGTATATTATCAATGAGATAGGACGTAACGTGATGCAAGGGGGATCTCGCCGATCAGCCATTTATGCGTCACTCAACTGGCAGCATGATGATGCTGAATCTTTCCTACGAGCTAAGAACTGGGATGAAATGGAAATTCACGAAGGATACAGTTTCGGCGATGGGAAGAATGATAACTTCAATTTCGCTGCTCCACTGGATATGACCAACATTAGCTTGAACTACGACAACGAGTTCCTAGTTGCTATCCAGAATGGTGAACTGCCTGATACCTTTGTAGAGAATTGCCGACAGGCCCTGAAAACAGGGGAACCGGGATTCAGCTTTAACTTTGGAGAACAGGAAAATGAAACACTTAGGAACGCTTGCACGGAAGTTACAAGTGAAGATGATTCTGACGTTTGCAATCTTGGTAGTATCAACCTCGGCAATATTGACACTCTGGAAGAGCTTGCAGAAGTTACAGCGCTCGCAGCCAAATTTCTGGTCTGTGGAACTATTAGAGCTGAACTACCATACCAAAAAGTATATGATATTCGGGAAAAGAACCGTCGTCTTGGACTTGGACTTATGGGAGTCCACGAGTGGCTCTTAAAACGTGGGGATAAATATGAAGTTACTCCGGAGCTACATAAGTGGTTGGCGGTTTATAGAGATGTCTCAGAAGAGGCTGCTAATTCTCATTGCGATAGACTTTATCTCAGCCGTCCTGCGGCCTATAGGGCTATTGCTCCTACTGGGTCTATTGGTATTCTTGCCGGAACAACAACAGGGATCGAACCACTATTCGCTGTTGCTTATAAGCGCCGTTACCTTACTGATGGAACTAAGTGGAAGTATGAGTACGTGGTTGATTCGACTGCGGCACAGCTTATCGAAGACTACAACGTAGACCCGAGCACAATTGAAACTGCTCTGGATCTTGCCAAGGACCCTGAGAGACGAATAAAGTTCCAAGCTGATATTCAGCAGTATGTAGACATGAGTATCAGTTCAACTATCAACTTACCAGCGTGGGGATCAAAAGAGAACAATGATGAAACAGTTATGGACTTCGCTAAGTTACTTGCTAAATATGCGTCTAGACTTCGTGGATTTACTGCTTATCCTGATGGGAGTCGTGGCGGTCAGCCTCTTACTGTTGTAGAGTATGACAAAGCCATGAAGCATAAAGGCACAGTGTTTGAAGAACACGACATTTGTGATATTACCGGAAAAGGTGGGAGCTGTGGAGTATGACAACTATTTACGATAAAGTAGCGATTGGAATAGTATGTGTTATATTTGTTATAACTTTTGTGGAGTTTGTTATCCGATGAAACCTTTAGACACACAAGTAGGTGGTGACCACTATAAGAAGTTAGGTATTCAGCCCTTCGAACTAGTACGTGCTAATTTTGGATACGAAGGTCTTAGGGCTGCTGTTTACGCCAAAGTAAACAAGTACCTCCTAAGAAATAAGGGAGACCATATATATAGAGTGGGCGAACTAAAAGCGCACAAAATTAGTGTAGAGAAAGCGATACACTGTCTTCAGGTCCAGATGCAACTGTTGGACGAAGAGATTGAGAAATATGAAAAATAGTTACTACGACAGAGTCAAAGACTTCTTCCTAGTGTACTCTTGGAGTAAGCGATGGAATAGGTTCATATGTGTATATAAGTGTGATTCAGAGGAAGAGGCCAGAGAGGCCTGTAAAACTAGAAAGAAGAGGAAACGCCAATGAAAGAAATAATCGTGTTAATAGTTCTGGCCGTGTCCACCGTTGATGGCCAACCGCCCCTAGAACTAAAGAAAAGGTTCGATGACACATCGTACTACGGCGGCATGAGCGGACACGCTGGAACTCCGCACTACTACAACCTCAACAAGTGCAAATCCTCAATGGGGCAAGTCATTGGCGCTCTTGTAGCGTTGGACTACAAAGTCACAATGGCTGGATGTTTCTCGAAAGAGGTTCCTGAGTAATGAAAGAAACTGAACTCCAACTGTATAGCAATACATGGTTTGATCTGGACAACCCAGATCCTAGCCTGATTGAAATTGAGGACATTGCTCACGCCCTAAGTCTTCAGTGTCGGTTTACTGGTCACTGTAATGAGTTCTATAGTGTAGCACAGCATAGCATTATAGTAGCCAGTATACTACCTGATGAGTATAAATTCTTTGGTCTTATGCACGATGCTCACGAAGCATACGTTCACGATGTGGCTTCTCCTATGAAAACTATCTTGCCTGACTACAATAGAATAGAAGATAAGATGTGGAGAGCAGTCGCTACTAAGTATAGTCTACCTCTAGAGCTTCCCTCTGCCGTAAAAGAAGCTGACCGGAGTGTTTGTCTAGCGGAGAAGAATGCCCTACTAGGGGATCTAGATTGGGGACTTAAGGGAGTAGAGCCTGCTGATGTAGAGATAGTTCCTTGGGCTCCTGCCCTAGCAGAGCAGATGTTCCTGCTGTCTTTCGATGCCATGTATAGACTGGTGAGTGTACAATGATTGATCTAGCTGTCTGGTTCTTTATAATATTTGTTGTGTGGATTGTGCTATACACATAAAAAAAGGCCACTCAAAAGAGTAGCCCTTAGTTATTACCTCGGCCCCCTATTGGGGGTCGGGGTTTTTTTGTGCCCTAAATTTATCTTCCTTTGTAAGAGTTCATTCCGTTCACGCCAAACGATGCCGCTACAATTAAACTCCAAGCTGTGGTTATCTCACTGAACAGATCAGTCATTAGACTAGAGGCCAGCTCTGCTCCTGTTGCATCACCAAACCCGAAGGAAACCATCAACAGAAGAACGCTCATTACAAACAGATAGAAACCATAAGCAATGCAAGCAAACCGTGATAAACCCCTTCGCATCATTCCATTAGGGTCTAGTGTCTTAACAAACAGGGCTTTGGCCTCTGCTGTCTCCCTGTCCGTCTGTATTACCTCGGTGGCTATTTTCTCTACTGTTCCCAGCAGACCACCACCTATAAGGCTAGATAAGAAACCTAACATTATCGTGAACCCCACATCTCTAAACTATAATGGTTGCCGTCATCGAAACGACCTCCCCATGATCCTCCCATAGCTTCCCACTTCATACCGAGTACTGCGTGGTCTTCTGTCTTCGAGAGGTACTCTCCGTCCTTGAACAAGTTAAGGTCTACTGCAAGCTTCAGCTTGTGACAGCTCTTAGCCCTACCGTAACTTATATTTTCTCCCCACTTTCCGTGTGCCCTTGGATCTCTGAAGGCATCACCGAGAGTTATTTCGTACCCTTGGTCATACGCCCAGAGAATAAGCTCAGCAATCATCTTACTAAACTTCCTTTGAGTTTCTCCTAGTGTCAATAGTCCTCCAGTAGTAAGTGTTCGATTATTTTATCTAACTTCTCTTCAATCTTGTCTAACTGTTTTTCTTGGTGCTGGTCCTTCTCTTCCCCTACAGCTAGATCAGACTTAATATCAACGTAGGCACTGCCTCCCCCTATAGCGAGGGCAGCAACCGCTGGAAGGAACACCTTTTCAATAATATCAGATGCTAAAAACATTCTTTTTCTCTATGGTATGATATCGTATGATTTATTAATCTTACCAACGATAGGCAGTTGGTTAACAATATCACCCGGAGATACATCACCTTGCGATACTTTATCCAGCATCTTGCCACCCTGAGTAAGGGGAACAGGAGCCAGTCCTTGTAAGATTATACCGCCAAGACCTTGAGTCTTGTCCACAGCATATTTGCTGGTTCCAAACAAACTAAGAATATTATCTGTAACCTTGTCATTTATATCTAAAGGCTTGCCCGCCATGAAGTCCTTAAAACTATCTATGGAGGAGTTGGCCATTACAAACATTGTTGCAAAGTACGTCAGGTCATACGCTTTCTTAACTGGGTTCTTTTCTTTGGTTATTATATTACGCATATAGTTTAATTGCTTAAGAGCAAAGGTCTTATACGCATACATAATACGACCGTTAGGATTCTTCAGATAACCAATAGGCATCTCTGACAATCCAATAGGCTGTGTGTCAGCCAGATCATTCCAGAGCATCAAGTACACATTGTCGTTATCCCACATCATGTTCTTCTTAAGCTTAGTCTCAGTAAGAGTGTTCATGAGACCGGCAGTTTCATCACCGAAATGGTTCTCCCACTTCTTGACGAACGCAGCAGGATCTTTCTTAGCCAGCTTGATGTTCTGGCGAAGAGAGGCATTGATGTTTACATTCTTACCAAAGCGGTCAACCTTATCAAATCCAGACCACTTAAAAGCTTGGTCAGCAAGAGTACTGATCATATTCTTCTGAGTAGATTGCAATTCTGCCATTGCCTTTTCTACCCCAAGATGAGCACGATCTACAGCTTTAGGACCTACCAGTGCTTCCACAGTACTCCTAATACCATACTTGTGAAAGGCGAATACCAGATCACCGAACTGTGTCATGGCCGACCAGAAGTTACCGAGAGTTCCAGCGTACGAGAGGTTCTTCATGTTCTGTACCCAGCGCCAAGTCTTATGGACATCAGCACTGAAACGAGAACGAAGAGCTTCAATTACTTCTTGCTGCTCAGCATAACTAGGAACGTCCTTCCTGATTTGCTCTACTATACTTTGAATAGAGTCATCTATATCTGTCCCTGTAGGGTTAAGTCCGTCCTTGGACTTCGGCTTGTAGCCGAACCCTTTAAAGAAGTCTCGCTTGGCTATATCCTCGGCAGCGGTATGGATATAATAATGTAGGGCATCTTCGGGATTATGGTAGAATGCCAGTTCATCATCCATGACATCCTGCTTCAGCCTTTTATTAAGGGACCCAGAAGTTCTGGAGTACCTAGTATCAAAAGTGAAGTAGTGCTCATCAATGTGTCGTTTATCGGCAGCAGTCAGGGCTTTACCCTTCCTCTTGGCTGCTCTTTTGTACATTCCTTCCAGTATGCCTATATCGCGCTCACGTAGACCTTCTAAATCTGCAACGGCACGAGGGAAATAATTAGATTGATGATTGGTTTTGTATCCAACCCTCTTATAATTATTCAGTATCTCGTCCATTACCTTAGCTACTTTCTTAGCATTAGCTACGGCTTCTTGACCACCAACCTGCTGAATATACTGCATAGTAGCTTTGTTAAAACCACCATTGGTCAGTAGCTTCTTAAGCTGTTCCCTAGACTGTTTGTCTAGTTTCTTAGTGATAAATTCTTGCCAAGGCTTAACCTTCTCCATCCATACATGTTGCATCCGGTGTTGAGCACCGTCAGCAATACGGAGTTTAGCAGCAACCTTGGGAGAGTACTGTGCTACATTATCATAGACAGGTTGTAGGACCTTATTCACTACACTACGGAACTGAGATACCTTAGCGTGTCTCTTACCCTCAGTAGCGGCTCGGGCCTCAATACCATCTTGTATTTCTTGAGCAGGCTTAGGTTGTTTCTTAGGCTTAGCCCTCTTCGGAACCTTCTTAGGTATCTGAGGAATGGGACGACCTAACTGACCGATCTCTCCGGGAGTTGGAACACCTAGAGCTTCCGCTTGTCGAGTTACAATGGCCTCAGCACGTTCCTTCTCAGCACGAGTGAACATACGACCACGGGGCTCGTCGGGAGCAATCTGTGCCCAAGCACGAGCTTCATCAGCCTGCTTAGTTACAATATCTGTAGCTCTCTGCCTATCAAAAGCAGAGGCACTACTAATAGGATCTTTAACGTCCTCGTACCGAACCCTAGCACCTATTTCAGGAGTAGCCTTATTTATGTTCTTGCCACCAGCTTTAGCACGTTTAGCAGCGTTAGCTGACCACTGAGCATACACTTGAGCTTCTTCAGCCACCTTCATATCATCAATGATACGAGGAACCTGATCACCCACGCTAGCACTAAGATACTTACTGGCTACATAACCAAGAGGGCCCATCAGGGCTCCAGTTATAGCAGCGTTAGTCAGTCGAGATTCGTTCTCGTCCACATAAAGACTAGCACCATAAAGACCACCCATAGCCATAGCAGCAAGACCTGCCTTATAGGCTGACTTAGCTTTTCCGAGAGGCATAAGAAGTCCAATAGGTTCTGCCAAAGCACCAATAGCGCCACCCACCAAAGCAGCATTGCCATACTGCTCATCTCCATACAACTGTCTAAGAATCTTTTCATTTTGATCCTGTGCTTGTATATCGATTAGTTCGTCGGCAAGTCCGTTCTCTTGAAGAATTTGTTTGATCCCTCTCCATGAGTCTCCGATCTGGTCGCCCAGAGCAATGGCAGCAGCCAGAGTTTTCTTATTAGACCACTCGATTCCCGTGTCAAATGTCCAGTCCCCTCCAGTACCAAACTTGATAGTGGCACCTTCCAGAGCTTGCTTTACTATGGGATCTCCTTTCTGTGAGGTTTCAAACTGATGATTAAACGCATGTGCGCGAAGAACAGCATCGTCAGCTTGCTTACGACCAGCTTCCCAGCGAGCAGCTTTAAGGGATTTCTGTTGATTAACAGTCTGCCCACCAGCGCCAGCAGGTGTCATAGGATCTTGATATTTATACACTATTAGAATCCTTCTACGTCGTTTTCTTTAGAGCCTGCGTTACCGTAAGTTATTCCTAAAGTATTTGATATGATATTACCAACTGCTTTAGAATCTTTAGTCTTTTTCTTCAGCTTAGTGAGTCGGGTTCTTTCAGCTACTAGTTCTCTGCGCTCACTGCCTCTTGTTCCTTTAATCTGTTTAGTCAGATTGTCAATCTCAACAGCGAGCTGTGCTGGAGTCTGCTTAGCAGGAGCAGCAGTACTAGAGCCAGCGTTACTTCCAGTTTGATCAGCAGCGTTAGTACTAGTGTTGGTTTTAGGATCGGGAGTAGGAGTTGCACTCTTCTGGGAGTTACGAAGACTAGTCATAATCCTCATCTTATTGGCTTTCCACTCTTGAGCAAAATCTAAAGTCTGAGGAGTAAAATTAGGATTACCTCGGATGTAGTTCTGCATCATAGACAAAGCAGCATCAGCCTGAGTCTTGAACGCAGCACCATCAAAGTCATCACCACCATTAGACCATCCCCACATCAGACCATCTTCAAACATATCTTGCTGTCCAAACTTAAGGATATCCACTGCCATCTGCTCCAGATGTGCTGGGGCTATTCGGGCTCCTTGTATCTGGTCCATCTTAGCCTGTGCTGCCCAGTGTCCTACAGTTTCAGAAGCAACTCGTTTCTGTCCTGTGTAGCGATTGTTATCGTCGTCATAGGCTCCTTGTAGACCACTGAAAGCCTCTAAAGCTCCTTGCATCTGGAAGCCAAGACTAGTTATCTCTCCTTCAGTAGGCGGCTTATACTGTAAATCGGCAGGGTCCTCCCCAGAGGCTTTAGCCAGTTGCTGCTTTATCTTAAAGTCCCATTCTATTTCTAGTAAGTGTTCCGCACGAGTAGTAGCAGAGTCGTGTACTCCCCAAGAGGCAAGCTTAGCCATAGCGTTAATAGATTTCTCATCAGGTGTATCCGTAATACCCTGATCTCTCAACCATTGCTTGGTGGCTTCTTGGTCCGCAGAAGCACTCATGATCATCTCATATGCGGAAGCGTAAAGTACCTCTGGCTTATGACCAGCCTGTATTCCTTCGTCAAACAAATGGTAAGCACGATTTACAACATCGTACTGCATATCAGTCATTGCCTGATGCGCCCGCTGACGATTGATATTGTGTTCCATATCGATAAGGGTCGAGGCATTCTTCTCTCGTTGGAGTTGATTATCTTGCTGCTGTTGTTTTGTCTCCTCTTCCTTCTTCCGAGTCAGAGTCTCAGTGTCTATAAGACTCCGATCAGACAATGTCTGTTCTGTCTCGGTTTTAGCAGTCTCAATGAACCTTTCTTCATCAGAAGGTAGCCTGCGTCGAAGAGATCTATTTTGGGCTATGCTAGTAGCACGAGCTTCTTTACGAGACTCAGCAGCGTCTAGGTAATCAAAGAACTCTGCTTGTTTAGTTCTGTAGGTAAGATCAGAATCACGGAACTCTCTACGGTCTCTCTCAGCCCTTACTACGCCACCCTGTGCTCCTGTGGGACGATCTACGCCAAATATATCAGCCATTAGTTTTTCCTATAAGTAAATTCATTATACACTACCTGTCTCGTCCATCGCCCGGGGAGCCTGTACCAGAAGATCCTCCGCCAGAAGAGGAATTGTTGCCCCCTGCTTTCATGCCGGGACTTTCATTACCCAAGGTTCCTACTGCGGGACCTGTGAAGTCTCTACCGAAACCACCTCCAAAACCACTGGTGTCTGCAACAGCGCCGTCTCGCCTGCCTCCGGGCATCACACCACTCCATGTTGCCGGTTTATCTTTTTTAGTTTTAGTAGTAGGAGCACCTTGTTTAGACTCTCCAACGGGAGCTCCAGTTGTCGCTGGATCAGGACCAGTTTTTTGGCCGGGCCCTTCATTACCTATAGCTCCTTGAGCTCCTTCAGTAACGGACTCTCCCATTGCTCCACCGAAACCGCTAGTGTCTGCATTGGTTGTTTGATTATTGTTGGCAGTCAGTTGTATCTTAGGTATCTGCTGTAGTATCATAGGCATCGGCATTCCCATGAGCATAGCTAAACCAAGCTTGGCTACCTGTCCCATATCCGCAGACATGGAAGCACCTTCTGACATTGCACCACCTTCTCCAGTTCCGATATCTCCAGTAGACTGTCTAGGCTGAGAAGCCACAGTCCAACCGGGAGTGTTACCTCCGCCGCTGCCGGGTCCTCTTCCTTGGAACAAAGACATCAGGTTAGCACCCGTGCCCCACATATTCTGTCCGGGCTGAAGAAATGTACCGGCCCTATACCGAGGCTCATAGGCACCAGACCCAGCAAGGTTAGCATCCCTACGGGGAGGGAATAAACCACTGAGCATATCTGTGCCCTGAGAGAACTGGTCTACTGAGTTCTGCCCCGTAATAATACTGTTCAGTATGTCTAACGGATCAGGCATGTTACCGTCCTCCGGCTGTCGCACCTGTGTACCCACCATAGGGGTCTCCACCGCTACCAGTTGAGGTAGGGTTGAACGCACTAGTGGCAGTATTAAATAAGTTGTTCCAGAAGTATCCTTGGTTATAGGACTGCTGTTGTGTTAGAGCAGAGTTGTTCTGTCCCAAAGTATTACCCCCTTGGATGGGTTGCATAGCTCCAGAGAGTTGTGCGTAGCGATTGGCCTCTTGGTTATACATCTGTGAAGCCAGTCCTTGACCAAACTTCATAGTGTCTACCATCGCACCACCAGAGAATCGATTACCAGTAGCAGCTTGCTTAGCGAAGAGACTTTGCAGTCCTTGGTCATAAGCGAACTGATAGCCCGGAGTATTAACCACCTGTCCGGGATCGGACAATAGATTCATAAGACCAGCACCCATCATAGGCTGATACACAGACCACGGGTTCTGCCTCTGAAATCCCTGCTCTAAATCATCTCGTGAGCTATCAATAGCATCTGAGGAACTCTGCTGGTTCCACAAGTCTACTCCAACACCAAAGAGATCTTCACCCCATTCATCCCACCAATCACTCATTTTTTATTCCCTTTAAAGTTGTAGGTGCAGTTGCTATGCTGCTTCATACCAGCCTGAAATCTTCATATCACCACCATTGCTAATCTCTGCAATAGTCATTGGAGTAGTACCAGTAGCTCCAGCATCCCAAAGATGTAACGTAATATAGGAAGTGTTAGCCTCTACTTGAGCAGAAACCATAGGATCGGCTGCTGCTGTTATTAGGCTATCACACTCCCCAACACTGAGGGCGAAGTCATGCTGTGCGCTGGTGTTGGCAGAAGTGTAGGGAAGACCAGTAATTCTAGCCGCTCCCGAAGCACTGGCCGTGCTATTTATAGTAAAATGCAAGGAGACAAATACCATAGAGCCTATCCTGACATAGGTTCCCGATTGGTTAACAGTAGTACAATCATTTGTACCATCGCTAACCACAGGAGTCCAAGTACCCGTGGTCTCTGCTATAGCACCGGAGGAGTAGTTAGATATAGATTTCCATCCAGTCTGCGCTGCATTTAGTCGTACCGTTATAGACTCCCACTGTGCCAACTCAATGGCGCTGGCGGAGCCATCAATAGTCTCAGATCCTGACCCATCTACAGATATAGTAGCGGCATTAATATTAGTTATTGTTACCTCAAAATCCCCAGTCTCTGCCGCCGCTGCGTTAGCAACGGTAGGAAGCGTGACTGTGAAATCAACAGTGGCATGAGAACACTCAATGGTATCTCTGTTATCAGCTACCGTTACTTGATACGTAGTAGTCTTGGCAGTTACTTGTTTCTTGAGGTTTGTGTCTCCCTCTGTGTGTGTAAGAGAGCTGCCCTTAGCTGCTCGTGTTCTTAAAGTAGGCATGTATTATTTCCTTCCTAATGTTAGTTCTTGCTCAAGGCCTTCTAATCTATAAGCCTCTGATCCAGAGTAAAGTAGTTCATAGTTCCTACGGGCATACTCTCCTGCTCGTCTAACTCTACTCCTAGTAGAAGAGTCTAAAGTTCTACCGGTCGTAAAACTTTGATTATCTTCATCAGACCATTTAATTGTAACTGTCTGGGAGGATGGAGTTTTTGTGGCCACTGGAAGGACACTATGACAGAATTTATAATTGGATATACCCATGTCTTCTTGGCCAAACCTAACCTTAAACTCTATATTGTCTGTTCTTCCGTCTAAATTATTGTAGTAGTCATCATCAACGTAATAACCGGGAACGAAGTAGGGATCAGTGCCAGTAACGTCAATAGGGAACATGTCCGCTCGGATTCTTACTAGGTCTCCATTAGACATAATACCTTCCCCTGCTCGTCCCTCACTAGCACCGGAACGCAGTGTCCAAGACATCAGGGGAAACGCAAGCCCTGCTCCAGAGAGAGTAGACCACTCACTCCATAGCTTTGTTGTTAGGTCGTAGCACAGAGAGATTGCAGGCAAGATATCATCAGGAGTAGTATGTACAGTCACTATAAAATATTTGTGACCAAAAGCAGAGAGCCCTGCTCCTACCATACCTGCTCCTTGGGTTATACCTGCTTGGGTAAAGAAGGCATTGATGGTTGAGTTCTCTACCTTCTCCAGTCTAAAATTATCTAAAACGTAAGCAGCATAAGCACCAGTGTTGTCCACTCCTATAAAATAGATAGTGTCGCCATCCTGCCACACGGCAGCGCCATCAGCACAACCTACGTTGTACATAATGTCCTGTCGTCTAGCTAGGGGAGAGCCAGTAGCGTTGCCCGCATCGTAGAAAAATTCTATAGTCTTTGTTCCTAGTACCGCAATGTGATCGTGGTGCTTACCCAGATATTGGCCACCATCATAGTCACGTTCCGCAGTAATAAAGCTAGTTCCTGTCCATGAGGTAACACTACCATTATCTGAATTATAGACAGTTCCATTAGTCCCTAAGACAAATAAGTATCCATTAAGCACGGCTCCCCCGTAAGCTAAAGATACAGCGGGAGTGTCTTTAGGAGGGAAATTAGTGTCTGTAATCTCTGTAACAGTATCATCAGTCTCTATCTGCCATCCTTTGTCTCCCGTGGAGTCAAGAAGAACCAGCTTATCATCCAGCTCTAGGAATGTACAGGGATTTGTACCGGCTGTTATAGCAGAAGAGATACTAGTCCCATAGTTCCCTTTGTATAGGTCAGTGTTGTTGACCATATAGATAGCATCGCCTTCGGTCCAATGGTACACTGCTCGGCCACGTGCGTCGGTGACTGAGGCTGCGGCAAGCTCGGTAACAGTTATAGAGGGACGCTGTGTGGCGTAGACCTGTCTCTGTGTTCCATAGTTCTCTACTACAGCATTAGTCATCCCAGACTCTAACTCGTCTACAGTGTATCCGGACATAGAGTTAATCCTATAGTCCACTGTTGCTGGTAGTCTAGGGGGACTAGCCATTCATACTCTCCGGTTGGAAGTAGACAGATCCATCTGTGTCGTAGGAAGAAGCCGTATCGTAATAGTCATCAGCCGCTATTTTAATTCTATCCCGTTCCGCTCCTTGTACACCGTACTTAAAGGACAGGATATAAGCTAATTCAAAAGAGAGGGCCAGATACCATTCCTGTGTGAACCACAGATCATCCGTACCGGCATCAACATCTCTGATAGGATACTGGAGCCACAGTTTGAGATCGTAGGTTGTATCACTAGGCACCGGCCACAAGTACAGGTCAGTAGCGACACCCACGGGGTTGCGCTTCTGGAAGTACTGGGTAGGGATGCCTTCAGTAGTCTTGTCTGTCAGAGCATACCACTCCTCTTGTGTCAGAGGCTTCAGTGGAATCTCTGTATCATTAGTGCTGTGAACCAGAGTAGCGTTACGAATCTTGTTAGGTATATATCCTACGTTACCAGAGTCTAGCTGATAGGATGCCGTAGATGCCACCAGATCAAGAGTGTACTCGTCTTGAGCAAAGATCTGGTTGTCTGTGCTCCACAGTTTAATCAGGTTGTTCAAGCTTCGCAAGGCTGTGGTAGTAGCATTAGTAGAAGGTTCTTCTCCTTCCTCTAGTACCGCACAGATCTCAAGAGCCTCTGTGATTATGTCAGTAGCTGTTAGTTTGTGATCATCTGAAGTAGTAAAGGCCATTATGCTAATCCTATTGGGTCGCCATTAATATCAACTGCACTAGCATCCAAGTCAACTTGGTAGCCAGTACGAGCAGGTGTAATCCTCTCTTCCTTTACTCGGAGGAAATCCTGCGGGTGCCTAGTCTCAAAGCACGTATCCTTACAGACCTCTAGTCCGTTCCATTCTTCAGCTATCTGGGATGCCCTGCGCTCAAACCCACAACGCTGGCAGGTTATCCAGTTGTCTCCTGCTCTATACCCGGGACTAAGTCCGTGTCCTTTAGACATATTTGCTCCTACGAAGGTGTGTGCTCAGTTGTTCCATCAGCTTCTACCCAGACGTCAGTAGCTCCGGCTCCGTCTGCCCATACTGGTTTACTGGTAGTAGTATTGTATACAGGATACCCTGCTACTTTTCTTCCATCTACATTTACTGGATCAGCAGCGTCTGTTAGTTGTGCTGTAGTGGCCACTCTCAGCTCATTATTTCTAGAGCATTTATAAACTTCATACAGCCACTGCATCCAGCGGAACCCAAATGAGAGCTCTGTAGCAGGAGGAGGTGATAAGGACATTACTTATAGTGTACCATTACGACAGCACCAGTACCTGTGACTACAGCGGTGAGGCCTGTATCACATCGTACATGAGGTAAATGCACATAGGTACTCAGGCCATCGACAGAGATGTCCAAGGTGTATTTGAGTACAACTGTTCCAGATGCCGCAGTGTTATCATAGATGGTCACTACTACGTCAGCAGCGGCAGCACTGATGCTAACGCCAGTAAGGAATGCCTTACCTGTGTGCAGAGTGTCTCCAGCCGTTACGCCTAGATCACCTGAGTTCTTGCTTGATCCATTCATTGTTTAATCCTATATTAAATTTCAGCAGCTACGATTAGATCTTCAAACTGCAATGTGTTAACTTTAAAGACTCCAGATTCCGTAGTAAGTGAGTCTGTCATTTGGTATGCATACTCTTTATACAAAGAAGGTGGAGTGGTTATTTTCTCGTCTGACCATATAAATAGTCCCGTGGAACCTATCTCAGCACAGCTACTATTGATAGAGACTGCATCTCCGGTAAGTGGATCGTATACGGCTATAGTAACAGTGCTCCCAGTGGGGAACTCGTGAACTATATTAAATACACCGCCGGGCTGCGGGACGTTAAGAGCAACGGTAGCGTTACGAGGAGTTAGAGTCAGCGCATCTGTTGTGGCAGATATTCCAACATCGTAGACTATAGTTCCGTTATACTCTGTTAATGAAAGAGCATCAACAGCAGAACTAATAGTAGTACCAAAAGTTATAGTGGCTGTGTACTCTCCAACAGTAAGAGCATCAACCGCTGCGGTTATCCCGGTAGCTGCATTTATATCAGCAGCATAGTTAGTTAAGGTTAACCCATCTGACGTAGCTTCTATGTTAGTAGCGTTGTCTAGACTTGCTGCGAATTCAGTTACCGTGAGACCGTCCGAGGTCGCAGATATATTTATAGCAGCGTTAACTGATGTAGTATGCTCTGCTAAAGTCAGAGAGTCTACAGCAGCAGCTATGGTTGTACCAGAATTAACAGAGGCGTTATGTTCTGTCAGTGTCAGGGCATCTACGGCAGCGGATATAGCAGTGGCTGCGTTTACAGATGCTGCCAATTCCGACAGAGTAAGTGCATCAGAAGTAGCATTTACTGTGGTTCCGCCACCCCCACCGTCGGTGGTGAAAGAGGAACTTACTTCTATATTAGAACCGCTATCAACTACGTCTACGTAGTAGTAGTGTAGGTAGTATGTGGTCGAGGCGGACAGACCTGTAACAGATACAGATTGACTCCCGTCCTCTGTTACAGCTTGT
>Ga0208767_1000920_pt1 | contig 23912 bp, 31 predicted proteins | sample VirMetDEL_Mar_21_FD_184514 | JGI IMG/M metagenome (GOLD analysis project Ga0208767, IMG submission 184514) | Aqueous microbial communities from the Delaware River and Bay under freshwater to marine salinity gradient to study organic matter... | ecosystem: Environmental > Aquatic > Marine >... | reverse complement strand
TGTCTGGTCTTGTATAGCTTCGTTTAATATTCCAAATCTTTGATTATTTAATGCAGAATTAGGATTAAAAAAGTCCTCAGACATCTGATTAAATCTAGTAGCTTGGTCTCCAAATTTTTCAGAGTAGTCTTCAAACTCTCCTACTTTTCTATCTTGTAGAAAATCTTTTCTTTTCTCACCAGAGCTCTCTATACCTAGAAGATTGTTTATGCTAAAATCTTTAAAAATGCTCATATTAATTCTCCTTTAGCTTATAGGTAGCCGCATCAGAGCTTACCCATCCATTTTTTCCTTTAAACTCTAAAAAATAATTATCTGTATTACCATCTCTTTCTATTCTAAAAGAGCCTTCAGGTTCTTCCAAAGCTTTATTATCTTGTTCAGAAACTACTGATAATATTTGATTTATTTCACGATAAATATTTTCTAATATACTATTTAATTCTTTTATGTCAAGTTCTTTTAATTGTCTACTTTTTATAGCCATTACTTTGCCTTTGGTTTCCTATAAATTATACCTATACTATCAACTGCTGTATTCCCATCTGCTCTAACAGCTACTTTAATTCTTTTACCTTTTTTAGTTGCTATTTTTTCATTTGTATCAACACCAAGGCCTACTAAAGCATCATCTACTTTATATTCTAATACGGGAGTACCATTTTGAGATACAGCTCTAAGTTTATAAAATCTTTTATCAAGAGTAGGAAATCCCATTACAAAGTTTTTTGATATCCAATGCCATGCTTTTCTATAGTTACTTGCTCCTAACTGAAATAAACCATGCTTATTTATGTAAAAAATTCCTCCATTATAGTCTCTGCAAGTAGCATATGTAGACTTGCCTAGCTTTGCATCATCAACATTGTCTGTTAGCACCCAATAATCCCACCTTTGTTTTTCAATATGGTATGCCCATACAGCAGCTTGGTAACTGCTTTCTGTTAACTGACCGTCATTTACATCGCTTCCAGTTAATGTAGTATATTGTCTTTTAGGTTTATGAAAAACACAAAAACACTTACTTAAAGCATCAAATTCTACATGTACACTATCAGCTATATCATGTCTATTTCTATAAGAAGAATCCATACCTTGTTCTATAGGTAATCCTATATTTTGTATTCTTGCTCCTTGATATAACCAAATACTCTTTTTGTCAGCCCAAAACATTCCATAATCAGAACTCACAATAGCAGAGTTAGATAGACATCCAGCTTGTAAAAATGTTTCTTCTATTACCAAGGTTCTAGGGTTTATTAAGTATGTTGTAGAGTCACTAAATGCAAATAGCTTTCCGTTGTAATAACTTAAAGCAGAAGGGTACTCAGGTAATTCTACAAAATCAGAACTCCAATCAAAGACAGAGTACTTACCCGGCTTTGACCTAAATATATAATTAGTTGCTTCATCTAGTGACTGATGCCAAGCTTGACTTACAAATAGATATCCATCTCCTTCTGCAGACAAGCCATAATGAGGCATTGTATTCTCAAGCAACTCTGACACACCAGTTCTTGTTTCATATGTTTCACCAGTTTTACCAAGGTCAACAATAGTACATGTCCATTTATCATCAACGCTTCCATCTTCTACCCATCTTACATCATCTAATGAAATTTGTTCTACTAACTGATAAAATGCTTTTGCAAATGGAACATCTGTTCTGTTCTTAGACCTGTAAATATTTATATGAGATACTCTTTTTGATATATTTTTAATATCGTTTATTACAATTTTAACATTTAAACTATCTTTATTAGTTTGAACTGTCCATCCACTATTAGAATCTACACTAGAGCCTAAGCTAGAAGATAATGGAGATTCTTGATGTCCGTCATATACTAAAGAAAAACTATAATATAAATAGTCTGGGCCTAAAGCTTCTTTATTAGTTTCATTATAATCTAAACTTCCATTAGGAGCTACTTTCCACCAACCTATAAAATCAGACTGACCCGGACTTACAGGAGCGCTTATTCTAGCATTGCTATCAGCAGGAGCACCATTTCCAACATTATCAAATCCAGTTACTTCTAAAAATGGTTGTTGAGCTTGAAATCCTACTGTGCTACTTACAGGAGTAACTCCTCCATTTAAGTTTATTGGGTATAGTAAAGACCACTCACTTTTTCTTTGATTTATAACAAAATGTTTCATGCCGTTATTAAATGTAGCTGCTTTAGTAGGAGTGTAATCCCACATCTTAGTCTCCTGAGATTGGTCGTATTGAATCTTTGCTTTAAAATCTTCTGTCCTTTCATGTGGTAATACAAACAATCTTACATCACCTGCTTTACCTCCAAAAGCTTGTTCCCAATGACTCCAAACTGTACTACTTTCTGCTGTTAGAGTACCAGCATTTGCATAAGTAGCAGCTAATACATCTGTATATCTATCACTGCTTCTTGTAGTCCTGTCTCTATATGCTATTTTTGCTCCATCTTTTCCAGCATTTAATGCTGCTTGTACATAATTTATTCTTGGATGTTGAACAAGACCTACAGATAGCTTGTTACTATTAAACAAACCCGGCATATGTTCACTTGCAGATTTACCTGCATGAGATGAACTTGCAAAACTATCTAATTGTTTATGAAAAGGATTTTTATAGAAAAATGTATCTTTTACCCAGCCATTAGCACCATTACCTGTTTGTAATGAATCTGCAGCATATAAAGTAGTTATATCATGAGTAATAGAAGTTCCATCTTCTAAAAATGTCTGCAAATATGATTTACTAGTATTTGTATCTCTATGATACATAATTCTAACTACATCACTTGGTTTACCATTATCCATTACCAAGCTTCTTTCTTCTGTATTATAGTATTTTGCACCATAATCAAAATCTTCTTGAGTAGCAGCATCAGCTGAGTTATATCCGTTTTTCAATGTATCTATAGCTAATGGTATAATTAATGGTTTCTTTGAAAAACCAGTAGCGTTACCATCTACAATGTTAAAAGAAACAACTTGAGAAGCTGGTAATCCAGCTAATTCAACTTTCTTTGGTGTTCCTGAATTTCCTCCACTTAAGATTAACCTATCTCTAGATGAGTTAGCTCCAGTATTAAATTCTCCTCCTAAAAAGCTGTCAGAGTAATAAGCACTACTACTAATTAATTCTGCATACAAAACACTTTCGTTCTGCAAGTGACCTTTTCTTTTATTAATAACACTATCGCCATATCTGCTTTTATCAGAAGAAGCGTATACACAAGTTACACCTACTCTAGTAGCTTCTCCTATATCTGTTAATCCAAACCTAAATGTTTGCAAAACTCCAGCTTCTTTATTGTCAATTTTTACTCCTAATCCACCTTTTTGAACTAATATTCCTGAACCATTATTATTTGTATAAATTGGTGCTGTTTCAAATACATTAGTTGTGTTTGGGTTACTAGAATCTGCAGTAGCTTCTTGAGGATGCCCTCCTTCTGTTATATCATAATCTCCTCTAATTACAGCATTGTGTATAACAGTTTGTGGCCTTACTGTTGTAGGAGGTATATTTACTTGATTTATTTTATAAAACTTATCTAAGGCAGGGCTTTTATTTTCCATTAATAATCTGCCATTATTATCAAGCTGAGCAGTCATACCCGTAGGATGAGCAGGATTTGCTAAATCAACAGCCCAAAGCCATTGACTATCATCAGTATGACCTACTATTGGAGGCTCCCATGTATTATTAGGGTCATCATCGTATTTCGTATAGTCATTATCTTTGTTAAAAATCCAACTAGCTTGTATAAATATTTTACCATTACCACCATTATTAGTATTAAACCTAGCATCTGTAGGTGTAACCATAATATCTGTATACGAAGCACCACTGCAAGGCACTCCTGATTTAGTTTTCTTTTGAGCAATACCTTTTAAAGTATCTGGTAATGCGTAAGGCCAATTACTATTATATTTATCAAATGAAGCTATTGTAGGGCTATCAGTATCTCCTGAGTCTTCTGCTCCTGTAAACTTATAACAATGGACTAAGCCACTACCAACATCATCAAGAACAAATAAATGAGGGCCATCTGTAGCTATTGCAACAGGAGAAACAAGCTGAGTATCTTCTACTCCATACTTTATATAGCTAGTTACTGAATAGGTAGGGCCAAAAGCACCTGTACTAGTCCTAAATAAATATAAATCTGGCTTTCCTATAATAAACCCAGCAAGGTAGTCCTGAGTCCAAGCACCAGAACTGCCACCCTTTTGATTACTAGCATTATACCAGTTTGCTACATCTAAAACAACCATATCAGACAAAACAGGAACATCAGCAGGTATTTTTAATTCTGCATCTTCTATTACCATTCTATCTTTTACTAACTCTTTATTCCATTGTTTATATTGCTGCATACCAACCCATTTAGGAGGAGTAGCTTTGCTATCTCCTAATCCAATGCTTACACTTTTACTGTTTATTTGAGCAAAATCAGCATGTCTTGAGTTTTGCGATACTACACCTATCCTATTATCTTTTTTAGCTCCTGTGGGTATATTATCAGGGTCTATTGGTAGTTTTTTATCAATATCATGTTGGACACTTAGTGTTCCATTCCAAAACTTTATTAAATGAGAGCCATCTTTTGTTTTTAAGCAAAACATATCTGACGCTATTGACCCATTAGCAAAATAACTAAATACTATTTTTTCACCAAGCTTAAAAGGAGCAAAAGAGCCCCAAGCTAATGAAATGCCATATCCTATATCATCTGATTGATTTATATCTTCAGCTGGGGTAATTAAATTGCCATATGCAGTATCAATGCCTTCTACAATTTTTTTGACTTTATATTTTAAATTTGAATTAGTAACTGAGGTAATAGTAAGTGTTACATCTCCAGCTGGTGAAGCACCACCTAAAGCTGTGCCAAGTACTTTTATAGTATCTCCAATTTTATAACCAGTACCTGCTGTATGCACACTATTAGCACCACCTCCATCATACTTAGAATGATGAACTTCAAGATTTAATTTTAAACCACTTCCAGAGCCACTAACTGTAGTTGTAGCTAAATTAGTATAAGTACCATTTGTTAAACCAGTTACATCAGTAGTAACCATAAAGTCTAAATCTGTTACCAAGCCACTAGTTAATTCATCTATAACTATGTTATACTCAGTGTCTTTTTCACCATTAAATTGGCCAGAGAGTCTTAAAAAAGAACTTTTATTAGAGATGCTAGTAATACCAGCATCTTGCACTCCCTGCCATTGATTTGGTGTGTTGCTAGCTAATGCCATTTAGGGCCTCGTCCATCCATCTGTTCCACCATCGCCAGAATTACCATCACCAGAGTTGTCAGTATTGCCTCCAGTATCTACTATTACTATATTGTATAAAGATTGTCCAGCATATGGAAAACTATTTGTTTGAAAGTTTCCATTATCAAATCTTACTCTATTTGAAATGTTACTATCTATTTCAGAAAAAGCCCAATGCCCATTAGAGTTTGCAGTTACTAACAAGGGGACTTGTTTATTCCCTTCTTTAACTCCATCATCTACAGCAAAAGGCTCTAAAGCTTGATAGGTATTCCAATTTGTATTATTAAAAGATAATGTTTTTGTATTTACAGCACCACCACCATCTGGTTTATGTGCTTTTAATACAGTTGTATCTTGCGATGCAAATGTTATATCTATAGTAGAGCTATCATTTTCAAAGTTAGGATTACTTGTTAATTTGATTTCAATTTTAGCTCCACCTTGCAATCCTTTAGGGGTTTGCGTATCAAAACTAGAATTTTTAACTATAAATCCATCTATAATATTGCTTACATAATTAAAGTTTCTGCTAAAATCTAAATCTGTAACATTCCAATTAGCTTCAGTTGATTGTGCAGTTACATCTATTTGTATTGCTTGAGAAGCTGCAACAGTAACATTTTGCGGCCTAAGATAAACTAATTGAGGTGTTTGGTAGTTAGAAGGCGTAAAAGTTAAATCTACATACTCACCCTCGTTAGGAGCTATTGCTCCAGTGGATGTTGTATGGACTTTTAAATAAGTAGATATATTAGCATAATCATCAATAGCTACTCTTACTACAACATTAGAAGTTGGAGCAGTCCCATGTAACGTTACTTCTCCTCTTACAATAAGGTTTTGATATATTTCATTTGTAAACTCTTGTTGTGTATTATACGTCCATCTTATATCAATTTCTCTTTGAACTTGAGGTGTAGCAGGTGGGTCTATAAATTGAAACTGAGTACTAAAAGTAGCAGTGTCTATCATAACATCGTCCCATCTACCCTGCAATCTTCCTTGTGTACTGTTAGGGTCAATATCTTGAGAATAAGTAGCTGCATCAATTTTTATATCATTGTCATCAGCAGCTGTAACTATTCCTAAGTTAAATGCTTTTACCTCCCTAACAGCTTTAGGCATCTTCTTTGTCTTTCTGTATTTGCAATAACTTTGCTGTTATATAAACGGCTAAATCCAACGCTTCCTCCAAAGATTCTTGTACCCAGTCCCTGCCATCATTTACATCAAGCTCTTCTGGATACTCTTTCTTTCCATGTTCTAATCTTTCTTTAATAGCTTCTATTATTTCCTTGTTCAAATTAACTCTCCCCACAGAGAGGCACGACCATTAATTATCTGTATTATATGCACAGTAAAGTAACCATTATCAAAGTAATCTACTACTGCAAATGCATGTTGCCAGTTATGTTTTCTATTCATAAGCCAATCATTTGATTTAGAATCTAACTTCTTTAAACATCCTATTGACCAAGCACTCTTGACACCATCCAAGTGGGTAACTGAAGATTGCTGAATATCATGGTGATGGCCGTACATAACATTTGAACCAAGACGGATAAGATGATTGCGGGTGTGGTTGATACCAGCAAAATGATTTCCATGATAGTAAAACAACTTACCGATTTTGAGATACTTTCCCACAGGATAGTATTTGTATCCTCGTCCCTGTAATACGGCATCTTTAAAGTTGTATCCATGACAGTACGGGTTTTCTTGTTGAAACCTGTTGAGCCAGTCATCGTGATTTCCTTCACAGAAGTACTTCTCTGTGCAATTAGCCTTATCCAATGCTTCATCTATTCTGTCTATCCCCTTGTTTACTTGTTTTATTTCCTTATCTACAAAAGGTAACTGATACTCTAATGGTGGTCTTTTCTTCTTTTTCCACTGCCAGCTACTGACGGAAAACCACTCACCCACATCACCGAGGTCTACATAGAAATCAGGTTTAACTATTTCAATTGCTTTATTAAGGCATGCAATAGCACCTTTATCTTCAAGTGGAAAATGCTTATCTGGTGTAATAATTCCACGCTTTACTACACCTTTATCTAATTTGGTAGTTGCTCCCAAAGTTCCTCCCAATTACTAACGTCTATTAATAACTTTTTCGCCTTCTGGAGATGTTTCTCCGTTGTGCGCTTTGTAAACCTTAATAGAAAGGCATGACAGTAATCACATTCCCACATTAGAGCTCCTTCGTATGCACCAAGTATCTCTACACTATGTATACTACTGCATTCGCAATAGGGACACTTTTCAGGTCTTTTTCTGAATGTCTTGCTACCTCTTATGTCAAACTTATCTATTATTTTTGACACTATTTACCCTTGAATACACCTTCTAGTAAATCAGTAACAATATCAACTACTTTTTCAAAAAAGATTTGTTCTTTTTCTTCAGACACAAAAGGTATGTCAATTTTTTCATTGATTTTAGTAGCTATTTTGTCAGCAAACTCATCACTACCAAGCCAATTAATAGCTTCACCTTTCATCTTATCTGCTTGTTCTTCAGCTAAATCCATTAGCATTTTTTTAAAGTCCATTCTCATTCTCCTTTATTTTCTTTGTTTTCAAGTACAAATAGTATATTTGTACTGCAAACATTGTACACATTAGTATACCAGACAGCACATCTGTCCAATATATTAAGCCCAATCCTGTCGTTTGTGCGGTTACTCTTAGACTATCCACGCTTACCTACCTTTTTCGCCTTGCTCTTAGCAGCAGCTTTTTTTACCGATGCAGAACCACACTTACAATTCCATTTTCTAAGTGCTTTATTTATTCTTGAGTTAGGGTCTCTAGCTGTTTTAGCACTAGTCAATCTTTTTTTCATACCACACATTCTAGCACAAAAACTAGCTCTTCTAGCTTTCGCTTTGCCCTTTGGATTTTTTTTAGTGACTGGTGCTTTTAGATTACTGCCTTCTCTTTTAGCAGATGCTCTACCTTTAGCATTCAGACCACCACTGGGTGACTTACCTTCCTTGCGTTGCCATGCTGGTGATTTAGCCATATCCTACCCTAATGTTTTCCGTTTACCCTAGATAAACTTCCTTTTATTTCCGAAACTTGATTATCAAGGTCATTAATTTCCTTCGTAATCGAATCAAATTTTCTGTCCAGCTTGTCGTCACTCTGATTCCAGCGGTTAATAAGCTTAATAACCATACCTTCCATGTTCTCAAGTGTTTCACTCTGACCTCTATTTTCTGTTTTTAGGTCTTGCAAAGCTTCTGCCTGCTCCAACCCTCTTTTGTTCATAGAGAAGACCATATACACTAACAAAGCCCCTACGACACCTATCATACCCGCTTCTGAATAAACTGCTAGAAATTCGTCCATCCTTACCTCCTATTTGCGCTTCTTTTTTCTCCAGCTTAGTGGATTTAGATTCAACTCTTTCTGATACCACTGTAATTCCTTCTCTAAACTTAATATTTTTTGCTCTTCTTCTGCTATGTGTTTTTCTACAAGTTCTGTAATTGTAGTGTTAGCTTCTGATACTCTTCGCTCAAGGTTGTCAATTCTGTTGATAACCTGATAGTACGAATAAACAAGTCCAACGAGAGCCACAGACATTTGAACAAGCCACTTAATATTAATAGATATAACAGCGTTGTCATCGACCATAGCTCCACGATAGCTCCTTGCCGTTTTAGGTTTGGCATTACTCATACCTCCCAACCAGCAACGCTCCACCCACTATCACAACTACCAAGCAATACTAAACCACCAAGGATTACTGTGATAAAGGCTATAACCTTAATTACATCTTTAATATCTTCACTCATCATCTTCTTCAGGAACATCTTCAATGTATCCGACATATTTTCTAAAAGCAGCAGCATCTTCCTCAGATATATCTGTAAGATATACATACGAAAAATCTTCTGCATACTCACCTATCTTATAATGCTTACTAGAATTAATTTTAGGGTCAATTATTCTTAACCCTATATCGTTATACTCACCAATAATTGTTTGAAATTTCATTATCATAATCCAACCCTATCTACTTCCCATATTGAGGTTGCTTGCCAATGTATAGTCCCACTAGGGTCACTACTTGCATCAATATATATTGCAATGTGTTCCCCAGAAACAACAGTAGGATTCATTGATGTAATTGTTTGAGCACCATAATTTGAAAACTGATTAAACGACATTGTACCCTCTGCTTGCTGAGTAAATGAAGTATTATTGTTAGATGCTTTATAAACTCTTACTGTAAGTGTATAATTACCCATTGTTTGAAATTGCATTGGTCTAATCATTATTTTTTTAAGTTGCATAGTATCAGCAACTAAAAACGAACTATTTGAACTAAGTGTAGTTGTTGTTTCGTTGCCAGTGTTCCAAGGTAAATAATGAGTACTAGTGCCTATATCATCATAAAAGTTGTGGCAAAAATGCATATAAGCTTTATTTAAACCAGTAGATGCACCTACTGTTGATGGAGCTGCCCAAGTTATACCAGTGCTTGCAGATACATATTGAAGTAAATATCCAGATGAACCATTAGCAATTGGATTTAACTTATTAGCATCAATAGAGTCGTTTGCTATCTTAGCACTAGTAACTGCACTGTTTGCAATATTGTTAGTCCCTACTGCATTATCTGCGAGCTTACCACTATTGATTCCTTCATCTGCTATAGCTTCACCACTAACTGCAAAATCAGCAATTTTAGCACTAGTAACAGCATCATTGGCTATCTTAGCAGTTGTAACTGCTGAACCGTTTATTTTTGCAGTAGTAACTGCATTACTTGATATATGATTATCTAATATTGCATTATCTGCAAGTTTATTGTTATCAATAGCCTCATCAGCTATTTTACCATTAGTGACTGCATCATTAGCTATATTGCTAGTACCAACTGTACTAAGTGTAGACAATGAACCTAAACCTAAATTTGTTCTTGCACCAGATGCAGTGCTTGAGCCCGTACCTCCATTTGCAACAGATAAATCAGTTCCACTCCAATCGCCATTGTTAACAGTATTAGTCTTTGTTACCCAAGTAAGACCTTCTGTTGTAGGGCTTAGTGACAATACTTGCCCTACTGTGCCAGTATTTGATGTATCAAGTTGCTCTAATCTAACAGAGTCATTAGCCATTTTAGCTTGAGTAACAGATTCATTGTTTATTTTATCTGTAGTAACAGCGCTATTAGTAATGTTATTAGTAACAACGCTGTTACTTGTATTAGTTAAGATTTTCTTCCAACTAGCCATTCTTAGCTATTTCTTTCTCTATAGAAGCTTCAATCTTATTTAAAACCTTTGCAAACGCAGGAGCATCTTCTCCTTTAATTGTAGCATTTTTTATACTCATTAATATTATTTGCAAAGATTGCATGTCTAATTCAACTCTCAAAATATCTCCTTTTTGCTGTTTATTTGACATTAACTATATACGTAGAAGTTACCATTATCAGTATTGATAAACATAGCTCCAGCAGTATTTATTGAACCACTGCTACCAGTACTTGCTCTTTCAATAAGAGCCATTCTTCCTGTGTAACCTGTAGTATCATTATCATGACTTGCCTGTACTCTACCTGTCCATTCTTTAGCGCTTTCATCCCAGTTAATAAATACATTAGTTCTACTACCACGCTCTACTTCTACACCAGCATCTTCTGTAGGTGTAGATGCAGCATTATTGTTTAATACAATAATATTGTCATTGACTGTAACTGTTTCAGTATTAACTGTAGTTGAAGTTCCGCTTACTGTTAAGTTTCCACTTATAACAACATTATTACTAAAGCTTTTATTACCAGCTATAGTTTGAGTGCCACTTGTTTTAACAACAGTAGAATCAAGAGAAATTGTAACATCTGACCCTGAGTGAGCTAAACTAACACCACCACTACCATATAGTTCTAAATTGCTTGTTGTACCTAAAGTAGAGTTAGCAGTACCATCTCCATTTGTATCAAACTTAATAGTTCTAAAAGTATTAGTATTACTATCAGTCCAAGGAACATTAACTACTGCTTGTCCATCAGAGTTTGTTTGAATAGCATATGTTCTACTAGCAGTTGCTGATACTGAATTAGCTGCTACACTTTGTTGTGTATTACTTCCTAATTCAATACCACCTCTTACAGTTGCTGTTGCAGCAGGTAATGAATAATTGTTTGCTGATGAACTAATTACACCTGTTGATGAATCATAAGAGATTACTCCAGTACCTGAAATTTTACCTCTAACATCAGCAGTACTCAATTGTGTATTAGTATCAGTAGCAGAAATTGTTACAACACCGCCAGATTCAACTAGCTCAACATTAGTACCTGCTTCTAATTCTAATACCTCAGTAGCTCCTAGTGTTGATGTAGTTCCACCAGAGTTAGTAGACTTAACTGTTCTAAATGAATTAGCAACTGTAGTGTCACTCCAAGGTACGTTTACTACAGCTTTTCCATTAGAGTCTAATTGTATCCCATATGTTCTACTAGCAGTAGTACTTACACTATTAGCAGCAACAGACTGGTCTGTATCGCTAAATAACTTAATACCACCTCTAGCGCTAGTACTAGCTTCTTGAATATTACTATTTTTATAATTACTATCATCACTGGTAGTAATTACTCGTTTCCAACTTGCCATCAGATGACCTCCTTATGTTTAATTAACTTTTCCATCTTACCTTGAAGCTTTAGTTTTACTTGTAGGGCCAGCTCCAAGAATTTACCTTGATGGACGCCTTCGTCAATCAAACGTAACATGAACCCTACTTCTTTTACATCTAAACCAAGATTAGGCTCTTGTTCTTTTACTGCCTCATCTTGTTTGATTAAATCTTGTTTTCTAATTAGACCCGACATAAAATTCTCCGTCTTTATAATATATTCCACCTTCTACAGCTGTTGGTATTCCAGCTTGTTCTTTTAGCTTTAAAACACCATTATAATCAATAGAAAATTTAATATCATTATCATTAGAAAATTGAGCTAAATTTCCAGAAGTTAGTGCGCTACTAACACTAGCTGAATCAGTTGATTCAAACTCAAATCTTCCATCATTATCAGCATCTGTACCACCTATACCAGCTAAGTCTAGTACTTCTACATCAGCTGTGCCATTGTCATAATATAGCTTATTATCGCTTTTTCTAAATATCAAGCTTGTGTATGCTGTTGATATTACATTATCTGTTAAAAAACCTGCCATAATCCCTCCTATGCTGGTGTAAATGTTGCGTCAATTATACTTACAGGCGTGTAAACACTAGTAGATGTACCTACGGGTTCAAATACTACATTCAATGGGTCTACAGAAGAAAACAAATCTTCTTCTGATAAAGAATGAAAGTAAGAATCGGTTACTTGCTTAAATAATAAATTAGTAAACTCTGATAATTTAAACGAACCAAAGTTTAATCCAGTATATCCTTCAGGCATTAAAAATCCACCGGGTTAATATTAATAGGTTGTCCATTCCGTGCTTGATAGGCAAATCTTTTACCTAACTTTACACCTTTTTCAAATTTTTGATTATAGTATTGAGCAATATCTAATTGACCTTTCTTTTCGTGACCAAGCTGTATAGCTTTATCAACAAGGTACTCATGAAATTGTTCTGGAATATCGCTTCTCTGTGTAAGAAAGTCTGTATCTACAGTATAAGAGCCAGCACTGCCTTTTACACCTGCATTTAAGTATCGTCCACCTACAACTGCTCTATCTTCTACACTTTGACCTTCAAATTTAAAGTGGTCAGCTTTTTTATAATAAAATATATGTACATCTTTTGTACTATCTGATAATGATGTAAACCTATCCTCTTCTGCGTTTTTAGATGAGTCATAATAAGCAAGCCATATAGCTCCTCTTTCAGTCCACCATACGTATTCTGTAATAACTGTACTCATTACTTATATACTCCCATTCTTCCACCTTCACTTATCTGATTTCTAAAATAATCCTTATCTATTCTTGGATTTATACCGGGATTCTTTTTTATTTGTGCATCGTATCCTACAGGTATACCAAATAAACCTCTAGCTCCATGTTGAAATTTTACTACATTAAAAGGGTCTACTGCATGTGACAAAGCATCACCATCTTCTACTGAATGCCCAGCTCTAGTTCCCCTAACAAACTGGTCTACCACACCTATATCATCTTGTTCTACAAAATTACTATAACTATATTTATTAGGATTGTCTCTATCTTCAACAAGGCTTCTAGCTCTAAAAACATCCTGAATCGTAGAGTCATTTACTTCATTTTGATATCTTTCACTAAAATGATGAACCATTGAACCACTCGCATTAGCACCTTTATGAACTCTTTCTCCTTGAAAATCTTTAATAGTCAAATTAGGATTATCATTATGTACTTGATTGTAATAATCCATAGCTCTTTTGTGTCTTCTATATCCACCAAGGTAAGGCATTTTATCTAAAACTGCACCTAATAAGCTTGGCTTATAGTTATAATTCTTTGCGTATTCTAAACCTTGCACTATGTTAAATCCCTTTTAAGTGGGCGTCCAGCGAGTCGCTTTATATTTTTCCCATCGTAATCAACTGAGCGTATCTCTAATATATGGTCAGCAAGTTTATATCCTCGCTGGTTCGCCACAACATCAAATTTATCAGCAGACTCTAATATCTTTGTTCTTGCTGAAAACTCATCTTGAGCTCTGTTTAAAAGCTTCATAGCTTCAACAGTTCCTATATCAGGATGCTGTTGATTAATAATTTCTACCATTTCTTTTAGCTTCATTCTTGCTCCCTTGTCATTCCTTCAAATTGAAACATCAAGTCATATTCTTGAGCTATAATTTGTCTTTGGCTTTGCAACCATTTATAATCTAATGCAAATTGCTGTTGTTCTGCTGTCATTGCAGAAGACTTAGCGCCTGCTAATTCTACATCTTCATCATCTTCTATGTACCATCTAACTTTTTCCCAACCTTGAGATGTTTCAGAAGGATTACTATGACCAGCATCATAACTATCACTTTTTGTAGCTAACGTATCTCTCATGTCCATAAGTTTTTTATCACATAACTTTTTAGCAGCATACAATATTACTGCTCTATACCATTCAGCAGGAAAAGACGCTATGGCTGCAGTAGTTTCACCTGCATTAGTTACAGCACCATATTTTACAACATTAGCTGATGCTGTTGTACCACTACCAAAAGCTGTTTCAGTTGGCATTGCAGCATTAGATGCAACACTAGCTAAATTATCTGAAAAACTAGTGTAGTCATTATTGCTGATAGTCGTAACAAGCTTAAAAGTATTTAATGCTGGTGATGCAGTTCCAGTATTAGTGCTTCTATATATCTTTCTACTTGATATGTTTAACAAGTTTTCTCTAGGTACGTTGTAGATATTAATGCTAGTAGCTGTACCACTTTCTGTTAAGCTTTTAACAGTTGATGGCCCAGTTTCTTTATTATTTTCGTCTACATATGTAAATCTGTAATGATACGTTGCCATTATAAACCTGTACTTATCGTACTATCACCTTTTATTGCTTTAGAAATCTTACCTGATGTAGAGCTCTTTTGACCAGTTTGTGATACTAATTGTTTATTCTGATTTGTAGAGCTTTGACCATCTTGTTCTAATATTACACCGTCAACGGTCTCATCTGATGGAGCTTGAAAGTATGTATCTCCACCCGGTATTACATGAAGAGTCTGATTCATTGTGTAATACACAGGTGCAGTGCTATGGGCATAGTAAATACTATCTGTATCCCAAGCATTAAATCTTTGTTCTGCTTCTATTTCTTTTGCTGTAAAACCTGCTAGGTTAACATCAAGTACCTTAGCCGTAGTAGACAGAGATAACCCTGATGTAGGTACTGCAGTTTCTTCAGAAAATTGTTTTAAAAGCTCAGGCTTAACAGCAGCTATCCTAGATATAACATCTCTAACGCCATCGTTATAAAATTGCTCTAACTCATTAGAATAGCTTGATATTGGCCCAGCTAAAAACTTTACTTGGTCATCAAATGATTTATCAGCCATTATTTAGATTTCTTAGCTTTTGACTTTGTTGCTTTCTTTTTACGAGTATCAGGCTTTGTGCCTTCCCACTCTTTACCGGGTACTGTACTAGTAACTAAGTTACTATTTACTTTTATTTTTGGATTATTCATTTACTACTCCTATTCGTAATACACAACTGCTTTACCAGCAGATAAAGTAACTTTTAAACTAGTTTCAAAAGGAACTGGTTTTTCATACCAAACTGCATTTTTAGCTGCAAAAGCTATGTTAGCAGTATTGTCTTTTATTTCTCCTACTCCTGTTGAACTGCAAGAATATCCCCATAGTAATCCGGGAGCGTTTTTTGCAGTTACTGAAGAAGTTCCAGTAATTTCTTTTGATTTTACTTTCTGTGCGCTAGAAGTTCCGTAAAATGTTTTTTCTATTGCCATTTTAAATTCCTTATTTACGACATGGGGGGCAAAAGCCCCCCAGTCAGTTTAGTTAAGAGGGGTCAGCCCCTATACCAGATATGCTAAAACCAATCCCAGAATTGCTTCCATCACACCAAATTTCAGTTGCTTCATCGATAGCAGAAGTGCCATCAACAGCTGTGTACAGAATACGTACATATTCTGCTTTCTTTGGAATAATAAAAGCCTCAAGAGTATCGTCAGCCATTGCACCAGAAGAAGCATCTCCCTCTGTTGCTTTAGCGTCAATCCAAGTTTGAGAACCTAAGGCTCTACTACTTGGGTCAGCTCCAATACCCCCGATTGAGATAGAAGCAGAGTCCATAGTGTATTGCAATTTTGCAGTTACACCAGTTGATTCATCTGCCTTGGCAAATACCATACCTTTACCTTTAATGGCTAAAGAACTTCCAGCAGTATCAACATTGCTACCAGAAGCAGCTGCTACTGATACTGTTTCAGAAGCTTTTATATAACCATCTGATTTACTATATGCAAATGCCATAACCTACCCCCTTATGAGAATTTAAGTACAGCGTGAGTTTCAGGAAGTTGAATTTCTAAACCAGCTTCGGTTAGAATCATATCTTTTCTTCCATCAACATTATTATTCTGCACATTGGTTATGATATGTGTATCTCTTGAAACACCGTTACCAGCAAGTGGACGATAAGCTACATTAGCCATGTCTACTGCTACACAGTAGTTTTCCCAAGGCCCACGAAGTAGTGGGTCAGCGATAAAATGGAGATTACCAAAGATGGTATTTACCATTGTTACCTGATGTCCAAAAGAACCTTTAATGTTCTGAACATCTAAGCTGTATTGAGAAGAACCAATACTGTTATTCAAGAAAGAACCAGAGCCTAACTTGTTCAAGTAAGAAATAACCTTACGAGAAGCAAGTACAAGCTTGTTTCCAGAGTTACCAGACTCAGGTGCAAAGAAATCCTCCATTGCATCTAAGAAAGCATCATAACCAGAGCTAGCATAGCTCATGTTATAGATTTTACCATACTGCTCAGTATAAGGTATAATACCCCAAGAGCGTCTAGCAGGAGCACCTGAACCTTCAACACCGTTAGATACGGAGTGAGCAGAACCTACACCAAACAACATTGCTTGTTCTAAGTCCATTTTATGCTCAATAAGCTTACCTTGCCATACTCTTTTATACTCATCAGCTTTACCTCTGTAACGAGTAGCCATAGCTGTACCAGAGAACATTGGGCATGCAGTTTTAAAAATCTGAACATATCCTTCTCTGTCGTATAGCTCATCACGCCATCCGTCAGGGTCTGTGCCACCTTCAGCGTAAGCTGAACCAATGACAGCACCTTTTGCATCATCAGCAAATGCAGCATCACCAGCAAATTCAGCTTTTAGCTTTACATCTACTGTGCCAGCACCAGATGTAACAGAAGGAGTAGCATCTACTCTAAATCTCCTTACTGTACCTGATGTATCTTCAATTGCCAATATTTGACCTTTTACAATAAACTCAGGAGCATACTCAGAAGATTGAATGTTACCATGCTTATCATAGTTAACATATATCTTTACTAAGTCGTCACCACTATCGTTTATATAATCACCACTTGCGTAAGTAGCGTTTGCCACTGCTTCACCTAAATTAAAGTTTCTACGTTGCCACTGGTGTCTTTCTTCAAGAAATTTGAATACAGGGTCATCAGTTGGCTTTTTAGCAACTTTAGATAAATAGACGAAGAATGGGCTTTGAGCGGGAGCTAATTCAGCTACCCTTTCACCGAAGTTGAATAGTCGGCGATTACTATTAATTGACAGTCCTTGTGGCGCTTGGCCTGCGGCTGTGCTATTAACGTCTGCACTCATTTGTAACCTCTTTCGTTATTTATGACCTCTAATCCTACCCTTATAGTCCTAAGTCCAAGGGTTTTTAGAATTATAGTCCGTTATTATGTCATCAATTATTGAATCTTCTGGAGTCTGCCTTGTGGCTTCATTAGAAGAGTTCAATACACCCATAGGAGATGGAATACTCTGTGCATTCTTTGTTTGCTGAAACTCAGGGCTCGGTTGAGGTACCTCAGGTTTAGCTTGTGGATTCACATTGTAAGTTCCATTTTCCATTTGATATAATTTCCAAAGATTATCAAGGGATACTGAAGACGGGTCAGACATCTTCTCAATAAAATCAGATACGACATTTTCGTCAGTTACGTTAAAATTACTAGCAATGTGATTTCTAACATCTTGCATAGCTTTTTGACGCTCTTGTTGAGCTTGTACTTCAGCTTGCCTTTTGTTTTCAGCCTCTTGCATTTTTTCACGCTCTGCTTGTAACATAGCTCCTTGGTATTCTACATACAAACGATTATACTCGTCCATATCGTCTCTCCAAGCTTCCATGTCATCAAGATATCTTGCTGATTCTGAGTTTGGGTCTTCATTCGCTTCTACCCTACTAAAACCTCTGGGTTTTTGTGGTTTATCAGGCGCACTTGGAAACTCATCAACTTCTTCTACTGGTTCTGCCTGTGCTTGTTGAGGTACTTGCTGATTCTGATATTGACCAATCAATTGATTTTTCAATTCTTCATTTTGCTTTTGCATCTCAGTAAGCGTATTTTTCATCTTATCAGCTTCTGACTGCCAATATTGATAACGAGTTGTATCATTATCTACTGGCTGTTCTTCAGCTGGTTGTTGAGTTTCTTGGGTTTCACTATTTTCATCTGGGGCCGCTAGAGGTCTTGGCTCTTGGGGTGCCCATATAGAGTCCTGTTCGTTACCACCAAAGATAGCTTCTTCTACAGAGTCCTGAGTATCTACTTCTTGATTATCAATCGGAGGAGTATCTACTAAAGGAGTGTCTATTGTTGTTTGTTCTTGCATTCTTTGTTATCCTGTATGTTTAGGAGTCCTTCTTATTTGTTCTGGACGAAGGAGTGTCCTGTTTCTTGTCCGCCGAAGCCTCCCTGACTTCTTTGGCTATTTGTCCAGTTGCATCGTTAAGTCGTTTTTCAAAGACGGTACCAGCTGCTTTCGCTTTGTTTGACTGGGCGTCTAAATCTGACTTAAATTTTTCTAATTCAGCTTTCTGCTTCGCATGATAAACTTCACGCTCTCTTGTTTGCAGGTCACCTTGTAAATCTTTTATTGTTTCTTGCATTTTTTGGACTTCTTGTTCTAGTTTGCCAATATAATCAGTCCTTTGCATGACGCCTTCTACATCAAATACTTCAGTCTTCTTTAATACCTCTTGTCTATCAATGATTTGATTCTTATATGCGTCCATATATAATTCAAGTTGTGCGTACCTATTTGTTGGTAATGTACTACCAGTTACAACCACAACGTCATAAGCTCCTACCCCTATATCGTTAAAAATCTTAATCTCACCAGTCTTGTCATCAACCATTCTTTTGTTAATCATGTACTCAGACATGGTCTGATTAGGATTAATTAATCTAAAAACTTTTTCTGACTTATACAACTGTTGAGCCATAGGAATTGCAACTTCTCCAGCTCTTTTTAAACCAGCCTCAATATCCATTAATTTAGACCGTATCTTCCGTTGCCCAAACTCATCAAGAGACACGGTTGCCTTATAGGTATGCGGCGCAACAGAAGAATTACCCATCATTAACTCGTATAAGCCTAACTGGTGGTCGATATCATTCTTCGCTGTGTTCTCATTTTGGTATAATTCGTTAGGCAACGGAGTCGGTTGCACTGGCTGAGGGGCACCTTGGTCGAAATCGACCTCAATGGCTACTCCCGGTTGGGCCCATTTTTGCTCAAACTCCCTCATGTCTACACTACCTGATGGTACTAGTATCTTTACGTTGGTACTAGTTGTTGCATGAGCAATTATAAGGCTTCTAGTTTTGTTGATGTATTCTTGCATACCCTTAACCATTCGCACATCACCGATAGGATAAGGTGTTCTAGTGTGTTGATTCATAAACAAGACAATAGGATATTTATCGGTAGGAAGAATCCTGCCATAAAGATACTTGTCTCCAATGATTACACACATTTTAATTCTTTCTTGATTGACTTTTACCACATCAATAAGACCTTCCATAATTAACTGGTCTTTATCTATTTGTTCTATAGATGGTGGTTGCAACTGCTCCATTTGAGCATTAAAATTATTTTGAGCTTGTTCAGCTTCTTGTTCTTGTTGTTTTCTTAAATCTTGTAATTGGAGTTCCATTCTTTCAGGAACCATTTCACCCATTTGTACTTGTTCTGCAAGCTTTTGCTGCATTTCTACATATTGAACACTATGTTCTTGACCCATTCTAGCTAAAGCATACTCTCCTTCAGATTGTATCTTTTCTAATTGTAACTCATACTCTCTTTCATATTTTTGAGATTCTTGCTCTACAATGCTTGCATCCTCTACAACTTGTCCGTTTATTTTCCAGACTGTAGTTTGCTTATATTCTTCATAAGCTCCGGTAGATTCTTCTAATAAATGTTCTTTACCACTATATTTTTCATACACCCTATATAAATTGACTTGCACCTTCATATATCTTTCATAGCCACGAACATACTCGTCACTTTCACCAAAGCCAACCATTCTTGTATGTGTTTGTGTATCTTCAGGAAAAATTAGCTCACCATCGTCTTCTCTAGATGTAGTTGGTCTATCTGTATACTGGTCTGACTCAGCTGCTTGAATTGCATCAGAATACATAGGATACATCTTCATTGCTTGGTCTCTTGTATACATTCTTGATATAATAATGCTATTTGCATCATCGCCAAATCTATCTCTAGCATTTGGGTCTATATAAATATCAAGAGGGTCAATGTCCTTCATGCAGACTTCACCCTTACCACTATCTTTAGTTGGGTCTTGATATACAAGAAGAGCACCAAGCCCAGTAACATAATAGTCATCTACTACATTTCTCAATGCAGTGTCACCATCGCTAATTTGCCAGATATATTCTAACAAACCATTGAGTACTTGTGCTATTTTGTTATCACTATCTTCACGAGGAGAGACTCGAAATGAAGGTCTTTTTGAGGTTAATAGTGCTTTAGCAGACTCAACTGCGGGGTGTATGCGATTGACCACAACTGGTGCTTGGCCTCGCTCTTCTAATACTCTTCTTTGTTCAGCAGACCATTGTCTACCTAATCTAAATTCTCTATCTTCTTGTGCGTGAATAGCCCATGTGTCTCTTTTATTTGAGTACATACGGAACACATCGTGTGTTTCATCAACAAGTTTCTTGTATTCTTCATCCGTTGCCGGTTCTTTATATACTTCTATCATAACCTCAAAAAGTTGTATTCGTCCAATCCAATATACATATTACATTGTCAACCAGTCAAGTACTGATGTATAATTTTTTTTCTCTGCTTTTGGGTCAAAATCATTACGAGGTATACGACAAGGTTTATGGCCATCAAGTGCATAATATATAGCATCCATGATGTCATCATGCTTTCCTTTTGGATAAGAAAGAAACTCTTGCTGTGCTGGTAAATCTTTTGGTCTAAAGTGAAACTCTCCCTTTGCAAGCATTGGAACTAACGATATTAATCTTTCGGATTTCTTACTCCGTGGCTTTATGCCTTTTTCTAAACCCGGTATATATAAGTTTTGTTCCAACATTTGTTTTCTTACTGCTTGTCTTAATGCTTCTTGATACCCTGTTGTTTCAACTTTCATTCTTTTAGGTCTATATTTTTTAAAAGTTTCGATAATAGTCTCCGGCTGCATAGCTGGATTAATCTTATCCCGAAATAAATCAACAATATACTTGTTACCATCAGAATCAACAGCAATCGTGGCAATAACAAAAAAGTCAGAACGAGCATTGAGTGAAGAAGCTGGGTCAATGCCTGAATAGAGTTCCACCGGTATAATCTCTTTTTGTCCATCTATTGTCCTTACTAGGCAAGATTGCCCATTTATTCGTTCATGAGAATAATGATGTAATTTAATATACTCTGGTTTAAAAGGTGCATTGTCTGGAGCTTGTGCTTCATTCATATATTCCTGAAAGAAACCATTTAAATTACCTACTCCTTCGAACTCTGCTTTTATCTGGTCTATTCTAGACATAGGGAACCTAGACTCCCATATACTATTTCCATCCTCATTTATAATAGAATACCAAAGAACCTTCCATGCAGGAGACTCTTTTGCCCAATATAAGAAACAATCTTCAGATATAACAGTGCCAATCATTACAATACGGCCATCATCTGATAAAGATGGGATAACAGCTTCGGTCATCCACTTACGATTCTTAGCTCTAGCTTCTGGTGTAGCTGCGTTTAGCTCAGACTCGAAGTCATCAACAATAATAAGATTAGGACGAGTATCGCCCTCAATAAAGCCACGAACCCTTTGTCCTGTCCCAACAGCAATTATTCTTGTTCCATTTGCAAGGATGATGTCATTTCCAGTCCATCTTTTAGCTGTGCTAGGGCCCATGTCTCCGAAGAGTCTTCTGTAAGTAGACGAATTTTCGAGATGGTATTTAATCCTTGATAAAAAGTTAATCGATTGCGTTTGGCTTTCGGAAATAATAACAATAAACAGGTCTTCGTCTTGTGGTTTGAATGCAGCACGCCAGAGAGGTAGTATTAATGAAGAAACAGTAGACTTAGCAGTACCACGAGGGGCAGCAACCAATACTCTTGGAACCCTCGGATTCTGTAAATTCTTATATACTTCAGTGTGAAAAGGTGGTATGTCAGATTTGAGTGCTGTTGGGAAACAAATCTTACCAAAGAGTCCCATAGATTCATAGAATTTTTTAAGAGTCTGTTGTAGCTCATATTGTGCTTCATAATCCATACTTCTGTTTTTTCTTATTCAGCAATCTCTTTGCTGCCTTCTTCCTTGGATTTGGTTTCTTCCTTACCTTGTTCTTGCGTCTGTGATTGGTGTGGCTCAACTTTTACCTCCGTTTGTTTAGCAAATAACTTACGTTCTTCTTCTCTTATATCATCTATAAGCCTAGCTGTTTCTACAGCTTCTAAAGATTGTGTAGTAACAGTCTTTTGCTTTTCGTTCATACCGTGTAAATCCATAAGTTTTTCAGATGCTCTCATTAAATTAGTAACATCCTTCTTTTCTTTTGCCATTACTATAGTCTCATTTAATAACTCCATTGTTTTATCAGGAGTCAAATCATGAGATAATAATAGTTTTTGCAACTCTTCTCTAACCATTGACTTAAAAACCTCCGATTTCATGTGGCGTTTCCATTTTCTATTCTCTGCTGGGGTTGTTGAACCCAACGCCATATCTATTGATAAATTATAATCCATTGTTTGAGCATAAGCCATTGCAAGATTCTTCATCTTATCTTGACCTGCTCTTACTTCTAACTGTGACTTACCACTTAATGTATGTGGTGTCTTACGTCCTTGTGCGTTTAATTTAGTATTTTTATACTTAGGTTGGAACATATGATACCCCCAAGGAAACCTCAAGTATATACTATCACTACCTGAGGCTTTGTGGGGATACGTTTTTTTAGAAATAACTAAAGCTACTATACCATCATCAGACAAGGCATACTCGCCTTCATCTACTTCTTTCCAATGCTTATATGGAATATTAGATTGTTTAGCTTCTTCTTTGGTGTAGATACTATACCACACCTTACCCTTTTTGTGGTTAACGGGTATTTGATACATTAGTCCTGTATTTCAAAGTGTACTAAATCATCAAAGCCATTATCTTTTGTAGTTCTTTGCTCTCTGCCAGCCATAACGTCTTTATCAAGACTAGGGGACGACCAGTCGCCTCCCCATCTAACATTGACGCCTAACTTAGCAGCTATACCCAATACAAATCCTCCTAGATAATGAAAATCATCTCTTGATTCCCAATCTATAGGATACGGAGCTATATCTACAGCTTTACCCTGTACATGTTTACCAAACTTAGTCTTACTCTTACCCTGTTTTACAAGTTCGTTCTGTCTTTCTTGACTACGAAGTCCTTCTATAACAGTAATATCAAAGTATTTTACTACTTCATTAAGAACGCTAACTAGTCTAGCATCTACTCCTTTGAGTCTTTCTCTACTTCTTCTACCGAATTTTGGCATTAGTACTTCTTTTTTGTCCTAACCATCTTTTTACCAGACTTCTTAGCAGCCTGTTTGGCTTTTTTTACGGACTTATACATTTTCTTTCCTACTTTTGGC
>Ga0208767_1000918_pt1 | contig 23923 bp, 21 predicted proteins | sample VirMetDEL_Mar_21_FD_184514 | JGI IMG/M metagenome (GOLD analysis project Ga0208767, IMG submission 184514) | Aqueous microbial communities from the Delaware River and Bay under freshwater to marine salinity gradient to study organic matter... | ecosystem: Environmental > Aquatic > Marine >... | reverse complement strand
CGCGCTGCACCGGATGCACAACACGAGATCCAGGAACTAGCAGAAATGGTAGGTGATATTATCCGACCGTTATTCCCGGTATCATGGGAGGCATTGACAATTGTTACTTAATATGTTAGGTGTCGGTCTGTTATGCTTAATGCTGACAGCAACACCGTCTAAGGCTGATCCACCTGCGGATTGTATAGATATCAAATCCGCTGAAAGTACTCTGATGGCGAGGTATAGAGAGAGTAAGATCTTTGTTGGTGCATCAGAGAAAGGTCACCTGATCGTGATCTATTATAATCAGGCCAACGGATCGTACAGTATTGGGTTTGTACATCCAGAACACCCTGATCATATCTGTCCAGAGGATGTAGGTACAGCGGTATATAAACTGGATAAGTATCGAAAAGCAGACGGCCCATAAACAAACAATAACCCCCGGAAGGAATCAACCAACCGGGGGTTTATTTTATGCTTAGTTATGTATGTTTGACCTAACGCTTTGTAAATCCACTACCGAAGTATAGGCCGGTGATAGCAGCGACTAGGTTTGTATCAAGAGGTGTAATAACCAGACCTTGGAACGATACCCATTCGGTGGCTTTCTCTGGCCCGAATAGCCAAGCTAGTAGACCTCCTTGAATTTCCAGATAACCAACTGTTACAATCCAAGGGGTGTCCAGGTACATCAAGGCAGCTACTTTAGGAAGTACGACAATGGAAAAGATAGACGATAATGCAATGATTCGTCTAGTCCAAGCGAAGTGCTTATCCTTTAGACCGTATTCCCTAGCGGACTGAACAATCCTAGCTTCCTCAGTGAGAGCAGCGATATACATCTTGTTACGCTCGTGGGATGCTTTGATACTCTGACCCCAGATAGACATGATACCCCCGAGAACTGTTGAGAACAGCAGGGTTAATATCTCCATAGGTAAGCCAGACATTATTGTCTCCCGTAGTCTTCTATGACTTTTCTACCCCCTCTAATCATACTAGGCACAGTAATTTCTCTAATAGGAGCATCTTCTAGTGGGGCTAGTTGATCGTACAGATCGATAGTAGCTAGTAAACGTTTGTTATGCTCTTCGTTAGCCGGGTCTTTCTCTTCTTTATAAGACAGTCTAGGTACAAGAAGATCCAGCACACCCTGATCTGACAACGGAGTCGTATCTATACCCTGCTTTCTAAGCGAAGATCGGGCAAGAGAAACAACGCCGGGACCACCTTCGCGAATTGTTCCTAAGACCTTTGCTTCTGTGTCATTATTTAAACGGTTCCTGATCTTAGACACAGCAGTAACTACAGGGTATTCCTCTTCCATAATGATGTTAGCGATATCGCGAAGGTCATTGACGTTAGAGAAACCCGCCGCTTTACGGAAGCGTTTAATCTGTTCAGGAGCATCGGAGCTTACACTGTTGTTGTAGGCTAACTGAATGATCCGACGCTTATCAGCCAGACTAGCGGTACGATACGCCCGCGACTTTAGGATTGGTATTAGGACAGCCTTGGACACCTCACCCAAAATACGATCTCTCTTGTTATCATACTCTGGAACACTTGAGTATCGACGGAGAGAGTAAGGATCAATACCGGTTTTCTCGATCTCGTTCATAATAAGATCGTTATCCATGCTCGGTGTAGCACCGAAGAATTGGCGGAATACAGCCCCTCTACCGGACCTCGGTTGTTCCCCGGTAAATGAAGCAGCCCTAGGTGTTTTGCTAAAGATCTGATTCTCGAATGGCGTACCTTTGACTGTCTCTTTTACCAGCCCGTCCATAAAGCCTTGTATTGCCGCGCGGATCTCGGGATCGTCCGGCAAGAACTCTTCTGGAATAACATCTTTCTGTAGTCTACGATCTCTATAATCTCTTTCTGAAAGGCCTTGAGATGTCACTGCCTCATACGCGGGGCGAGTGGGGATAAGAAATCCATTTGTAAATGACCCAACCATCTTACCAACAAACTCACCCAGCTTTTTATTGACGTCTTCGGTGTTTTCAGGGGATGTAAGGGCCTCCATAAGTTCAGTAAGCTCCGGTGCAACAGATCCACGAGAACCAGCTAAACCAGCCAAAACTTCCGCAGCATCATTGGCGTACGTCTCTGGAAACGGAAGATTATTCGCAAACCGGTGAATGGCGTCCATTGCTAACATATACCCAGATAACGGGAATACCCTTTTTATATCAAGCTCTTGATCCCCGGATTTAATCTTGTTCCATGTGTCCCCACCGGCGTAGGTATACAAAACGTAAGTGGAGGCGTATAACGATATAGCCCCGGCAGATTCAACAAAACCTTCCTTAAACTTAGTAAAATACTGCAATGACTCTCTTTGTGCTTCCAGACTCAGTTCGCCCAGCGCGTCTACTTGGGTGCCGAGATCCTTTACAACGACGCGAAGATTAGCTTTTTCCGCCTTATCAGTGGAAGCCACAAGTTTCTGTTGAGCGTCAATAAGGCGCTCTTGTGCCTCTTGATACGCTTTACGTTTAGCGGCAGGTACACCGTTCATACGCATTAATTTAGCAAAGTTCCAGCCAGATTTTACGGCACCGAAAGGCAAGACACGGTTCAACGTATACACAAAACTATTGGCTTGGAATGTCGGGAATGGTACAGCGACCTTTACAAGTGGAACTTTCGCCGCAAAGCCGATAAAACCGTCCAACGTGTCTTGAACGAACTTGCCACCGAAAGGCATCTTCTCACCGATTTTACGATTCTGGTACGCCATATCGAAAGCAAATTGAATAGACTTAGACACCATCTCATCGTTCAGTAGATCAAGTCGATTATACTGAATAAGATCCCGTAAGTTTGATAGTTTCTTCGTGGTGCCGTTAGATAGAGTAATAGAAGGTGCTTCAATCATGCCGAGATTGACCTTCTCGATATATTGAGCGTTCAACTCTGTAAGAAATGAAGCAGACTTAAACCACCGATCCTGGTACACGTTTAAGGCATTGATAGTCACCGACGCCTTACCTAACTTATTCAGCGGCCCTTTACCTTTGTACTGAGACGGGATAAGATCATCGAACACCTTGATAATCTTTGTGTCCACCTCGTTAAAGAATAATGCTACATGCTGAGTCAAAGCAATAGATTCACCTGCATCAGAGAAATTGTTTAATACGTCAAAGGGATTTCGTTTTAGAATCTCAGTCTGATCTAGCGGATCAAGACCTAGCGCACTCCTCTGTACATTGATAAGCATGTTATCGATGGTAGCACGAGCGAACTCTTCTGGTAGACGGGCCACACTGCCTAGCACGTTAAGTGCAGTTGTACTAGGCTGAGATACAAGAAAAGCACGCCAGATATCAATAGTCTTAGAAAACCAAGGGGTAGTCTCTTCTTCCTTGATAGTCTTGTTAAGCTCCTTAATATACTGGTTGACGACAGCCATTTTTTTATTATCGACCCCGCCGATTTTATTGGCTAATTCTAAAAGTTGTTGAGTCTTCTCAGCAGATTGTAGTTGTAGCATACGACCGGCCTGACTGATATCAGCCCTATAAATCTGCGCGAGTGTCTCCATGCTAATACCCTCAGCATCAAGAACCTTACGCACATTATCAAAGTTTTCTTCAGGGATAACGTCGATAATCTGAGCAAACCGCTCAGTGATCTTTAGACGGGGGTCAAATACGCCGGGTGGCACATAAGGATTTGTAATGATTTCAGGGGAAGACAGGAAGTCAATTATAGTCTCATTAATCTGCGCCAAAGTTTCGATAGGGATTGACTTAACCAGTTTATCCGGGTCAACCCCAGGCTCGGCAATATTTAGGAATTTTCGACCTTCCGCTACTTGCTTGGGATCTAGGAAGTCTCCGTATGATTTTACGTATTTGTTAAGCATACGATTAGTTTCTCTGGCAGACGGAGCCTTTAGATCCGCCAGAGAAATTTCAAGCATGACCGCACCCTTATCGAAACCACCTACACCCTTGAAGTCTTTGTCAGCCCCTTTAGGTAGATACTGTACCTGAGCAGTCTTTTTAGTTTCGTCAATTGATACAACTCGACCTAATGAATCGTAGTCACTTTTGACGTTATCTGGAATAGACTCAGAAGTAACAAATACTTCTGCTAGATCTTTCTTAACATCAATAGGGGCGGTTTGACCAGCGACAGTGGGCGGGGCCAGAACAGCTTGTTCTAGGTTATCCATAGCAGCAACCTGACCCTGGACAGAAGCGGCCTCGGTCTGCTTGAATAACTGATCCATCTGTTCTTCCATCTTGGCGGCTGCACGACCACCTAGACCACCGGCTACACCACCTACGACACCGCTAAGACCGGCAGCAATCGCTAGACCGGTAGGGTCATATCCCTTACGTACGTCTAGATCCTGCTCTGCTCTCTGTACTGAACCCTCAGCAACAGCACCTAGAGCCCCTTCAGTTACAGCACCGGTGGCAACACCTGTAGTGATAGGGCGTTTTGCCGCTTTAGAGGCTAAGGATTGACCTATTACTTTCTTAAGGACCGCCCTACCTGCTGTAGATGCTACCAACTTACCCGCACCAAAACCTAGCAGGTTGATAGGGTCAGCGATGTTGTAGGCCAGGATTTCACCAGCGGCCATCAGGCCAGACCCAACCCCCTCAACATCAGCAAAGTTTTCCAGTTCATTATCAAAGGTGTTGTATAGCCGACCTAGTTTTTCCTTATACTCAGGATCGTCGATCTCCGAAGCATAGTTAGCAAATGTCAAAGCATTCACGGTATTGTTTTGAATACCACGATACTCTGACAGGAAGTCCTCTACAGCTTTATCAGCATCGGCGTAACCTCTATTGTACCTATCTCTCGAATAACGATCAATAGTACGCATAAGGTCGCTATCTTTTTTGATATCCTCTAAGGTAAGAGGTTGCTTCTCCTCGACCATGAGTAAGTGTTATCCTCCAGGTTGCAGGATTCGTGGGTTTCCCGGTTCGACCATTTCGATTTTATAAATTTCCCCGTTATACTCTACTTCATATACAGGCGGTTTACTCTCGTCGGTCTGAATATTAGGCGCGTCACCAGAGTCTATCTGCTCAGTAATAGCCTGAAGTAAGCCAGGATCAATAGGTTTTGGCTGTTTCGGGGTTCCCGGCGCATCCGCTGTGTCTTTTTTAGCCGGAACATACTGTTCCAAGTTCTTCATCACCTCTGAAACGCTGGTACGATTCATGTCAGAAGAAATCTTAGAGATTACAGCCTCAGCCTGCTCTGTGGATAAACTTTCATGGCCGCCCATCGCATTATAAATAGTGTTAACATCAGTAATAATACTAGGAAGATCATCCTCAGTGTACGCCTGACCAATCCGTAACCCGTTTAGGATCAGGAATTTCCGTAGGATGCTGTCTTTCGTACCTGCAAAGGTTTTTACGCGATCAATAGTTCGGTCAAAAGGATCTACGACTACTTTAACATTTTCGCTCTCAGCGAATAGTTTTTCGTACTTAGCCCATTCACGGCTGTCTACTGGAACCGGATTATAAATCCTGTTAAGATTAACAGACGCTTCCCTAATATCTGAGGTAATCCTTGAAGGATCAGTTTCCGCCAGTTCTTGTTGAGAAGGTGCGCCGGTAATACCACGAATAACCCTGCCGAAGAAACCTTCCTCGGTCTGGGTCTCTACATCCATCTTAGGAGGTTCGATAACCTTAAACGCTTTTGCAGGATCAAATTTACCTTCCTCGGTAAGACCGCTGAGTAAAAGACTCTTATTGAAATTACTCGGTGTTAGTCCTCGAACCTTGGATTGAGTTTCGAAACTTCTACCAGCCGCTGCCAGTAATGCCGGGTCATCACCGATCTTAATTTTAAGTTCAGGTGACAGAACTTCCTTCGCAAGATCAACGTATTGTTGCTCTGTCATCTTTTTTCGGTTTAGTTCTCGTTTAGCCTCACGACTTAACTGATCAAACTGATTACGTCTACGCTCCATCATCTCAGCGTTACGTTCCTTAGCATCCTCAATCTGATTAGTGAGGCTACTAGCAGCACCGATAACAAACCCTGGTGAAAAGAAACCCATTATTCTGGCCTCCCCATTAGACCGCTAGAAGGAGCAGATACTTCTTCTTCAACAGGTGCCTGATCCATTAACGGTTCAGTAGGCTCTGATACGACTTCTTCTTGCATCATTTCTGGTTGTTCGTCTTCATCATCAGGTTCATCAAGACCTTGCTCTAGAGCCTCACGTTTTTTGTAGAGCATGTCAAGAAGGTTCTCGTAGGACTCGTCTTGCTTTCGTGGGGCTAAGGGGATATAGTCCACACCGGATTTCTCTAGCAGCTTACCTGCCACTTCAAATACCGGGCCAGCAATAAGGTGCATAACATCATTGGTATAGTAACCTTCAGCCCAACCAGCGAAGACAATAGGTCTGACCATAAGTTCCAGAGGTACGCCTAGTTCTGCTGCTACAGCGATACGCTTAAACACATCAGGGTTAGCAATACGATCAACCAGAAAATCGTATGCTTCTGTTGGGTCAACATACATAGGCGGACGTTCATCCGGTTGAGACCCTAACTCGTGGGTTAGGGAAGCACCAGGAATAGGCCCGTTAAAACTTTGATCATTGGGTTGCATAAGACACCTTAGTAATTATATCGACCGATACCGCCAGAAGATAGAGACCCTGCCGCACCAGCATCAGCATCGATGGCACTAAGCATAGCCTCGTGACGATTGATAAGCGTTTGAATTGTACCAAATGAAGCGGAGTCTTCTGGTAATGTTTCCAAACCTCTGGTGCCGGGTTCCATTACGTTCTCTACCCTGCGCCGGAATGGGGCCTGTCGAGTAGAAAATTTAGCGGGCAGGGTCTGGGATCTACGACTGCCACCACCAAGAAGGGATGATGCTGCACTACCTGCTACCGATGCGATAATACTTCCGATCATTATTTACCTCTTTACTTTGTCTTTTTCGGAGTTGGGGCAAACACAGAACTGATAATACCGCCAGCGATACTACCAAATAATCCGCCTACAGCCAAGTCAGATGCAAGATCTAGATCACGGTCATAAGCGAAAGAAGCCAAGGCCAGATTATTCCGATATTCCTGATCATTCAAAGCCGTAACCCGAGCAAAGTTAATCTCGTCTCGCTGCTGCTGTAGGATCTGAGCCTGAGCATTCTGACTGATATTAAACAGGTTGCGTACGTTAAACTCGTTCTCGGCATTAGCGATTGCAGTATTAGCGGTATTAATCTGTCTGCGATATACAGCGTTAGCCTGATCGATAACGATGCTGTTCTTAAGATTAAACTGCTCCCGCTGGTTTGCCAGTTCAGAGTTAAACTGTGCTACAGCATTGGTCTGACCTGCATTAAACTGTTCAATAGCATTTTTCTGTGCAGTATTAAACTGTGCGGTCTGATTAAACAGGTTAGCAAAGAACTGATCATTCTGCTGTTCAGATGTAGCATTGAACTGGCGAGCACTATTAACCGCAGACTGATCATTAAATAGAGACTGGATCTGATTCTGTGTGTTGGTTACCCGAGCCTGTTGTTCATTGTTTAGGTTCTGTAGATCCATCTGCAATGTCATCTGAGCATTCAGGACTTCGGCTTGCTGACGGTTATTCAGATTTAGTTCCTGCATACGCCGATAAGTTTCAGCATCGGCAGCGGCAATAGGAGTGCTGGCCTCCATAGCAGCCTGAACAATAGCAGCACCGGCCATACTAGAGGCACCCATACCACGGGCGGCTAGTCTCTGTTCAGCGGTACGGATAGCACCGGCAGCAAAGGCAGGGATCTGACCGCCTTCAAACTGCTGCATAAGTTGAGCAAGCTGACCCTGAACAGTAGACTTTACATCCACCTCACCCCTAGCAGGTTCTACATAATCTGTCAAGCCCTGTTGTTTAGCAGCTTGGATCTGGGTCTTGGCTACTTGATCGGCAACCTGAGTAGCTTCATATGAAGTAGCCCCGGTCTTGGTAGGATCTACAGCCTGAGATACTTGTGCCTGAGCAGCCTGAACATTATATTTTGTAGGAGTAACCGTATACTTATCTGCATCCAGAAACTCATCTGGTTGTGCTTGATAACGCTCTAGGGATAGTTCTGTTCCTGGGGGAAGTTCAGGATTCTCAGCAAGTTCAGCCATCTTACCGAGAGGAGTTACTTTACCATAAGGATCTACATAGGACTGTTGAGAACCAACAGCTTGTTTAAATCTCTCGTAACCGCCTTCACCGAATACACCTAGATAACCTGTATCACGAGCGATCTTACGTTCGTTTAGAGTGTCGAGGATTGTCTTTAGTTCTAGTACGGCAGGATCGTTAGGTGTGGTTGCATTCTTGGCAGCATCGATCTTTTCCTGTAGATTAAGATCTTTTGGGATACCTGTACCACCTATAAGGTCTTGACGGATCTGATTAGTCTCTGGATCTAGGAACGAAGTTATATCAGTCTCGTACTGACCTACAGTACCTCTAGTAGTTTCATATCCCTGGATCGACGCCACATCTTCTGCTGATCTGCGGAATGGATCAGGTGCCTGTTGCTGATACTGGTCCGGTAACTGTTGCTGAGGGTTACTAGGGTATAGACCTTGATAATGCGCATATAGTGCTTCATCGCGGGTAGGCGCTCTACCATACTGCTGCGTGAACAGGCTGTCAGTCCGATATTGACCCTGACCTGTAAAACCGGGGCTTTGAGCAACATCAGGGCGGATTGCTAGATACGCTTCCGGGTCAAACTCGGCATAAGACAAAGTTCCTTCTCGCGGTGTATAAGCACCAGAGCTATAATAATCACTATAATTATAGTTGCCGATCTGAACCATGCCTTACTCTTTTCTTTTATACAGGATAATTCATTAAGCCGGATGAATACACTGGCTGGGTTACTTGGTCTCGTGGATCGATTGTCATTGGACCCAACGGACCCATAAGGGTTTGCTGACCTTGAGCCGGGGGAGTAAACTTCTGGGTTTGTGCATATTGAGTAGCAGCCTGAGTAGCCCCTCCAGGTTGAATACCTGCTGTAGCACCCATAGCGGCGACAGGAGCAGCCATACCACCCATAAGAGCACGCTGTTGTTCAACACCGGTATTAACTTGCTGACCTACATCGGAAACCTGCTGAGAAAGTTGTTCCCGACCTTCTACACCTGATGTCTGGATCTGGGCACGCTGACGTTGTGCTTCCCGACGATACTGTTCAGCGGCCCGCTCTAGTGCATCAATGTTCTGAGATACACCACCGACTGCACCAGTGATATCCTGAATACCGCCTGTTAGTTGCTGACCTAGTGCCTGTTGACCACCCATAAGACCAGCCTGACCTGCGAACAAGGTTGAGGGCTGACCCTCAGCAGGAGCACCTACGGCACCCATGATAGCACCTTGACCTTCGCCTAGTGCCAACTGACCGCCGATAAGGGCTTGCTGACCTGTACCTAGACCTGAGATACCTGTCTGAATATCTTGCTGACCTGTACCTAGACCTGAGATACCTGTCTGTAGGGTTTCTTGACCAGCCATAAGACCTTGCTGACCTGTACCTAGACCTGAGATACCTGTCTGTAGGGTTTCTTGACCAGCCATAAGACCTTGCTGACCAGCCATAAGACCTTGCTGACCAGCCATAAGACCTTGCTGACCAGTACCCAGATCTGAGATACCTGTCTGAATTGGTTCAAAATCAATAGGTGCCTGTTGAGCCTGATTAGATTGTACGACCGTGGTTGTACCGGGCGCGAAGGAACCAGAACCATATATGTTAGACAGAGCGTTATATGCGGCCTGTTGTTCCGGGGTTGCACCGGCAATATACTGTTGAAACCTCTGGGTGGGATCGGCAGAGAACTGACCACCATACCCCGTTGCTTGGCGAAGTGCTGCATGGTACTGTGGTAGACCAGCCTGTACTTCTGCTTGTGAATAATACAATTGCCCGTTTACTGCTGTAGGCATGATCTCACCTCTTTTCTAGTATCTTGTCAAGTTTATCTTCAAGCCGGTTAAGACTTTCCATAACACGGCGCATATCTTCCCTTAGTTCTGCACGAGTGGCGTACTCTTCTCGGGTGTCTTGAAGTTTTTCCTCAAGACGCTTAATCTCTGAGAATAAAGACTTGAATATCCAAGCGGCAGGTGCCACTATAAGTGATAGGATTATATTCCATATAACGGTTGGTGATAAATCCATGCCCGAGAATCCTGAACAAAAGAGTTTATATTATTATTTGGGTTGTTCTGATACAGGCCAACCAGAAGTAATGTCGATAGCCTCGAGTTCTGTAGCATTTGCGGCTGCATTAATTGCTACCCGAAGATCATATTCTCGTGACCAACATTCCGCGATATAATCATCAACCGCTATGAAGATTGCCGTTGCCTGAGTTGCATCAGCCTCAATCATATCACCTGCCCTGGTTACGGCTTTGTCATGGCGCAGGCCAAGACTCGACGCCGCCGATGGACCCGTCATTGGCGTCGATATTATCGAGGGTGCCCCGACCCGCCCACGTAGTCACCGCGTCGACCGCGTCGAACAGCGCCGCCTCTCGTTGAACGAGTGCCTTGTAGCGCGCTCGTGCCGCCGCCAGGATCGCGTTGACCGCCGCTTGGTTCGGCAAACTGATCCGCGCCCCGCGTGCTGTAACAGCCTCGACCGGGACGACACTAAGAGCTTGCTCCAGTGTCGTGAACCCGCTAGGAGATAGGTCAATCACCTCCCCGTCGACGGTCACGCCTTCTGCGATCAAATCGCGGAAACGCGCCGTGATAGAGGCTTTCTTCGCGTCTTTCAGGCGCTCTAGCTCGGCAAGCTGCTCAACCTCATTCATCGCTCTTTTCGGACGCCCGTACTCCCATGATCCAGAAGCCGCCAGTTGTCCGCTCGGGATATCGGGATCGCCATCCCAGACCTCGCCCTCTCCAAGGGTGGTCACAAACGACACTGGCGCCAGAGACAGTTCGGTCAGCGTCGCCAGTGGGATCAGGCGCGGGAACAAGGCGTGCGGCGCCATGTCGCGCACCTTGCCGTGTGCTTGGTAAGCACCGTCGTCGTGGCGAACAACAATCGTAGAGTGCTCAAACATCGCTACCTCCTAGGTCCAAATTTCATAGCCAGACGGAACAGGGTAGGTTAGGTTTGCGGCAAGTGTTGCCGAAGCTAGCCCCGACATTGACGCGAACAAAAATACGTTCGCCGAGACACCTGTAAATATTGGCGACCCTCCGTCAAACCACGACCCGTTTCGACCGAAGTACAAATCCCCCGTGGTGCTATCAAATCGCACCATAAATATGTCGCCGTTCGTGATCGGGCCGCCCGTGTACGATGAGAAGATATTGTTGTGCACCTTGTCACCGTTGTACTGCACCCCCCAGCCACCCGAGGTGCTTCCTAGGTAGCCGCTCGAAAGTGAAACAGTCGAGGTTCCAACGCCAAAAATGTTGTTGGCCACCGTCGTTCCGATAGTGATTTCGCCGTACAATTTGTTCGACCCATCCGTTTGCTTGATGGATCGTGTTCCTTTATAGACGCCTGCCGAGTTGTTTATGCTAGCGACACGGTTTCCGCTGGACAGTGTAATGTTGCCGTCCGTGTCCGCGGGATTCCAGGTGGTCTGGACCAGCGGAACTTTGCTTCCCAACCCGACGAGTTTTGCGTGTCCGACCGGCATCAGGCGAACGCCTGACCCGACACGTACCCCAGCCAAGTCGTCCCGGCGTCGGTCGTCTCGAAAAACAACACGTCCTTGCCCGTCGTGGCCGTTGTCGTAAGCGTCGGAGCCGTTCCATTCGGCCAATCGACCGATGCAGGCACGGTTGCCGTGCGGCTGCCAGTTCCATCCTGGATAAGTTCTAAACGGAAAGAGCCGTAATTTCCCGTCGCGGGCGGGTTGCTGAAGGTGAGGGTACAGTTGGCGGTCAACGTGATCTTGAAAACGTTCCCGTTTTCCAAGTCAATCGTATAGGTCGCCCCGGAATTTGCTGTGACTACTGTTTCAGAGATGTCTTTGAACTTCACCCTGTTTACTTCGTTGTCGCCGCCAGACACCACGCCGCTCAAGGTCACGGCGTCGACCGTCAGCGTATTGCCGTTCATGTCGAGAGTGCCACCGGCAGTTAAAGCCTCTGCATCAGATAGCGCCCAACCAGAGTTTTGAATAGTTTTACCGGTAGTTCCGTCCCATCTAACAAGCGTATTGTCAGTAGAAGAGGATGGACCGTTTACATCACCAGCACCTAGATTGCTCCTTGCCGTGGCAGCGTCACTTGCACCTGTTCCACCATCGGCTACGGCTAGATCTGTAATACCTGTAATATCACCACCGTCAATATCTACAGTAGTGAAGTTACCTGTGGAAGCGGTAATAGAAGTAACACCAGTAATATTACCGCTATCATCAATAACAACACCGCTATTCTGGACCAGACTCCCACTTGTCCCATCCCAGCGAACAATAGCATTATCGGTTGAACTGGCGGGACCGGTTACATCACCTGGATCACCCTTATCACCGGCTAGGTTGATATCAAGGAATACACTGTCACTGTTAGAAAACGGGCTGGCTGTGCTTGAAGATGTATTAATAATAGTGAGTTTAGTATAACCGGAAGCGTTAGTTACACCTGTAACCTTAAACTGTAGGAAAGATTCCGGGCTAAACTCTTTACGTAGGGTGATCGTACCTAGAACAGATGAAGGATTGTTACCACCTGATAGCAACTGAATGAAAGCAGATACATCGGCTGCATTAGCTTCTTCATCATCAATATAGATTTCCGTAGCGGTATTCTGGGTGGCATTGTTTAGCCTAAGTACACCGCTACCAGGATCAGAGTCGGTTGTGGTTGTGCTAAAGGTGTAAGGAAGTGCATTACCGATATCAGACAGGTTACTGATACCAGAGATAGTCCCGCCTGTGATTGCTACGTTATTAGCATTCTGAGTAGCAATCGTACCTAGACCGAGTGTAGTCCGTTGAGCAGAAGCATCAGCATCATCTAGCAATGCCCGACCGGCTGAGGTAAGACTAGTGGTTGCATAAGTATCAGATGCCGTGGTATATAGCATCTGGTTAGCAGAAGTGGTCAGGCCGGAGATAGACTGTAGACCGGCATCATAGGCTTGAACATTAGTCCCGATTGCTAGACCAAGATTAGTCCGGGCGGCAGAAGCAGTAGATGCACCTGTACCGCCATCAGCAATCGCTAGATCAGTGATGCCAGTGATAGATCCGCCTGAGATAGTAACAGTGGTAAAGGTTCCACCGTTAGAAACTGTAGCACCTGTAAAATCAATAGTGCTACCGGTAGATACGGTTAGGTTAGTAAATGTACCAGCGGCAGGAGTGGTCGCACCGATAACTGTATTATCAATTGTACCAGCATTAATATCAGCGGTATCAGCTACCAGAGAATCAATATTAGCAGTACCGTCGATATATAGATCCTTGAACTCGAATGAGGATGAACCTAGATCAATGTCATTGTCAGTAAATGGTAGGATAGCCCCGTCTTGGATACTGATCTGACCTACAGGGGCAGCACTGAACTCGACATAGAAGTTGATCTGGTTAGCACTGGTATCTACAAAGATAAGATTGTTCTGGTCTAGGTCAGCGATACGATCAATAGGTGGACCTTCGGCAGCAGTACCATCATGCTTATGACCGGTAGAGTTATTAAAGGCTGAGAGGATCTGGTTAAACTCAGCGTTAAGCGGTGGTGCAGATACGATCTCACCGTTTAGAATTTGAGCCAGAGATTGCCGTGTATAACCTGCCATTATCTATATCCTGCTTCTTGGAAAGTAAGGCCCCAGCCTTGAATACTGTATGGTGCTTCCGTACCGATTGATGTAATAACAAAGCTGACAGATCTGCCGGAGCCTTGGATATTCTTTTCTAGAACGGGACTACTAGAACCGCCGAAAGTAAAGGTTGACCCATAGGTTCCTCCGGTAGAGAAATAACGAAGGATTGCACCTTGAGTGGAAAGACCGTAAGAGTTAGGGTTATATTTGTTAGGATCATCCCAATCATAATATACAGCCATATTGAAACTAGAAGTACCTTCTGGTCTGGTATAGATAGATACTTTATGAAATATCTTACGACGCTCTGTACTATCAAAGTAAAAGAACGGAGTAGCATATACCGCAATTACATCAGCACCGTTAAACGAGTTACCGGATTCTTGCTTGAATACATACCCGTCAAGATCACCGTGAACCGTAGTCTCAATAGTATTGATGGTGTCCGAGTAAGCCACGAAAGATCGGATACCTAATAGTTCCCCGAACTCCCAACCGACACTGTTATTAGCAAACCGTAGACCGCCAATAATACCGAAAGCATCGGTGACAGAACCAGTCTCGCTAGGGAAGAAATAACGGAACTGAGATTTATTCTTGATAACTACAGAACTCATAAGGTCCAGATCATAGTTCTCAGGTAGGGCTTGCAAGATCTGCTGGATAGGTTTAGATACGGTCTGTAGTTCGATATCCCCGATACGGGCGGTACCCTGGATAGGTCTGATACCATCTGATGCCAGGAACAGGATATCACCACCGATCTCAATGATACTATCAGAAGCGATACAACCGACATTACTTGTTACTTCTGAGAGAACAAAGTCTGACGAGTTGTTACCTTGTAACCGTTTGATCTGTCTCTCACCGAATATATATAGAGCATCACGGAACTTAGCTATACCAGTAACGGTAAAACCTGCGTTAATCTCTCCTGCACCACCAGCCGGATCATATCTTAGGTCTGAGTTAGGGTTACTAAAGGTGATACTGTTGGAGTTATCCTCAGAACCGGCAAAGAATAGGTGGTTTCGGAAATCCGTGACGAACTTAGCACCTTCGATATTTGCGATATCTACATGGGTATAGAACCAGTTTACCGCTGTACCACCTACATTGTTTTGAGTTGATGTAGCTGTAGCTGAGATAACAAAAGTATAAGAGTCAGCATCAACTACGGTAGCAACAGTATATTCATTACCGTTAATGTCTTCCGTACCGATATTGACATTGACATTGCTGAACTTGACAATATCCCCGACGTGCATACCATGAGCAACCTGAGCTACAGTGACTATACTGGTTCCGTTGCTGATTGAGAAAGGGTTAGATAACTGGTCCTCAGTTTCGCTTAGGCTTGAACCTTGACGGTCGTATAGTTCGATAGGAGTTGCTGAGTTATGTCTTAAGGGCCGGTTAACCCCGTCTACGACAACTACAACTTCTGACCCGGTAAAGCTATGTTCGTTAGTTCTGAGTTTAGTTACGCCTACAGCACTACGAGTATTAGTATCTGAGGTGTTGTTTACCGCTGACCAGCCAACGCCATTTGTATGATCGTAGATGGTATAGTATCGACTTACAGTATAAAAGATTGTAGCTGCTGTACTGGTTACTGTGCTGTCAGCAGCCTCATCAGCAACGAAGGTAAAACTATCTGTAGTCGGAGTAGATGCAACTACAAACTCATTATTGTTTAGATCTAATCCACCAAGGTTAGTATCAATATTACTAAAGGTGACCCATTCACCAACAGATAAACCATGTGCAGCAGAAGTAACAGTTACAATTGAACTACCTGAAGTGAGAGATACAGCACCTACAGATAGAGTGGCAGAAGTAGAATCAATTGAGTTACGTCTTGCTGCATAGACCTTGTCGTTGTGAATCCAGACACCCAAGACTTTACCAGTGCCGGGGACTTGTGGATTGTCAGCATCATAATACTCATAACCGTTGATCCGGCGATATCCTCCAAACTGAGATACCTCAAAGTTTGTCATACGGATTGCCGCACCGGGTTCAGTACCAGCGAGGGTTAGAGCATCCTCGTTAGTATATAGACCACCCCTAGCAATGATTGTTACATCGCGGAGATTGTCAACCATTACTTACTGCCTGCCGGAACGTTAATTAGTCTATTAACCCTAGTATCCCGAAGATCAGTAAAGTTGTTTGTTAGCAGTTTACGCATATTTTCAATGCCGCGAATAAATCGTTGCTGGGCTAGAGTAGCCTGTTGAGAATTATCACGGAACATATAGCAGTGATACATAGCCCCATCGATAACCACGTTCTTAAACTGGTCTGGGACAGCCATTGTATCAGTAGCGTTACTCAAAGCAGTCTGATACTGGTAATAGTCATACTCGATACTATATGCTTTATCAGGAATAGGAGTTAGACCGATACGATTGTCAAGAGTTTTGTACACGTAATTAGGGGTATCATAGTCAGCAGTACCCGCATTACCATCCCGAATATAGAACCGTTGAAGATAGGTATCATAGTTAATTTGTCTTAACCTTACCGCCTGGATATTTTCTGCTTCATCCTTGGTGATACGAAATGAATCCCAGTCAACAACCTTCATATTACTTTCAGACGAATATACAGACGTACCGGCAACCAAGGTTAGTGTGCCGGTCTGATGGTTAAACGGGAACCCGAACTGCTCCTGACCGATTTCATCAAGTGCAATATTGACTGCATCCTTAACCGAGGCATGAAAACCAATAGCGGTTGGAAATTCGTCCGAAGTAAGCTGGACTTCATTCAACCGCTTTAGTGTATCATTAACTAAGGTAAGGAAAGTTGTTGCCATTTAAGCAGCCTTTAACCAGCGAACAGGAAAGTCATCATGTAAAATATACTCGGTTTTGTTTATATTATTTTGAATAAAACATGTTAGGAATGTATCGCCGCAGACATTAAAGTTGATACCTTTTTGATTACTAAGTATCTGGATAATCTTCATGGCTTCCTCAGCCATACCAATATACTCAGTGGTTGTATGGTAAAGTTTATTTGTTATAGGGCATGATACGGTTACTTCTTCACAAGATTCATCATGCTTATTTTCACGGTTTACTCGATAGTTACCAGAGGCTTTATCATAACCGCAGTCAAATCCGAATAGATTGATATTCTTATAACCAAGCCATATGGAAAGTAGAATAGCATGAACAGTGGAGTTAGATCCGGCAGACATACACTTATCAGAGGGTCGCCACGTTTTAGAAGTGACAGTATCGATCATGTATGTCTTGTAGTTCTTTAGTGCATCGAATAGACTAGGATCACACTGAGAAGAAATAATGTAATTGGTTTTTTTATTTAGTTGGGCTTTATCACCAGACTCTCGTGGATCGATAGAGACAGAGTATCTAGGATCACACCCGATAGAGGTAAGATAATCTACAGTTTTGGAAGCAAAGATATCGTTATTAGATGTACGAAGAAACTCTTCAAACTTCTTGATACTAGGTCCAGCAGCACATATATTAATTTCTTGGCTACGTTTATGTGGACTGTTCTTTAGTTTAGAAATAGATGGAAGGTTTCTATTCTTGTTATTCTCATAGTTAGACTTGAGTATATCTTCTGAGACTGAACAGTTTAATTGTATCATAGTATTCCAAATAGGTCAAGGGGAGATCCCGAAGGATCTCCCCAAGTTTGTTAGGCTAGATCACGAGCAACTTCAGCCGGACCTGGAATTTCAGCCAGATCAGACATGTAAGCAACTACGCGAACAGTGCCGGTATCAGGTGCAACAGAACCAGTAACCGCAAGGGTCATGTCGATAGTATCAGCAGCAGTGATAATTACCGAGTTAGCACCGAAAGGAAGTAGGCCGTTAGTACCGGCTGCAACCCAACCAGCAGTGGTTAGATCGCCACCGTCGATGAAGTCATCACCACCGGCAACATCAAGATCGAATGTCGCACCGGTTGAGAGAACAACGTCTTCAACATAGGCAACCGCACCATGAAGGAGGGTATTAGCTGGAACAGGGATAACTTCTAGGACATCGGCATTAGCAAGGGAAGAACCCTTGAGAGTTACCGCGTCAGCCATAGAAACTACCTTCTCTACGGTGTAAGGAACATTAGCACCGGTACGAGACATGTGGTTGGTATTAGAACCAGTAGTTAGATCGTAAGCCATGATTCATACCTCCCTTATTCGTACACGTTGTAAACGGCGCGAGTGATAGCTTCTGGACGGAGAAGCTTACGGCCATAGAGATGTAGACCACGAACGACATCGCTAAAGCTGTCATTGTCACGATAGGTTTCAACCTTTTCGATCTGAGAAGCAGTAGCAACAGCGGAGTCGTGACCGGCGATGATAACACCGTAGTTACTGGAAGAACCACCAGTAGCAACAGTGCCCGGACCAGTACCGATGATTGGCAGGTTGTTGGACATGTAGATGCGGAAACCGCGAACCATACCATCGATGATACGACCGTTACGGAGGATATCACCGGCATCCTGACGACCGGCAAAGTCATTGCTTAGAAGCTTTGAGTTTTCGTCATTAAGCTGCTCGGCAAAGACCGGATCGACAACTAGCCAACGACCGTCACGATCAACGTTCTGCTGGTCTAGCTTACGAGCCATACGGTTAATAACCGCTAGAGGAGAGATTGCACTGGTGTTCTGACCAACTGGAATAGAGTTACCAGCAGAACCACCGAATGAACCGAGGTCGAGCTTCATGGAAGCAAGAAGACCATCAGCATCGGCGGACACTGGATCAGTACCAGACTTGTCAGCGGCAACACGAGCGGCACTAGCATTGGCGTGTAGAGCGGCCTGCTTGTAACCGGACATGTAACCGAAGATCTCCTGGTCAAACTGATCACGAAGGCGATAACCAGCACGATCAGTAGCAAGAGATTCAAAGTTCACATGAGAGTGAGCCGCCTCGATGTCATCGATCTTACCTTTATTTTCAATGGGTTACGCTACCAACCCACCCGTTCTCTTATGAACTGCTGCATATTTCTATGCAGAGAAGACTATATCATCACCCTATAAGGGGCTGGGCACTTCCGCTCGCTTGAGCGTATGGACTTCATAATCTGGCCTAGATCGTATGTCCTAGTCGTTGAACCTTCAAGAGCCTCCCGGCTCAAGCTTGGCTGCTGATTGCCTTGTAAAGAGTTTCTACCCAGAACTTAAATTCTTCTTCAGTTTTATCAGATTTCATCTGATTTACTGCCCAACAAACCCACCTAACATTCCCTTTAATATACCCTTTAGTAGAGTCAATCCTATCTAGAGAGGCTTTAAAAGGGTTGGCTTTCTTTCTCGGCTGAGTTTTTAAATCCATTTTCTGACCGGTTACCTCACACTGAAATTTAGAATCTTCTAAAAGTTTCAGCAAATACTCTGAGGTAACAGTAACTTCTAAACCTTTTTTGTTAGACCTTGTTCTTAGACTATAAAAGGTTTGAGAGATAAAGACGTTTATATTTTCTCGTCGGGCTTTCTGGTTAGCGTAGTACAGATCTTTATTTTTTTCTCTGTACTGACGAGATGTTTTACGATTACATACTTTGCAATAAAATGATAAACCGTCTTTGTTGGATTTAGTCTTATTAAACTCTGTTAAGGGTTTTGTTGTTTTACATTTAGAGCAGGTCTTCATACTTTTCTCCTCTGCTCTATATGTATTGTGATAGTTTTAAGAAGTCAACTCTTTATTTAGGGTTTCCAGCAATTCACCCAGTTCTTTAGATGCGGTTACCCGCAAATGCGTCTACGCAGCTTGTTGAAACGCGAAGTAGTTTGCCTGATCGATAACAAGAGTGAAATCTTCGTCATCTAGATCCTGTGGGACAACCTGTGTACCACGAGAATAAGCCTGAACAGAGACTTCTGGCTCTTTAATAATACGGACGGAATCGCCAAAGTTGGAAATTTCCCCCATATAGTCGTTATTTGTAATGTCCTCAACTACTGAGGTTTTACGAAAGGCAGTTTGTACCTTCTTAGAATAGATAACTGGACTAAAGTTACCATTAGGAAGGTTACCGTATCCTGCCGCACTCCTAAATGCCATGAGTTTTCTCCTTTCAAAAAGTGCGGAAAAGAGCTAACGTCGGTCATTCAAGGCTGACAAAGGATAGGGTGGGTAATTAAACCGGCCTAGTTTATCAGGTAGTTGAAAGCGAAGGTTAGCCGCTGTCATATTGTAAGCGGTAGTCCCAACCAAGGGGGCGCTTTTTGTAGTACTTGTATTATTATACTTTAGTCTAAAAATGGTGTCAAGTAAAAAATTACCTAGCACCTCCAGAAATATCGTACTCAAAGTTACCGGAACGAATAGCGTTCTCGATATCTTTTTCATACTTCTCATATTCCTGGGCGGTCAGCCGCTTAACACGAGACTCTGACCAAACACTTTTGCCATCACTGATATCTTCTCGACGGCTTCGAGCTGGTACTGACCGGGCTGCGTCAGTGTCCTTAGTGCGCTTCTTACGGCCATTCTCTGTTTTATACAGGTCAATAGCCTTAGCGGCACCTAAGAAATCTGTATCGTTATCATACAGTGCGCTCTGAATCCACTTAGGTTGATGAGCAACCCACTCATGGAAAGCCTTGTCCTGGCGTAGTTCATCAAAGTCTGGATGAAGTCGGGCCAATTCTTTCTCAGCTTTCTCTCGTGCGATCTTGGTCTCTAGTTCCTCGACTCGCCTTAGTCGCTGGTCGACCTCGCCACGAGCTTCCATAGCTTTCTTGGTAGCAATAGTCTCAACGATCTTAGCAACGTCTGGATACTTCTTTGCCCAAGCGTCTAGTTCTTCATCCGATTTCGGAAGTTTAACTTGCTTCTTAGTAAGAGCTTTAACCTGCTCTTGAAGTTGCAGAAGCTGACGGTTACTTTCTTCTTGAGTCCGTTGCATGTGGCGACGAAGGTCTCCATAACGCTTTTTAAACGTAGCTTCTTCAGGATCAAGGTTAGCATCTTCATCTTCCTCAGCGCGTTGTTCTGGTGATTTATTTCGTTCAGCTTCTAGTTCAGCAAGCTCCCGTTCATCTTCTTCAATACGGTTACTGCGATATTTCATAGGTGTATAATTATTCTGTTCTACTTCGGCAGTCACAGACATGTTAGTCTCCGTTTGGGGGCCTCTAGTAGCCTCTCACCTTGAGAGGGGTATAGGGTAGCCCACAGTCTTGACCCTTATACTTCTTTGTTAGGGTCACTCATAAGCCCGATAGTCTGTAGAAAACTGGGTGTAAAAATAGATGATAAAGCTAAAGAGGCTGACTCAACAGGTTTATCGGAAGTCATCCGACGTGATGTTGGTACATAGCCGATACCATCAACATAGGTGTAGCCTTCATAAAGATCTGTTGGTTTTTCTTCTTCTTCGACCACTTCTGGTTCGCGTTCTGCTGGAGGCTCACCTGGACCGCCTTCGGGATCACCCACATCACTAGGTCCATCACTCTCACCATCACCATTAAACGACATCAAACCTTTTGGACCTATATGCTGATATTGATCGGGGGATACTTCTTGTCCGCTGCCTTCTGGACTAAAGCCTTGCTTTGCTTGACGTAAAGAAGCAGCTTCTTCGGGTGTAATATAAGCTAGGTAAGCAGTTTTACCCGGAGCACTAGAGAATGCAACAGGGGCGGTAATTACCTTATCACTTTCCACTACACCGTCTGAGTCAACCGACCTATCAATATTTGCTTGGGCGTATACCCCCTTAGAAAAAATATCAGAGGTTGGTAATACTTCTTCTCCATTAAGAGAATCTGAATTTAACATACCACCTTCAGCAAACCCCCTAGCCATGATACCATTACGGGTTACGTAACCGCCGTATTTAAGTTTACTAAGTGGTTTAACACCCTTTACTGTACGGCGGTAACCAACGCCTGGAACATATGTGTAGTCACTTAAAGAATCTGTGTCTGTTAATTTTTCAGTATCCGTATCTACTTCTTCATCGTCCGGGGTGTTTCCCTTCTCGCCCTGCCCCTCACCCGCCGGATCACCGGTACCGCTGCGGGTATTGCCGCCCTGAAACCCCGGCTCGTCGGCCCTGTCGTAGGTCATGCCGGCCTCTTCGACGGCGCGCTCCGCCGAGTACCCGGCCACTTGCGCGGCATCCAAGGCCATCGCGCCGCTGCGGCTGTATGCCGCCAACTCCGTCAACGACATATCGCCCCTCCTGGCTCGGTCCAGGCGATCCCTCGCAACGGACTCGTACCCGGCGTGCACCCCGCCGGGATCACGATTGGCGCGATCGATAGCAGCCGCGACATCGGCATCGGTGACGTCCGACTTATCGGTGCCGCTGAAGCCCGGGCTCGACTTCCCGGCCCCGGGCGCGTCCTCGCTACCGTCATCGACCCCACCACCGTAGCCGCCGGTGTCCGGGCCGGCGGGCGCGTTGGCAGCCTCGGCTTCGGCAGCGGCAGCCTCGGCGTCGGTGGCAGCACCGGGGTCTCCTGCTTCGGAATCATCGCCGCTACCGCCAACACCGCCACCATTAGCAAAACCCATAGCCATTAGACCTTTAGGATGATGCTCGGCAACAATAACTTCTACAACACCTTCCGGCTCCATATATTCAGTCTCATCGTCATCATCTTCAACATAACCATTCTCGTCTACGTTCTCGATGATACCAAGGTCTTCCATCTGTTGTAGTTCAGCCAGAGCCATTCGGTGCATATCAGCAATATTCTTAAGACCGATATACCTAACTACATTAGCCGGTAGGACATATTCACCTGTGGATAGATAAGCAGGGATATCATCCGCTACTTCCTCTGGTGTTGCACCAGGAGGTGGATCAGGTACATCATCGTCATCATCTTTTTTACCGAACTTTACTTCTTTTTCCACGGAACCACCTTCTGCTTTCCTTAAGTTTTCAGGGCGAGGTTGAGGGAGAGGAGGATTATCAATCACTGTAGGGCGACGACCTGGGAGTGGAGGATTATCAATCACTGTAGGGCGGCGAGTTGGGAGTGGGGGATTATCAATCACTGTAGGGCGACGAGTTGGGAGTGGGGGATTATCACCCGTAGCACTTGATGATTGATCTTCTTCCAAGCCTAAGAGTCTACGTAATTTCTCGCCTACACTCTCTGCAACCCCTTCTAAAGTGTCTACCGTTTCACCTACATATTCAGAGGCAGTGTCGTACGCATCACTAGCATACTCACCAACTGTATCTACAGCGTCTCCTAAATATTCCCCTACGGTATCTAGGAATCCAGGTTCTTCCTCAGCCTGATCGCTAGTAACAGTGCCGGTATCAGAAGGAACGGTGTCATCTTCGGGACGAAAGGTATCACCCCCACCACTAGGATCTTGCATACTAGAGAGCACCGCTGAGACACGATCAGAGGTAACGCCTGTACCCTGACCTTTATAAGTACCTGTCTCTGTCCCAGGCTTAGGGATACTAGCAAACTGAGAAGATAGCTTTTCCTGAAATTCTTCTGGGGTAATTAGTCCTGCCGAGAGTTCTTGTAGACCTTGTTCTTCCATTAGCGCGTCGAATAGACGATCCTGCACCTCCGGGCTAAACACATCAGTATCTTTATATCCTAAACGGTTTTTAAGATTTTCTAAGGTCGGTCCTATAAATTGATAACGGCCTACCGCACTTGTCCCCCGATTTGTATTGTCAAAAGTCCCCTTAGTAGCGTTGACCTGCCTTCTCTGAAAATCTGCTAGTTCCTTAAAAGTCATTTGAGAAATAGGTTTACTAGGCTGTAGATACCGACCGTAGCCAAAGGGGAGATCGTAGCCAGAAGCAAAGTTTTCTTGAACAGCCCTCTCATCGGTTGTACCCTCAGCCTCTGCAACTAAATTTCTAAGGTCAACAATATCAACCATTACTTATCCCTCTCCGCAGAACTTTGGATTTCTAGTTTCATAGTCTTAAGTCTTTTTAGTATAGCCGTAGCACCTTGAGCTTTATAAATAGTTTGTATATCCGTTGCCTGCTCTAAGGTTCGATGTTGTTCAGAAATCTTTTCGTCCAGATAAATACCCATCAGTTCATTAAAGTCTGGGTTACTGACAATGGGTAGAACATCTCTAGCTACTTTAGGATTCATCA
>Ga0208767_1000915_pt1 | contig 23953 bp, 17 predicted proteins | sample VirMetDEL_Mar_21_FD_184514 | JGI IMG/M metagenome (GOLD analysis project Ga0208767, IMG submission 184514) | Aqueous microbial communities from the Delaware River and Bay under freshwater to marine salinity gradient to study organic matter... | ecosystem: Environmental > Aquatic > Marine >... | reverse complement strand
GAACAACGAATGCAAGTTCGGGGCTATTGACATCGATGTGTATGACTTGAACCATAAAGAATTACAGGAGCGCATACGCAAGTTGAAGCTCCCGTTGTTTCATTGCCGCTCGAAGTCGGGTGGTGCTCACCTGTATTTGTTCCTCAAAGAGTTTGAGCAAGCAGCCGTGGTCCGTGAATACCTGACCGAGATGTCGATCATGCTTGGTCACAGTGGGGTGGAGATCTTTCCAAAGCAGGACAAGATCATTGCCGAGCGTGGGGACGTGGGCAACTTTATTAACATGCCATACTTTAATGCAGAGTTACCGCAGCGGTTTTGTTACAACGAGAAGGTCGAGGCGATGGAACTCGACGAGTTCTTGGATGCGGTGGACAAGGGCCGTGTTGCGCTGTCTGAGTTAGAAGCGGTACGGGCCACGACCAAAGCGCGTAAGCATTTCACTGACGGGCCTCCGTGTATACGGGAGATCTTTTCGGACGGGCCGCAGTCGGAGCCGCGAAACAAACTGCTGTTTTTTATCGGAGTGTATTGCAAGAAGAAGTTTCCTGATGATTGGCACGGGGCGATAGAGGAATACAACCGGACTTTGTTTTCTCCACCGCTGCCTTCGAAGGAAGTATCGACGATCATTCAACAGCATGAGAAGAAAGATTACAGCTATACATGCAGTGACGAGCCGTTCAAGTCATACTGTGATCCGGCGCTCTGCGTGTTGGCGAAGCACGGTATCAGTGACGATGCACCGGATGCGCCACAGGTTGGTGGCCTGACGATCATGCTGTCGGAACCAAGGCTGTACTTTATGGACGTAAACGGGACACGGATCCAACTGTCCACGGAGCAACTACAGAACCAAACCCTGTGGCAACGGGCATGCATGGAGCAGTGTATGTTTATGCCGCCGACAACCAAGGCTAACCGCTGGCAGCAGATGGTCAACGGGCTGATGAGCCAAGCGACATACATCGACGTACCAGAGGAACTGACCATGGCAGGGCAGTTCAAGGATCTGTTGCGGACGTATTGCACGAGCCACATTCGGGCGATGGCACCGGAGGAACTGGACATGGGTAAACCGTGGACCGATGGCGGCATTACGAAGTTCAAGTTGGAGGGGCTGTTGGAGTTTCTGCACAACCGCCGCTTCAATGTTACCAGCCGTGGGTGGGTGACACAGATGATCCGTGATCTTGGAGGAGATAGCGGAGTGCAGAATATAAGGAAGCGTGGACCCAAGGGGGAACGACGGAGCACGTTGCGCTGTTGGTGGGTTCCTGCGTTTGAGGAAGAGGAAATAGAACTACCTGCGAAGGAGATTAGTAATGACATCCCATTCTAACAGATTGCTGCGTGTGGGAGAGGTGGCGGATATCTTGGGGGTATCGCGTTCATACGTTTACAAGTTGGCGCAAAACTCGACCAGTTTTCCCAAGCCTATTATTCTTGGTGACGAAAGCAACAGACGGTCATCGAGCCGATGGGTTTTGACCGAGATCGAAGACTGGGTAAACACTAGACCAAGAGGCAAAGACTATGATCCCGAAGGCTAAACTTATTCTGGGTCCACCAGGTTGCGGCAAGACCTACCGTTTGATTGAGGAGATCAAGGAGGCACTGGCACAAGGGGCGCACCCGTCACGGGTGGGGGTGATTTCGTTTACCCGTAAGGCTATCGAGGAGATGGTGACACGGGCGTGTGCCGAGTTCCAACTGGAGCCGAAAGACTTTCCGTTTATGCGGACAAGTCACTCGTTTGGATTCCGTGGGTTGGGGTTACAGCCTACCGACATTCTGAACAAAGAAGACTACGACAACATCGGGGCGATGGTGGGTTTGACCTTCGAGGGCAAGCTGACCAATAGCCTTGAGGACGGTATGTCCCTGCCTTCGATTGGAGGTTCGGGGGCCGTGTACCTACAGATGGTGGGCCGAGCACGGTTGCGGATGGTGGACTTGGACACGGAGTTCAACGAGACGGCGGACCGTAGTTTGTTCTATCCCAAGTTGGTGCAACTGCATGAACAGATCGAAGAGTACAAACGTGCGGTCAACAAGTACGACTACGTTGATATGATCGACAAGTATATACAGGTGGGGGAGCCCCCTGCCCTTGACTATTTGTTTATCGATGAGGCCCAAGACTTCACGCCGTTGCAGTGGGAGATGGCGGCAAAAATCGCTGACGCATCTGACCAAGTCTTTATTGCTGGCGACGACGATCAGGCCATCCACCGTTGGACGGGCGTGGATGTTAATGTGTTTAACACATGCACCAACCAAGTGGAGGTGCTTGAGCAATCGTACAGGATCCCTGCATCTGTGCATAGGTTAGCCGTGGATATTGCCAAGCGGATTGATGATCGGCACATCAAAGTGTTTAAGCCCCGAGAAGAGGAAGGCACGGTTGAGTGGGTCACGTACCTCGATGAGATACCGCTGCACGAGGGATCATGGACTATCATGGCTCGGACCAACGGGTACGTTCACGACCTGGCAAAGCGGATCAAAGAGATGGGCTTCAAGTATTCTTTGAAGGGCAGACCCAGTGTGTCGGAGAAACTCGTGGCAAACCTGTACACATGGGACGACCTGTGTGCGGGTAAATCTGTGGGGCTGCAAAGGATCAAGGACCTGTACTCGTCGGTCCCGAAGCAGGGACAGAATGCAGTGGTCAAGCGCGGTTCGACACAGATGCTGGACCTGTTGGCTCCTGATGCGGAGCTCAACATGGATCGATTGCAAAAGGAATTTGGATTGTTGGCTGGGCCAGAGCAGAGTGCGTATGAGGTCATGCGTGTAGGCGGAGCCGAACAAGACTACATCGATGCGATGGAAAGACGGGGTGACGATTTACTGTCAGAGCCCAGAATAAAACTGTCTACCTTCCATGCGATGAAGGGAGGCGAGGATGACAACTGCGTTGTTTACCTTGCGTCAACCAAGGCGTGTGTGGAGAGCGATTACCCTGACGATGAGCACCGTGCGTTTTACGTTGCGGTCACACGGGCAAGGCACAATCTCTACATTCTACAGAGCAACAATAACTACAGGTATACGATATGAAACGAGATGAGATCCTCAAACAGGCAGAGAACCTTATCAACGGGGACCGTAACAAAGACTACGGTGACGCCAAACAAAACTTCCAAGACATAGCAGACCTATGGTCCGTGTTCCTTGGTACGAAGATCACGAGAGAACAGGTGGCAGTATGCATGATCCTGATGAAATGTTCGCGGTTGATGAAGTCTAATCACATGGACGGATGGGTGGACATCTGTGGGTATGCAGCCTTGGGAGGAGAAAAATGATGTATACTTGGAAAGTTACCGACGATGGGATGAATGTGTACGAGGATGGTGTTAGAGTAGCGAAGTTCGAACCGAGTCAGTTCGTTCACATACTTGCAGAGTTATCGGCCCATGTGCGTTGGCAGCAAGTAGAAAGAAACAAAGATAAATTCATTGAGAGCAGACGACAGCATGCAGAAAAATCTATTCGGGAGTGACCTACATCATCAGATCAAACAAGAGTTAGATTTGATAGATGTAGATTGGAATATCCCGCCGGACTATCCGGATCTAACCAGCTACAAAGATGTGGCTGTGGACCTTGAGACATACGATCCCAACATCAAAACACTGGGACCAGGATGGGCGCGTAAAGACGGTCATATCATAGGCATAGCCGTGGCAGCGGGGGAGTACAAAGGATACTTCCCAATGCGGCACGAGAACGGACACAACCTTGATCCGAAGTTCACGCTCAAATGGATCAAGAAGCAACTGTCCGTGCCGGACATGAACGTGATCATGCACAACGCAACCTACGATGCGGGGTGGCTACGGGCCGAGGGCGTAGAGATCAAGGGCCGGATTATCGACACCATGATTACTGGCGCATTGGTAGACGAGAACCGTTGGTCCTTTGGCCTTGATGCCATGGCTCGGGACTTTGTGGCGTTGCGTAAGGACGAGAAGCTATTGCAAGCCGCAGCCAAAGAGTGGGGCGTGGATCCCAAGTCTGGCATGTATCTATTGCCGCCCAAGTATGTGGGGACCTATGCAGAACAGGACGCCGTGGCAACGCTTAAACTGTGGGACGCACTGAAGGTGCAGCTAGAAGAGCAGGAGCTCTGGCATATCTGGAACATCGAGACGGGTTTGATTCCGTGTATGTTGGACATGCGGAGCAATGGGGTGCGTGTCGATCTGGACAAGGCTGACCGAAACAAGAAGCTGATTCGTAAGCAGACGTCCAAGCTGCGTAAGTATATCGAAGGCGAGGCTGGCATGGAGGTGGACATCTGGGCATCGGCGTCGATCCAGAAGATGTTTGACAAGCTGGGTATGGAATACCAGACCACGGAGAAGGGTGCGCCATCCTTTACGAAATCGTTTCTGAACGACCACCCATCCAAAGTCTGTCAGGCACTGGTCAAGCTGCGCGAGTTCGACAAGGCCGACTCTACGTTTATCGACAGTATCCTGCGCCACGAGCACAACGGACGCATCCATACGGAGCTCCACTCTACCCGTCGGGACGAAGGTGGCACGGTGACAGGACGGTTTTCGTCTTCGAACCCAAACCTCCAGCAAATTCCTGCGCGAGATCCTGACATCAAGAAGATGATCCGTGGTTTGTTTGTGCCGAACGAAGGATGCCAGTGGGGATCGTTTGACTATTCGAGCCAAGAGCCGAGGTTATTGGTGCACTTTGCGGCGTCCATGCCTGATTACATGAGGCACCATGTGGTTGATGACATCGTTGAGGAGTTCAACACGGGGGACGTGGACCTGCACCAGATGGTAGCGGACCTTGCTGGCATTACACGGAAGCAAGCTAAGACTGTAAACCTTGGGATTATGTACGGCATGGGGGTAGCAAAACTAGCTGACCAACTTGGGATTCCAGCGGATGATGCGAAGTCTTTGATCCGTCAGCATCGGGACAAGGTTCCGTTTGTTAAGCAGCTTGCGGACGTGGCTACCAAACAGGCGTCAGAGAACGGTCAGATACGCACTCTGCTGGGCCGTAAGTGCAGGTTTCCGCTTTGGGAGCCTGTCACTTTCGGGGTAGGCAAACCCCTACCTCACGACGAAGCACAGAAGGAGTACGGCAAACAGATCAAACGGGCGTTTACATACAAGGCGCTGAACAGATTGATCCAAGGATCCGCAGCCGACCAAACAAAAAAAGCAATGCTTGATTGCTACAACGAGGGACTTACTCCTATGCTCACGGTTCATGATGAGTTATGCTTTAACATAGAGAGCCAAGAGCAGGCGGACAGGATTAAGGAGATCATGGAAACAGGAGTGCCACTCAAGGTTCCCTCTAAAATCGACGTAGACATCAAACCAGATTGGGGAGAAATAGAATGATTGATCCAAACATGAAAAGCCTTGGCCTTAGAGAAATGCACCCTGCTCAGATAGAAGCACTGATGGAGTTTATCGGGATGTCAATCAACCTAGCTGCTCTGACCAATGACAAAGAGATCGTGGAAGAAACAGAAATCGCAGCCGACGAACTCGTTAGAATGTTCGGGGGCAATGGTGTGCGAGTGTTTATCGAAGCCGACTACTGATTTGCGCGGCGGTTTAGGATCTCTTGGTTAGCAGCCTGAGATACTGGGTCGCTGCCCAACAAACTTGGGGCTATGGTACGAGCACGGTCAACCAACCCTTGTGTGATCCCCCGCCCTGTATCCATCACCGAGCCTGCTGCACGACCGATAAAGGTTTCGCTGGGCTGTGGTTCGGGGACCGTGGGCTGTGGTTGTGAAGGCATTTGCAATAGATCATCGAAAAGCCCACCAGAAGCAGGTGCAGTAGGAACAGGTTGCTGCTCCCCTACAATTGGAGCGTTTCTAAATGCTTTCGCTGCCTCAAGTATTTCAGTGCGAGGTAGTTTCTTTAAGATTCGGCTCTCACGTTTAACGTTAACTTCGTTGCTAACTTCCCTAATTAAACTTCGACTGACCTCAATTGGAGAGTATCGGTTGTTCATAATCTGCGTTAGTTCTTTTTGCGACACGCCAGTATTTTTAAATGCTTGATAGATTTGACCAATGGTCATTCCTGCGGCTTTGGCTTTTTCAATCTTGTCCCGTAGTTCCGCTTGGTGACGACGACGTGCTTCGTTTGCTTTTACATACGCGTTGACGATGTCTTCTTCTGTCGCGTCATTGTCATCAGCAACTTTTGTAAAGATCTGCACTGCACTTGAGCGGTTGGCAGAATACTCTCCACCAGCATAACTAAGGCTCCGATCCACCTTGAGCTTCATGGGACGCACACCAATCATCATGGTCCCTGCTTCTTCGGCTACTGTGTAGGGGTCGCCTTCTCTGGACGGCATGTCTGTGACTGCGCGTGTGGCACGACCAGGAACAAACTGTCCGCCTTTGACTGTGGTAAACTGGTCTATAATACCTGGCATAAATGCGCCAGCTACATGGACCAAGGACTTCGAAAGTTTGTCCCCCCACATTTCACCTGGCTCATAGATCTCTGCGCCAGTCTGGGTTTTACCATCCCGCATAGTGACGTCAAACACACGCTCCGCTGCCAATGCTTCTGACGCAAACGGTTCGGCAAACTTCTTAAACCCTTCCCAAGATGCAGCAAAGATCTGTTCTGCTTCGTTGGCTCCAACCTCGCCTTTCTCTCCATACACTTGTAGTGCCGCACGGGCGGGGGCCAGCATAAACTCATAGGGCAACATGTAGGACAGGTCAGCGTATTCGGCCTCGCCGTCCTTGAGCTTGCTTAAAAACATAAGCGTGTTGCCTTTGGTCCAGTACGGACTGTTCTCTGCCAGCAACTGCTCTTCTTCTGGTGTTACTTCAAGAACGCTATGGGCAGCGTCACGCATTGCAATCGGCGCTACACCAGCCATAGAGATGTAGCCTGTCAAACGCTGCGCCCCGATCCCACGGATCTGACGCGCAAGAGCACGAGCCTGCTGCTCACCAAGAGCTTGGATCAGTTCTGGAGTAGCCTTGAACCCCATCTCTTTGACAGCGCGGTTTACGATGTTGCCAGAAGTACGAATAATCTCCGCAGGAAACGCCATAAAATTACCAACGACAGGGACCCGACGAATAGCTTTGATAGCTTCGGGAACCATGGAGTATGTAGGCATGGTTTGCTTTACAAGATCAATGGCAAGCATGTCACCGAAATCAGTGTCAGCAATCGAACGTGTTCTCTGCACAAGACCCGCGTCCATCAGAGCTTGCTGCACCTGTGGTGACACGTTGTCGATATCAACACCAGCTTTACGAAGAGCCGCGCCGTATCGAGCTTTCTCCCCCAACGCGCCCACGACCTTCCAGTAGTCATCGCCAAGCTGGTAGGTTTTCTGCATGAAGCGAACTGGCGCACCAGCTTTTGACTCAACAACAAAGTTGCCGAGCTTGTTTAATCTAGAAGAAACACCAAGCTCTGTTTGCTCTTGCAGAAGTCTACGCATCTCGTTGATCTGAATGTTCTGACCAATCGCACCCTCGTTTGCCATGGCTCGAAGTAACTTGAACTGTTCGGGACTATCGACAGCATTTGCCAAGAGCACGTCTGCACTTTCAAATATGCCCATGTTTCTGCCAAGCAAACCGTTGGCCCCCACAACAAATGTGTTGGACAAAAAGTTTCGAACTTGTGACAGTGGATTGAGCACCGTCTTCGACATCTGCGACAAGCCCTTGAGTTGCAAGGATACAGCAAGAGCTTCTTGGACCGAGGAGCTTGAGCGCAGAGGCGTTGTTAAAGCGTTGTATACTTCAGCAGGAACATAGTCCCCACTCAAAGCACCAAAGGATCCGCCAAAAGCATTGTCTTGAGCTCTTACAGCATCCCCCGCTTTGACATAACCCAACCCTGTGAGGCTTGCCACTGCGTCATCAGGCACAGTGCTACCATCGATGGTGGGACGGTATGTCCCAGAGGCCAGCCTTGGAGCCGCCGCTTGATAGTCTACTTTACCTAAACTTCTTTGTACCTCAGAGTATAGTTTCTGAGCAGCAAGAGTGTTTGATAAGTTATTGATTGTGTAAAGATATGCGTCCTTGGGGTTGTCAACGACGCCCATCATCTCTTGCAAGAGAGGGGCCTCATCAAGGATCGAGGACCTGTCCTTCAGCATTCCACTAGACAGGTTAAATAGGTTGCCACGCGTGGCATTTTCCACGGCCTTCTTGCCTCTTGCGTATTCTTCTCGCAAAGCTCTTGGCGCATCTGAAGAAAACTGTCCTAACGTAACGCCAGCATTTTCAAACTGTTGATCTATAAACAATTCGGCTGCGGCTCTAGGGTCGTCTACAAGAAGCTCTACCTGTGGATCGTCAGGACGGATGGTGCCGTTATTAATGCCGTTCTGGATCCGCATGTTTCTGTTGCGCATTGCCTGTTCGGTTTGCGCCAGCGCAGCATTGTACTGAGGTAAGTCTCTAACAACCACGCCTTTAAACTTGTCAGGGTTTAGTTGAATCTCATACACCCGACGTAGATATGTTGCTTGGTTCTGATCAAACAGTCCTACAATTCGATCAATCTCTTCTCTTGGCAGGTTAGATTCTTCAACAGATTGCCGGAAGGTGTTGCTCAAATTTGTAATTTGATCCCGCATTCTATCCGCAGCATTGGTAACTTTAGAACCATACGCTGAACGGAAATCCGCAGGAGCCATTTCTCCTGTTAGGTAATCAAATGTGTCGTTGTATGTGCGCTGTATTCGTTCTCGACCCGAACGAAACAAACCTCTGACGCCCTGAAACTTAATTAAGTCTCGAACAGCCTTGTCATAGTCTCGTACAATATCACTGGCAATTTTTTCCTGACCCTCGGTCATGCCCTCCGCTGTCCGCAACGCAGTCATGACTTCGCTGTTTGCAAGGCCATTCGGTGTTAGATATTTTTTAGTAACACGTCCAATGACAGGAGCTTCAAGGATCTTGTTGCCCATGTAGTCAAACGCATTAGACAGCCCCCGAGCCATAGCTGGCACACCTGGAACCTGACCAATACCTTTGATAGTCGCACCTACCACTGGAAGTGCAACCTCTGCACCAAGGTTAAACCCTGCGCCCTCAAGACCAAGACGCAGCTTGTTGCGCAGACGGACACCTGTGAGCTCTTTGCCTGTCAGTCCTTTTTCGTCTTCTGTCCGCATAAACTCGGGCATTGCATCCCAACTGTCCGCAAGCGTGGTCATTGAGCTAGGCGACACCAATACGTCGGCAACTCCAGTGCCTACCGTGGTCAAGGCAGCGCGACCTACGCGTGTGCCCGTCAATGCTTTGGGTGCTTTCTCCCCAAACTTAACAGCGGACTTACCAAACCAAGTCTTTGCTTTGGGTAGCGGGGCTCCAGCCTGTATAGCTTTCCGTGCTTTGTCTGCTTTAGATACCCAGCTAAATACGCCAAGGCCAGGTGTAGCATAGTTTGTTATAACCTCTGCGACTTTACCCGCAGTGCGCTCTGGTCGTAACCCTGTCGCATCCTTGAAGTTTTCAAAGGCTTGTGTGACTGCTTCTTGACTGCCCTCGTCTACGATGTTCGCAGCTTCTAACCCAGCCGCACCAAGTTCCGAGATCCCCTGTGCGATGTTAACTAAACCAGCGGGTACACCTCGACCGATAGAACCAACGACCGTTTGATCTGATTCTTCTTCAGCTTCTTCCACTAAAAGATCATCGAACAACCCACCACTGGGGGCGGAGGGCGGTGGAGCATTGTTTTCTTGCAATAAGTCGTCGAACAACCCTGCCATACTACTATAACCCTTTTGTGTCGTAACCTTCATTTCTAAGTCGTGTTAGCATAACGCTTTTTAGCTCTGGTCTGGTGGCAAGAATACTGTTGTATTGAGCTATAGCTTCTTCTTGACTAAGTTTAGGTTTCTCGGGAATGTCTCCTGTGACAACGCTATCAAGATATGTGTTTAGTCTATTCGGATCGATTTGACCGTCGTCGCCTAAAAGACCTGGATAAGCGTAGGGATCTCGAAGAATAACTTCTTTAAGACGACTTCTTTCTCGCTCCGTTGTGTATTTATCTGTGCCAGAGCCGCGCACCCTTGCAAGAGCAAGATCCCTTTGAAACTTGGCAGCGTCATCTTCCAACTTAAATGCCCGTTCAATCGCCATTGTTTTGACGGCGTCTTCGCGTTTCTGTTTAGTGGCACGATCTTCTTTCATCATCTTCGTACCAGCCAGCATACCGTTGGCGATGTTCTGTAATGCGCTAGGACTTTCTCCTGCGGCGATGGCAAACCCAATCATTGCCATGTTGTGCCACATTTCTTTTTCGGCGTCTTTATCGTCCATGCCTAGCATTTCGCTAAACATTTTTTCATACGCTTTGACAGAGTCTTTGGCGGACATACTTATTTTTTGCCCTGTTATATCAGAAAACAATTGATCAGATGCTGCGCTGGCTTTTTGTTCAGGCGATAACTTTGGGTCTTTTGCTATCTTTTCAATGGATGGTAAATCTGGTCGAGCTCTTGGACGAAGAGATTCGTCAAGACCATTGCCGTCCTTTGTTGTAGCTACTTGTTCTTGTGCCCCGTCCTCTGCCTTTTCAGACTCTAATTCTGCACGAACCTTTTCATTAAAGGCTTTTGCTTCGGCATCAGTCATACCTTCTGTTCTTCCCGCAAGGCGCTCCTCTTCTGCACGAAACTTTCGTGCTCGTTCTGGATATAATATGCGATTAATTTCGGCTTGCTGCGCCTCTTGATACGCATCTTCTGCTGGGAAACGATCAGGTTGCTCTTGAATATTTGTTAAGCCAGCATCTGCTGCCTCGATTCGTTCAGTTAACTGTCGTTCCGCAATTTCGTCCACAGTCAAAGGCACACCCGTGCTTGTGTCAAGATAAGGTAAATTTGATGGATTACTACGGAGAACATCTTCTTCAGGCAATGCGGTAAAGTTAATTGTTTCCGAACTACCACGCCCAAGTGGTGCACCACCAGGTTCTTCAGCAAGACCCATGAAGGAAACTTCAGGACCTGTCCCCTTCCGCGCTTGGATAACTGACTCTGGGATGTCTGGTAACCGCTCTGACACAGATCCTTCAGCAAACAACGATGGATCGTTCGCCAACATAGCATCCGACATATTCCGCAAAGATTGAGATTCAATGTCCTTACGACTCTGCTCAAGTAGTTCAGCTTCCGTCGAACCTTTGTCCAAACCTGCGGTTAAACGAGGCAGCACCTCCCCCTCGTTGTAGTACATCTCGTCGGACAAATCTTTAATGTCTGTTGCTAATCCCGCATAAAACTCGCCAGCTTGCGTATTCCCCATTACACCAGACTGGAATGCAGACATGACATCTGAAGCAAACGCCGTACCCTCTAACAGACCTGCACTTGCTAAACCTGCACCAATATCTAAAATCTCTAAAAGTGGACGACCAAGCATGTTGGCAATCTCACCCGCTCTCATGCCGCGCTGCGCACTTTCAGCAACACGCGCTCGGATACCCTCATCTGAACGCGGATCCGAGGCCCGTTGTAATTCCAGAGCCTCCAACGCGGTCATGTCAGGTTCTGTCGCACTCGTAGGTCTGTTAAACTTTGTCATGTCATACATGGGAGGAGCCGAAAGTTGAGCTACGAGACTAGGATCAACTTGCCCAATTAACGCTGCGTTTGGATCCTCGACGCCTGCGGATTTTAATCCTGACTCAATTAAACTAACCATAGGGTTGGTGGGGTCCTCAAGAGATCGAAATGGAATATCCGGTGCAGTAAAGTTTCCACTCAACGGATTGTAGCTATATGACGATTCCAATCCAGCCCGAATCTCTTCACCAATAGGCTGGCCCACATTTCTTAAAGTCTCACCAATAGGTTGCAGCGCACTTCGTAGTGTGTCCCCGACCCTTTGTCCAAAGTTTTTGTCCTCCACAGAATCCTGAACTACAGGACTAGGTGTAGGAGAAGATAACTGACGCTCAACAAACGCATCACCTGGACGAAGTCTGTTTACATCCACACCACGTTCAGCCGCAGTAGCAGCGTCCATAACAAACGCCTGTTGCATGATCTCAGGTGCGAGATCCTGTAGTCTTGCAAGCGTGTCACCGCGTAATCGAACAGGACGACCCCCGTTTATTCCAGGTATAACCGCAACATACTGTTCAACAACAACTTCTCCGCCAGGTGCAAACTTCTGCACCTCGTTCATAAGCTCCCCCGAGGAAGCCATGATGCCACCCATTTCGCTTAAACGTTTCCGTGCGTCCCGATTTACAAAGAGCTTTCTGTTTTCGACGTTCATAATAACTCCTTACCGTGTTGCGCGGTACATTCCATACAAGCCGCCAGCCAGACCGCCAAGTTGAGAAATAGTGCTTGGAGCCGGAGTAGTGGTTTGCGAGTACGTTGACTGACCAATAGGCATACCTTGGAAGATATCTGAGTAAAAACCCAACTCCTGCATCGGACGTTGGTACTGAGCCATCTGGTTTGCGTATGCTGCATCCAGTTCTGCCTGACGTTGCTGCTGCTCTTGTGCGCCGACGGACAGAAGTGTGTTGACGTCGTTGAGGTTGAGGCCCTGTTGCGCCTCTCCAAGCTGCGCTTGCTGCATGCCCAAGGACCCCAGTCCCTGACCCACGCCTGCAATACCTTGGCCCAACTGTCCGTACTGACCTGCAATCGCGCCCATCTGACCTGCACCAGCCAGTCCCATCTGACCAAACTGTTGCCCTATCTGACCGACTTGCGCACCAAGACCCGCTGCCTGACCTGCGCCCTGCATACCCATTTGCGCTCCTTGCATACCAAGACCTGCGCCTTGCGCTGCGGTTTGTGCGCCCATTTGCGCTCCTTGTGCGCCCATCTGGCCTGCTGCCTGCGCCCCAGCCAGTCCCATCTGGCCTGCTGCTTGCGCTCCTTGCATACCCATTTGTGCGCCCTGCATTTGAGCTTGACCCGCTTGCTGTGCCGCGCCCATACCCATTTGCGCGGCTTGCGCGCCCATGGCTCCAGCTTGCTGCGCTGCCTGCATACCCTGCCCTGTGCCAGCTAAATTAAGCTGACCACTTGTGGCTCTGTTCGCTGCCGCCTGTCCAAGACCCGCCAGTCCAAGTTGCGTAGCCTGTGTTGCAATGTTGGCTCCAGCCTGCGTACCTTGCTGCGCTGCCTGCCCTGCGGCCTGCGCTGCCTGCATTCCAGTTTGTGTTGCCTGTAATCCCGTGGCTGCACCCGCCTGTCCAAGTTGACCAGTAAGTCCTGCGGCCTGTTGCTGCCGACCCTTTGCTGATTCGTATGCGGCCTGCGCTCGTTGCGATGCGCTTTCGTACCCAGCCTGTCTTAGCCCCGCCGCTGTCTTAGCCTGCTGCTCTATAACGTTGCGCCCAATCTCGGCTGCTTCTATACCCTGACGAGATCCTCCAAATGCACCCGCACCCACCGCAGTTGCATCCATCTGATTTCTTTGTATCGCACCAGCCCGTGCTACGTCCTGCATAGCAGCATCAATAACAGACTGCTCATACGGGTTCATGTAGTTCTGTATCGAAGACGGATCAAACTCCGCCGCTGAACCCTGCAACCCTGCAATACCAGCCTGTGCCGCAGTCAAGCCATACTGACCAAGCTCATCCGCCGCACTACCAGCCCGTAATATGTTCCCAGCAGTGGTTTGCCCCTGCTGCTCCATACGGGCTCCGTATTCCGGCAGTGTTTGCAATGCACCAAGTCCAACGCTCTCAGCCTTGCGACCCAAGTTCATCACGTCTGCCCCTGCACCCAAGCCTGCGCGTTGTGCTAATGCACCAATATCCTGTATGTCAGAGGCCGACCCCGTCAGAGCTTGCTGACCCGCGCCCACTTGCCCTAAGATATTCGCCGCTGTTTGCTCTCCGGCACGAGCTCCAGCCGTAGCCGCATCCGTTATACCACGAACCCCGCCAGCCGCTGCTAGTTCCCCGCGCCGTGCGGCTCCCGTTAACGCCGCTTCTCCACGCTGCCCCGCTTCTAGTACGCCTTGCCGACCTGCCGCCGCCGCGCCTACACCAGCTTGAGCCGCTGCTTGCACCTCGGGAATTGCTGCTTGCAATTGACCCACTGCAAAATCACGATATGGCACCGCACCCTGATAGGCATCCGTAACCATAGTTTGTGCCGCCGCCAATGGGTTATACCCTTGCTGCATAGTCTGTAGCGCAGTACCAAGGCCCGTGACCCCCGCACCAACGGTTCCGGCACCCGCTTGCAGCATAGGCATATATGAACCAACGCCAGCAGCAGCGAGTTGCCCCGCCTGCGTTTGCAGTGGGGTACGTCCAGCAACTTGTAGTTGGGCAGGTGTAAGAGCGGCAAGTTGAGCGTCAGTCAGTTGCCCAGAACGCGCCGTGTATTGACGCATAGCCTCGTCGAGAATCCCTGTATAGTTGGGATCCGCCGTAGCCATGTAATTTTTCATCCACTCTGGGATATCTTGTACGGCGATTTGTGTGTTTGTTTCTGTCATTATGCCCTCTCAAACTCGCGCATCATCGCGTACATTTTAGCTGCGCCCTTTTCTCTATCTCCGTTACCCGCCCCTTTTACAGCGCGTTCAGTCATAACGAACTCGCCATCAGATAATGCTGCCTCTTGTACAGGTTGTCCGTTTTGATAAATCTGCGCAGGTATAGAGTCGCTTCGCCCTGTTCCTGGCCCTTCAATATAGCCACCCATAGCATACCCAGTGGACCGAGGAGGAAGACCTTCTGGATATTCAAACCCGTGTTTCTGCCTATACATTTCTTCGTATTCGTCTCGTGCTTCTGGTGAGCTAAACCTACGGCCCGTGTACCGATCTACATACAATTCTTTGAAGTTGCCTTTTGGTTTGGTTAACTCTTCTACTGCACCAAGGGCCGTGAGCCCCCCGTATAGCATCAAGGGGTTGCCACCAAGAACCTGACTTACAATTCCTTTTCCAGCAGCGTTTTGCGCACCCTGTGTTGCAAGGTTGGTTGCGACTTCTTTCGTCAACGCACCACCAACAGCTTGCTGCATAGGAGCAGCAGCACTAACAGATGCGCCGAGTGGGTTAATGCCTGCGGACCCCAGCAGCGATGTAATGCCTGAACCAAAGCCAGAGTTTTGAATGGCTGGACCAAAGAACTTGGCTCCTACCCCAGCAATCAACGCGTCTTTGATTGCGTCCTTTGGTTTCTTTTTGTCAATAATTAAGCCGCCCAAACCAGAGCCAATCGCAGCGGCAATAGCTCCACCACCTGGAATAAGTAATCCAGCTAAACCACCAAGTATAGAACCAAGGCTCATCAGGCTTCCCCTCTAATAGCTTCAGGCGCAGTCACAGTAATTCTGGTGCTACGTTTTTCTGCGCCTGTCCAAGACTGTCCGCAATCTGGACAGTTCCCATCGGGGTAGCTTGCGACTTCTTCTGGCGTGTCAACCGCATTATCACAGTTTACACAATGCACTGTATCAGAACTTGACGAAGGTTTCCAGCGTGACCCGTCGGGCATAGTTATAATTGTATCGGTCATGGTGTACTCACTGTTACTGATCCAACAGCGCCCGTAGCCTGAGATCCACGAACGTATGGAGAATGCGCTAACGGCACTCTAACATATCCATCATGGTTAAAGATAGCCCCTGGCTCTAGACCGCTGTCGTCGGTTTGTAAATTGGTAAATACGGCAAAGGTGTTTCGCCCTTCACCTGGGTTTTGCATCTGCTCTAGATAAACAGAAAAAGCCCGAACAACCTCCGCAATGTATTGCTGGTCGTAACTTGGAGGCGCAATTGGAAAGAACGGAAGGTTTAAGTTTCGAGACATTACCGCATCCCGTCAGGCTGCACGTCTACTCTTGGAGAGCCCAGTCTCCATCCTACACCTGTCTCCGTTGTTTCTATTTTAAACGCAAACGAGCGACCACGCAGTCGAACGTTAACCTGATTAGTCCATTGCTCCACAGGAACCGACGCGGTCTTGGTCACAGTCTTGCTGTTGGTTTGTAAATACGCACCGCCTGGATAATTTCGCGCCTCAAGCGTCATCGTAGCCGAAGGTGTTACCGCTGTACTATCACGGAACGTCAAGTCTGGTATCAACCTGCGTAAGAACACAAAGTTGTCCCCTTCGCCAAGCGACATCTGGCTACTCTCGATGAACGACGTAATCGCCGTGGCAGGAGCAGTCGACCCGTCATCAAACCCACGCTCATGATAATACAGCGCATGGTCGGTGCTTGCCGCAATCGGAAAGCTCTCAACACCACGGTCCAGCCAAACTGTGCGATTTAGAGATCCGTAGTACCAAATTTGTTGTTGGTAGTTGTACACAACGTACTTGTTGCACTCTGTGCTCGAAGCTGAAGGATAGAACCACCAGATTTCAGAAAAAGCCGTATTGGTGGACGCCGTTACTTTCTCAAGCTGGTCAGTGTTGATGTCGCTAAATACAAAGTCCCGCACCGTACATGGTAAACGCTGCACTGCACCGCCATACACATAGAACTCTTCTGCACCCATCCAGTACACCTGATCCTCGATTGCAATAGCTGCTAACGGACCAGCAATCGTGATGTTTTCCGACACCGTGTTTATGCCAAAGGTAAACGGTGGCCCAAGAAACTGCATTGCGTGAAGCGATACGTCGGTAAACACCAGAACCTGTTGCCGCGTCTCAATAGCCGTAACAATCTCGGACCCAGAACCGAGGCGCAAGTCCCCAGCAGTATTAGTCGCCGTAGCAGCCCAATCGGTTATTGAGCCTTGGTCCGAGAACCGTATAAGCAACGGATCCTGCGTACCAATGTCGAGTTGTGAATCACAACCAAAAGCTATAACGTGCCTGTCTCTATCAGAAACAAGCACTTTCTTAGCAATGGTTGGTGCGGTATTCGCCCCTGCTAGATCACTAATTGCTACAGCCCGAGTAGATGTGCCGTTGGTTTTATCCCAGTAATATATACCCGCATCACGCACGTTGATTAAAAGATCCTCACCAAAGTTGTCGTGCGACCAAATACGAAGCGTCTGACCAGAGGCAATCAGTGATGCTGCGCTGCCCCACGTTCCACGGCTCCATGTGCCTGCGCCCCAACCTGTACCAGTAATTGTGGTATCTAGACCCGTGTTGATTTGATATGTTCCAACGGTAGATGCTCCTCCTGCGCCGGAACCACTTGAAATATTAGCAAAAACAAGAGTGTCGTTAATCCCATCCGTTGTAGTAATAGAAGCTAAAGCCTCTTCGGTTCGAGCATTTATGTAATACGAATTGTCATTGGGCACATATGAAATTTCATATTCTTGATTTAAAATCGTGCTTGTTATGGTTCCAGCAAGCGTAGTTACTGTTAGGACTAAATCATTTGTTGGAGTAGCCCCACCTAAACTTGTTCCCGCGATGGTGATTGTGTCATTGTCAGCGTAACCAGAACCACCTTTTTCCACATAGTTAACTGTGTAAGTGTTATTAGAGCTATTTGCCGTGATATTAAATTTTGCACCTGTTCCAGAACCACTTGTAGACGTTTGTCCTACGTCATTAAACGTAGAACTTCCCGTGGAAAGACCGCTAGTGACTGCAACAGAACCAACATTTCCGGATGCATTAATTGACGCTGCACCAGAAAAAGTAACAAAATCATTTGCAAGAGCACCATGGTTAGTGTCTGTAACAACAATTGTAGAAAAACTAACCTCTATAACAAGTCCAGTGTGTGTTGCAGCATCTGTTCCTTTTTGTCCTCGCAAACAACCCTGAAGTGTTGTTCCTGAAATTGCAGCATATGAAATTATTTCGTCGTCTATTTTTACAAACCCTGTTTCTGGAAGAGAGCCTCCTCCAAAATACAACAACGGTCCAATTTCAGTTTGATCTATGCTGATGTCTAGCGAACCAGATAGGTTAAGCATCAACGCTTTATACGTTTGAAAAGTTACATCCCCCGCAGCCGTCGTTGCACGAATGGGTGTAATGTCGTTATACCCACCACCCTCGTTAATATAATACTTGAGGTGTGTGCCTACACCAAGGTAGCGTTCACCGTTCAAAGCAACCCATGGATGCAATGCACGGCATGTACCTAGAAAGTAGGTGGAAGAAGTTTTCTCCCACCCACCTATTTTTTCTGGAAAGCCAAACCGAAATCTAACCTTGTCCATATCAAACCAACCGCCCTCATTAGAATAGGACGTGGTTTCTCTGTTAATTCCTGGGCGGAACTGGAGTTTGGTTAGCGGCATTCGTTACTCCCAGCATTTATTCGGCGGCAACTTCCTGTGCGTTTTCAGGAGTACCTTCTAATGAAGACTTTAGCATATCAATGAAGAACTTACGACCACCTTCTAGCTGGGTCATGTTAAACCGTGTGGATGACAGCTTGCGATCCAAGTCTGCAACGTGGTTTACCATTTCCTGCTGCTCGGCGGTCATGTCTTCAAAAGTGTATTCTTTGTCGTCGATGACGATAGGCGTTGTTTTTTTCTCAGCCATTTGTCAGTCTCCTAGATTAAGGGTTTGCAGTTACCCAAGGGGCGGTTTCTACGGCGGTGGGCGGGTTGATTTGCTTCGCAATATTGCGATCATGCCCTGCTTCCCACTCGGCGCATGTCACACCTTCGCCTTCAGCGGCGTTGGCGTCAATAGTTGCCTTGGCCCAGCCGACAACCTGAGCTTCTGTCAGGTCAGCAAACGCTGTGAACGTCGCAGGGTCAAGGTTATCAGTGTTCAAACTGATTTGGTTTCCAGAGGAAATGCTGTAGGTTGTTCCGTCTACAGTTTCTTCTGATGATAAACGCCAGACAACAGAAAACACGACTTCGGAAAGCCCATCTTGTGTTCTGGTTTGAAGCTGGTCATTTACTGACCAAGTGTGTGTAACAGCCATTGTTTATTTCTCCTGTGCTGGTTACGGGTTATTGTTCGCAGCTAGATGTGCAGCATAGGCTGCTTTAACTTCGTCTGTGTGTACTGCCGCACAGATAGCTTGAACCTGTGAGCTTTCACCTGTGATGTCTGCATCTGGTGCAACAACATGGCGTGAGAAGCTGCGGCTGATCTCTACACCGTCACGTTCAATCACGGTTGCTGTGCGTACTTGGATGTGGCGGAACTTTCCGACTACCTCCAATTTATCCTGTTCGGTTCTTTCGGTTAAGGCCATGTTTATCTCCTTTATGGCGGCGGACTGTCCGACCCCAATGGTGTGGGGTTATGCTGCAAAGTAAGTTAGCGTAATGTTGAGGTCTGCGGTTCCAGATGTCAGTTCAGAAACAATGGTCCAGTCCGTGCCAGTACCACTAAGATTCCATTCTCTGATGCGGACATAGGAAGAAGAGTCAAAGATTTCTGGAACAACAACATCTGCACTGCTCGTAAGCAATGCCGCCGACATGGAGCCAGTGAAATAGTTTATTCCTGACAAACCCTCTGCCGCAAACGGAACGCCCGTGATGTAAAGATCATTTGCGCCAGTCAAACCAGTTGTATCTATATTTAGAAGCGTGATTTGCACGGTTACTTGGCGACCAGTCTTTGTGTAATACCCATAGGCTTCTGTTGCTGATCCTTCGTTCCCACCAGACGCAGCATCCGCAACCACAGGAGTAAACGTCCCCTCCTCATAGTCATCCAGTAACTCAGAAGTCATAGTACCAGAGCCGTCCCCTGTAGCAGAGAAGTCGATGCCGTGACCTGATGCGACTACTAGGTTTCCGTCTTTAATGTTAAGATCGCCATCTACTTGTAGCTCAACCCCTTTGGTTGGATCGTTATTAGTGTATAATAAAAGTGGGTGGCCTGTAGCCATAGAGATTTCGCCCTGATTGGCGTCCCCATAAACTCCCACATTCATACTAATATCTGTACCGTCACTGAGATGCCCTTGAGCAAGGAACGCGGCTCTTGTGTTGTTGCCTGTAGCTAAAATACGACTGAACGTGTTGGCCGAATTTTGAACATCTAATTGGTAAGATGCAGTATCAACACCAAGGCCAACATAACCGTTAGAGCGTCTGACGCTAATAGATGGGGCAGAATTCCAACCAGCGTATGAGCGGTCTAGGCGAAAATTAAAATCAGAATTATCAAATCTGAACGCCCATAGGGGATCCGATGTGCCACCAAAACCAATGTGGCCTTCGCCAACAGTGTTGCTCCCAGACCTATTTAACTCAACTAAAGATTCATCTGCTGTTCGAGAACCTCCGATGTTTACAAACCCATTCGACGAAATCCGCATACGCTCGGTTGCGGAAGCTGCACCGCCTGCGGTTGTCCAAAACTGAAGGCGTCCAGGCATGTCATCACTAGCCGCAGTGTTGTCCGTTGCCCCACTAATTCTAGCACCTTCTACAAGATTAACTCCATCTGCGCCTTGGAACGTAATAAGCCCCAGAGTGTCACCATTCCCAACGGTTGTTTTTGAGTTTGCTGTAGAACCACGAGATTTAGCAAACCCTAACTGGCCTGCTTCAGCGTCATTAGTATGCCGAGACACCGCCAAGCTGACGTATTTTTGTGCTGAACCGTCATTTACGTTTTGGACATTAAGAATACCCGAATACAAAGTTGAGCCATTCCACCACCCATTAGTGATTGTGCTGACGGCATCTGTTCCCGCTCCCATCGAAACCCGCCCAGACGAGTCGATCTTTAAAGCAGTGTTCCAAGAAATATTATTATTTACTGTGCCTGAACCAGCATATTGCCATGTATGTGTACCCGCATATTGCGTATAAGCAGCAGCAGCTGCAGTTGTAGCGTATTTCCAGTTAGTGTTGTCGTTGTACGCATTATTTGTAATAAACACTGCATTAGAGCTACCAGCATAAGATGCACCACCAATGCTACTACCTACAGTAAGCACATCGTATGCTGATCCCCATGCTGCTGAAGATATGCCACCAATAGTGACACGTCCGTTTTGATCAATACGCATACGCTCCGTTTGACTACCACCTGTAGGTGTTGTACGGAAAATCATGCGCCCTGCATCTTGCTGACCATCCGTTACAACAGCAAAGCTACCAATGTCATCCCAGTTAGTTCCATCATAACTAGAGAACGAAAGGTAAGAACCATCACCATCTGCGTTTGATGCGGTTGGTGATGCGACACTGCCTCGTGCTTGGTCAAAATGCAGTGAATCTACGCCACCGCTTGCAATACCAAAGATACGAACACCATCGGCAGGTTCTGCAACAGTTAAACCGTAAGTCCCACGAGTAGAGGTGTCACCGATAATAACTTTTTGGTCAGAAGTGATCCGCATGGCTTCTGTCACAGAAGAGCTTGTTGAAAAAGTAATGATCCCATTAGTGCCAAAAGACTCTAGCGCAAACTCATCATCGTCCCCCAAAAAAACAACAGCGTTTTCCGCGTCATCATCTGCCCTAAACTTTAATGCGTTTTGTAGTCTAATGTCCCCTGCGACTTCTAATTTTTCAGTGATTGTTGTCGTCCCAATCCCCACCTGATTGTTCGTAGCATCGACGTACAGGGTGTTGGTGTCTACTGCCATGTTCCCAGAGCCGTCAATGTACAACCGAGGGTTCCCATCACCGTCTGAAAGAACAATGTGATTGTTACTGTTGCGGATGTCCAAACCACCTTGGTTACCGTCAAAACTGCCCAGAATGCTGTTCTTCGAACCGCCGACAATGAGGTCCCCAGCCTGATAACCAACAAACGTGTTGTAGTTAGCATTCGCAGACGCCGTACCTGTTCCAGTTCCCGCGCCAGTGGCAGTAAATGTTGTGCCAACAGTGTTGGCCCCCGCACCAATTAATGTGAAGTCTGTCGTCCCAAGAGTTTGAATCGTATAGTTCACGCCAGAAACAATAGCTGTAGCGACAATTTCATCGCCAACAAGATAACCTGCTTGATAGCCAGCCATAGTGTTGTTTGACCCAGTAACATTACTGAGAGAAGATTGATGCCCAACGGATACGTTTTCAGTGCCTGTAGTGCTTGTATTGAGAGCTTGAGCGCCAATGGCAACGTTTGAACTCGCCGTAGTATTATTGAATAATGCTCTTCTGCCCAAACCTACATTGTTATCACCTGAAGTATTTCCTGTTAAGGCTCCTGAACCAACTGCTACGTTATAGTTGCCATCTGAAGCAACGCTATCTAAAGCCGTATTACCCAACGCCACGTTACTTGTACCCGTTGGATAGTCTCCATCCAGCTTGATCGTGCCGCCATCAACGCTAACGTTGCCAGCTACAGTAAGGCCATCTGATGTAACAGTGCCGTCCACGTTAAGTGAAGTGTTAAAATCAACTGCGCCCGTAACTGTAAGAGCCGCTGTATCAATCGTCATCGCTGTAGACGCATCAATATCAACAGTCGGTGCAACAATTTCAATTTCAGTATCCGCGTCAATGTCCAGTTGCCCATCAGCAGAAGAGCTAATCTTCAAAGCTGTGTCGCGAAACTGAAGCTCATCGGTTGTTGTCATCTGAATAGCATTGCCACCCGATGTATTACCGTTAGCAAGAACCTCGGACAACTCGTTGTTTGCACCAACCTGTGTATCCACATACGCCTTAATCGACTGTTGTGTTGCCAAGGCTGTCGCGCTGTCAGACGCCATGTTGTCTTCGTCTAGGATCGCGGTCACCGACACACTGCCCAAGCGCAGGCTGTCAAAGTACGCATTGTTAAAAACGTTCGCCGCTACCGCACCAGCACCCGCGCCGTCAAAGTAAACCACCGCAGTCGTTCCCGCAGGAACTTCGTAGTCATTACTTGCGTTATATGTTCCTTGGAAGAACAGGATGCTGCGTGATCCAGACAGATCATTGCGGATATAGATGATTTTTTCCGCGTCATTCGGCGTCAACTGCACATAGGCCGTTGCACCCAAATCACCGCTGTCTGCAAAGATAATCATGCGGTTGCGACCATCGGATGTTGTGCCGTCGCTAATAGATAGTGTATTCGGAGAACCAGAAGTTCCCGCTGAAGCCAAGGTCACTGTAATCTGACCGTCAAGAGCAGTGTCTAAAAGTTGAAGGTTTGTGTTAGTCGTATCGCCCCATGTGCCAGACTGTTCGCCTGTGCCAATGAGTTCAATACCATTATTAAGTGTATATGTACTAGGCATGGTTTTCCCCTATGCTGCTATGTCTTCCCAACCTGGAGTCTGGGACGGAGATTCGTCACTCCAAGAAGGGGTGGAAGATGGTGTTACGGGAGTATAACTCGGATTCTGATTTGGAACAATACGTCCCCAAACAAGAACTTGGCCTACTTCGCCAGTTCCAGAAACGCCAGTCACATTGACTTGCGTCTGTGCATCTATTGATACATCACCAATTTCTCCTGCTCCAGAGACTCCAGTGACGAAAACAAATGTTTGTGTTTCAATGACCGTTCCTGTGCCAACCTGTCCTGTAGCCTCAAGGCCAGTAACGGGAACATCAGAACCGCCTGTTGCTTCAACCTCGCCAACAAGACCATTAGCGCGAGCGTCCATTGTTATAGGGACCACTGCGCCAGCAGCGACTGTAACAGAGCCAACACCACCAGTTGCTGCAATACCAGTCACAGGAACATTGGCCTCACCAATGACAGTGGCTGTACCCACCTGTCCTGTAGCTGCCACACCTGTCACATCTACATCTGCATTTGCCTGAACAGTAACAGAGCCAACGGCTGTGGTAGCCTCTAGCCCCGTTACAGGAACATTCGCATCGCCAGAAACGGTTGCCGTACCAACGGCCCCCGTTCCCTCAACACCTGTCGGATAAACATTTGCAGTGCCCGTGACACTAGCAAGTACGCCTACCTCACCAGTGGCTTCTAATCCTGTTGGGAAGACATTCGCTTCCGCAACAACTGTCACTGTCCCTACAGAGCCTGTGGCCTGCAAACCAGTTACAGGAACATTGGCTTCAGCAACGACTGTTACTGAACCAACATTACCTGCGGCACCAGCGTTGGTAATGGAGC
>Ga0208767_1000910_pt1 | contig 24002 bp, 31 predicted proteins | sample VirMetDEL_Mar_21_FD_184514 | JGI IMG/M metagenome (GOLD analysis project Ga0208767, IMG submission 184514) | Aqueous microbial communities from the Delaware River and Bay under freshwater to marine salinity gradient to study organic matter... | ecosystem: Environmental > Aquatic > Marine >... | reverse complement strand
GAGATTGAAATCTGTCGAGCATGTGACGGCTCTGGCGAATTGGAGCGCGATGATGAAGAAGAGGTCGATTACGATGAAGCTGGCGATGATTGACGACCCAGTGCCTGATGGTTGGCATCGGGTTCTGCTTGGTGGTTGGTACGCTGAAATGGGTAGATGCCTATGGGTGAGAGATGACTAACGGACGCAACAAAGGGGCTAGCTGGGAAAGAACAGTTGCCTCAATGGTAAAAGAAAGTTTAGGCGCAACGGTGAAGCGCGACCTTGAGCAGTATAGGTCTGGCGACAGGGGTGACCTGATAGGGCTGGACGGTATTGTCATCGAGTGTAAGCGTTACAAGATGGCTAATGGTGGGCATCATCATCAGGATTGGTGGAATCAGGTGGAGAAGGCGGCAGTTTCTCAGGGTTGCCATCCTGCTTTAATCTATAAGTATGACAGGGCAGAGCCTAAGGTTGTTGTTAGGCTGTCGTTTCTCAACCCAGACTATGACGGGATGACGGACACTGCCACAGTTAGTTTCGACACTTGGTGCATGTTGGTCAGAGAGTTTTGGGCTAGTAATGTACAAGCATGACCCCGAAAAAATAGCCGCGATGTTTGCCATCCCAAAGATACCTGAGCCACCGAAACACCGCAAAACTCATACAAAGGTCAAGAAGGCTGACCCAAATAAACGGCTTCCATCAAGGCTGTTTGACAAGTCTTAAAAAATATGTTATCCCCTGCGGTGTTTGACGCATTGCTTAGCAGTATAGCCTAGCAGTGCTGCTTAGATTAGCCGCATTACTAAGCGGTATTGCTTAGCAGAATAGATGCTTTCCTATATATAAAAAAAGAAGCAAGGCTAAGTGCATAGCCTTGCTTCATTGCTTAGCAGTACTGCTACATGGCTATGCTAGGCAATACCTCGCAAGATATGGGCTATGACATCGACAGTCCAGCCATTGCCCAACATTTTATAGCGTTGTGTGTTGCTTACGCCTTCGGTGTAATTGTCAGGCACGGTCTGCAATCTCTCACATTCAATCGGTGTTAGTTTGCGCCAAGTTAAACCTTCGTTATAGGTCAAGTGGTTGTTATGCTCCCATGAAGATGTGGTGAGGGATGGAGTTTTGCCATCACCAGCCTTTAAGCCGCCTTTGTTTGCTCCTCGAGGCGTTTGCAGTATCTTAGGCTCAAGATTACCGCCAGATGCAGCACACAGGCTTGGTGCTTTTCCTTCTGGGTGGTACACTCTGCGGTTATAGCCATGTCCTTTCAGGTCAGCATCCCCAACATGACAAAGCCCATCATCACTAAACACTAACTGCCTTCTGTGCTTCTCAAAATATTGCTTAAGATTACCACCCTTGAAATAGTTAGCATCCAGGCAATGCGACTTATCTCTATCAACACATCCATTCTCTAAGATGTCTTTAAGTTTTATGCCTTTGTCCTTTGGCATTTCAAAAGGTATGTTTGTCCAATACAATCGGTATCTGTTCTGTGCCGATACCAAATTGCTATTTATGGCTACTGGCTCAACGCCTAATGCCCTACTTATAACATCCTGACTTTTCTGGTTCATGCGTACATTCTCAAGCAGAAAATACTTTGGCTTGTTCTCTTTGAGAAACCAAACATATCTCCAGAACAGTTTGCTGCGTGGGTCATCAAAGTTCAATCCCCTCCCGGCAAATGAGAAGCCCTGGCATGGACTACCGCCAAGCAGCAAATCCATTTGAGGATATGACCTACCATCTGATATGTTTTCAACATCTCCTATCTGAATAGTATCAGGGTAATTCTTTTGCGCTATCTTTATGGCATACTTGTCAATCTCACTAGCTTTATAGGTAGTGACAGGCAAGCCAGCCCTCTCCAGGGCTAGCCTACCGCATGACATGCCATCGAATAGTGACATGACATCCATGCTATTTCTCCTCTAGTTCCAGAGCAGACAAAGCCATTTCCACGGTGCGTGGTATGTCCGTTGCTCCTGTTTCGTAATTGCGGATAGTCCTTTCTGTGATGCAGAACCTATCTGCTAGCTGTTTCTGTGTGAGGTTCATAAACTCACGCTTGTTTCTCAGTTCTTGTGGACTCATTTATCAGCCTCCCAAGCATCATCTGATTGGGTCTGTGACAGTTCATCCGTCTTCTTTGCCCAGTGTGGTTCGCTAGCTTCCAGAATGTCAGCTATGCTGTAGCAGTATAGCCTATCACCGTGAATGCTGATAAGGTTTGTTACTAGCTTCCTTGCTTCGTCATAGGTATCTGCTAGCTGATAATGGTCTTCATAAGTAACTTTAGCGTCACTTGGGTATGCTAGTGTGTGGTTTACTATAAGCATTAGTCTGCCTCCTCTATGTCAAAATGGTTTTGAAATGCCCAGAAAACCTGTTGCATCTTGCGTGGTGTCTCCACATTGTATATGTCGAATGACTCCGTCCACTCATTAACAAAGTCTGTTATAACTTCCTTTGCTAGAATGATTGCTTTCTGCTGGTCTTCAGACAGCATGTTAAATGCTTCCTGTTCCCTCATGTTTCGAGCCTCCCTTTCTCTTTGCCAGTATGCTTCGCGTTCTGATTGGTTCATGTTTTCGTAATGTTTTGGTCTGCCTCTAGTCATGTTATCCTCCGATTTGAACTAGTGTGATATAGACTAGCGCGATGATTGCGCTAGCGATGAATAGCCCAGACAGAATCTCAGTGATGATTTCTGTTTTACTTCTGGGCTTATATAATGGCTTGCTATGAAGCCAGTTATTTAGATTGCTATTTCTCATTATTTGATTTCCTCCATAATCTTAAATCTGCAATCGGGAAATTCCTGCCGCCACTCATCTAAGCTATGTTCAGCGTCCTGTTTCTCATCATGCCTAGACTCTTCCGCCCAGCCTTTATCAGTGTATAAATATAAAACCCAATCCATTATTGCATTTCCCCCATTGCTTTATTGATTGATACCAGGCTAAAGCCAGCCAGCAGCAAGCCCATTGCTGCCAGCATTGCGCCAATAGCTAGCCATGCCATGCTTGGTGCTGATGCTATGCCTATGCCTGATATAAGCAGGATAGTACCAGCTATGAATAATAGTATTCTTGTAATGATAATCATTTCTCATGCCTCCGTTTTTGGCTTTTTCATGTACGTGTATGAATAAAGCTTATTGTGCAGCTCTTTTGTTTTTGCGTGCAATGCTCCGATTGCTTGCCAGTCTTTTTCTTTTGCGTCCATAAGCTCGCGCATTTTATCAGTTAGCTTTAGATACTGTTCGCGCTCCGACTGTCTTTCTTGTAATAATTCTAGTTTAGTCATTGTCATGTTATCCCCCATTATCCGATTACAAAACCGCTAGTGTCTTTCTTAGCAGCGCCTTTTGCATAAAGCGCAACAACGCAACCTTGCCTGTCAAGAAAGCGTAAATCGTCTTTATCGCCATCTATTACTGGATAGCCTTTAAAGGTTGTCGGTATGCTATCTTTATCACGAAAGACAACCGCCATATTTTGGTTGCTATTGGTTGCCATAGCATCCAGCACCATTGACTGGTAACGATTGCTTGCTTCACTATAGGATAGTGTTAAGTGATAGTTACTTGGCAATGGTTTATTGATACGATTGACTGTCTTGGTGTAGTCATAAAACTGTATTTCTGGATAATCGTTTTCCATATCAATAAGGTTTTCAAAAGGTATATCACTAGTACCGTTTAACCGCACGCATGGTTGTATGCCTTTCTTGGTGCAATAGTTACTGAACCGCGTTAAATCTTGTTTTAACTGTTCGATGAACAAATCCCGATAGTCACGATAAAAGATAGTCTTTCTTGCCCGCGCCTGTTGCACGCAATTCATCTGACCACGACCAGCGGTATTGAGACAACCCGCCTTGCATCCTGCTAATACAGCCATGGGACAAAGGTTTATACCGTCAATCATATCAGCGGGTGATAAATATAGGATTGCTGTTAGGTATTCGTCGTTATCGCCTTTGGTTGTTTTAGCGTTATTGCCTACCGAAAGAAGTTTTAATCCGTTAACTTTAGCCATTGTTTCATCCCCTTGTTTAAGATACTGATATTATTTTGTGCTGATTATGTGATAGAGCATAGATTAAACCTTGCTTACCAGTTTTCTGTTGCCATCTTTTCAATGCTAGCAATGCTTCATCATAAGTTTTATATGTCATTGTTTTATTCTCCCTTGGTTAATGTTAACAACATTTGCATTCAGCAATTGGCTTGCCATTTCTGCAAACATCATCTTTATCAAAATAAGATTGCTTATCGCCATACAATGCAACGCTTTGTTCTTCTGTTAGGTGAAAACGACCGCATGGCGACATGGTGCGGTCTTCAATCCACACACCCTGCCATTCAAAGCCTTTAGCACATTCCGCCTCGTATTCTTTTACGTCCTGTTCATCTTGCAATTCTTTTGCTCTTTGGACAGCGTACGCAATAGCCTTTGCCTTTCTATTTGTTGCGTAATCAAGGTCAAATGAGCCTTCGCCATTCTTTGTTACAACAACACCGTACCGCTTATCAAACCCTTCAGCTTTCATATCTTCTAATGTTTCAAAAGCGAATAGCTGGACATATGTTTCATCATCGTTTGACAGTTCAAACATAATTGAACCGCAAGCATCATTATGCCAAGAACTGTTTATGAAAGTGACGATGCCGTCAGCAATGGCATTAGCCTTGTTCATCAAATCGTTATAGTAAGTCATTGTTTATTCCCCCGCGTTCATAAGAAAGGTTAAAACAAAAGCACCCATTGAAAGCATACCGATAAGCATGGCGAATGGTGCGATAATAGGAAGGTGGAAGGCAAAGCTAGCAATCATTGCCGCGGTTGCTAGCATTGATATGACTAGATATGTAAGCATTAAGTAAATCATTGTAGTGTTTCCTTGTTAGGTTTCGATACAACCAACATAGGAAAGCATTTCCGCATTGTCAATAGGAAAATGCAAAAAAAGTAAAAAAAGTTTACACGATGGCAATGGATACTATATAATGCGCGTAAGCATTATTTGTTGTGAGGCAATGATTTAGGGGGAAGGTAGTAGGCTGTGAGACTATTCAAAACACACACAAAGACAATGATTCAGCGTGGCAATGCTAAGAGGCATGATACATGCGTTGTGATATATTTGCAACAGTGCCTGGCATTGTTGTGACATTTATGCAGCAGTACAAGGTAGGGGGGCGGTCAGCCAGACCATGCACCCCCAGCGACCGCACGCCTCTTATATATACATTAATAGACTGTTCTAAACACACACACGACACAGGACTCACATGACAAAACTAACCAAACCTAAAACAGACCTAATCATAGCTGGTCTTGCTGATGGGCATACCATTGTCGATGTCTGCGAGGGCGTAGGCATATCACGCACTGCTTTCTATAAACGCATGAAGACCGATGAGGAGTTTGCTGGTGCTGTTCGTGAGGCGCAACAGTACAGCGTTGAGAAAGCGATGGAGGAGCTTGACAAGATATTCGATGATGCGCTTCATCGTAGAAAGGACTACGATACAGGCGTGCTGCGAGACTATGCACACCATGTGCGATGGAAGGCTAGTAAAACGATGCCAGACAGGTTTGGTGACGCTAAGAACCGTGCTGGCGTTGAGGTGAGCGATGGCACAGTCAAGATACTATGGGAAACTGATTAGTGCCGCGTCATAGGTTGTTTTTAGCTAATGGTAATATCAGTCAAACAAGCTCTGGTTTAGCTGGGGAATACATCGCAGCCGCGTCTGTGATTGCTAGGGGATGGAGAGTAGCTATGGCGCAACAAGATGCGGTGGACTTAGTAGCGTGGCATCCAGATGGTAACAACATTTTGCGGATACAGGTAAAAGCGTGTCAATCTTCAAGGCAAAATGAAGGCAGAGTAAGGCAAAGAGTGCATTTTCAAACAGGTATTGGCGGGAATAAAAGAAAGCCAACTAGGCATGATTATGATGTGCTTGCGTGTGTTTCATCTGAGCAGCGCACAGTCTGGTTCGTGCCTGTTTGTAATATTAAGGGAAAGAAGTTCACGAAGCACACTGACTTCTTTGACAACCCAGAGATTGAGAATGAAAGCTGGGCATATGCTTTAGATGTGCTGGGAGTTAGTAATGGAAGTTAAGATACCCTACAAGCCTCGCACGATACAGGCTGAGATGCACAAGGAGTTAAAGCGGTGGAATGTGCTGGTGATGCACAGACGCTTTGGCAAAACTGTCTGGGCGGTTAATCATATGATAAAGAGAGTGTTGACTAATCCTCTTCCTAGACCGCGAGTTGCTTTAGTTGCACCAACCTTTACTCAGGCTAAACGGATTGCTTGGGATTATGTTAAATTTTATGCTGGTGTTATTCCTGGCGTTACCTTCAACGAGACAGAACTTCGCGCTGACTTTCCCAATGGGGGGCGTATAACTTTACTGTCTGCTGAAAACCCCGATGCCCTTCGTGGAATCTATTTGGATGATTGTTTTTTTGATGAGTATGGGATGCAGAATCCGAGGGTATGGGGGGAGGTTGTAAGACCAGCGTTATCAGACAGGCAGGGGTCGGCAACATTTTTAGGCACACCAGCAGGACATAATCATTTTTGGGATATGTTGGAGACGGCGAAGAATCAAGTTACTGAGGGTAGTGATGATTGGTTTTACCGCGTGTGTAAGGCGAGTGAAACTGGTATAGTAAAAGATGAGGAGCTAAAGGCAGCCAAGGCTTCTATGACAGATGAGCAGTATGAGCAGGAATTTGAGTGTTCATTTACTGCGGCGATTATTGGTGCGTATTATGGTAAACTGTTATCTGACTTAGATGACGAGGGCAGAATAACGCGAGTGCCGTATGACCCTGCCTATCCAGTTCATACGGCTTGGGACTTGGGCGTGAATGATTCTACGGCTATTTGGTTTGCCCAGATATTCCGTGGTGGTGCAATAAATGTTATAGATTATTATGAGAGCAGTGGTGTTGGGCTTGACCATTATGCCGATATTTTACGGCAAAAGGACTATACATACGGCGACCACCTCGCGCCGCACGACATTGAGGTGCGTGAGTTGGGCAGTGGCAAGTCGCGTTTGGAGACGGCATATACGCTAGGAATAAAGTTTAGGGTTGTGCCAAAGATGAAAGTGGCGGATGGTATTAATGCGACTCGAATGATGATACCGAAGTGTTACTTTGACAGAGACAATACAGCAGAGGGCTTGGAATGTTTAAGGCAGTACAGGCAGGATTGGGATGAAAAACGTAAAACTTTTAGAGATACTCCGAGGCATGATTTTACATCACACGCGGCAGATGCTTTTAGGTATCTCGCAATTGGCATCCAAAATAGAGAAACGATGTCTCGACCTCCACAACAGGTTGCAATGAACGATTACAATCCATTTGCGCTATGAGAGATTTCAACCCACTTGCTTATTTTGCGGCGGCTCGTCTCATTGAGAAAAGTCCGTATCATTGTTATATGGATGACGATGACATCAAGCGATGTATATTACCAGCATTGGATGAAGGGTTGTTTGTTCTTGGTATCCTTGATGAAGACTACAATCAGCCTTTTTTATTTGCGACTTATGCCTTTCCTGAGCAGGGGCATATAGAAGAGTATTTAGAGACTAACACATTCCCCAAAGCTGGCTTTTATGGTAATGGAAATATTCCTTGGATTATTGACTTTATTTGCTTGACAGGAAAGCGTGACATTAAAGGTGGCTTCGTGTATCTTAAAGCGATGTTTAAGAATTTGGGTTATGATAAATGTTTTTGGCTAAGGACGGAAACTGGTCGTATTGGCAAACACATTATTGAAGGAGACTAGGCATGGGTGGTGGAACAGGTGGCGGTAGCGGCAAAGACCGCGTTGGCAGAAAAAAAGCCAAGGAGCAGTTATCTGCTAGGCAAGCCGCATTCCGCGAAAGTGAAATCGGAAGAATACCAGGCATGTCGATGTTGATGGGTAACATCAATCTTGCTGCTCAACAAAAAGCTCTTGACGAGGGAGGCATTGCAATAGCAGTTCCTGGCACTAGGTTTGCTGCACAAGGTCAGCGTTACAGCGAAAGACCTGGCGAAACTCCAGCGGAATTTCAAAGCAGGATTAGCGCAACCAAACCAGCGGAGGGTTCTGGCAAAGGTTATGTTGGCGATGTTGCTGGCGTTACAAGGACAAGTAATATATTAGGCAGGGATGTAACAACTTTTACTGGTAGAAGTGACTTCAGCCCAACTGGAGAAAAAATAGGGAAGCCAACTGGCGGTGGGAGAGAAGCACCAACAGTAGCGGCAACAGAACCTGAAGTTACACCTGAAGTTACACCAGAGATTGTCCCTGACGATACGGTATTGGCAAGCAACACTAGACGCACACGTTTTAAGCGTTCTGGTGCTGGTGGAACAATACTTGAAGGTTTTGGCGCACTTTATAGCTAGGAGATTGTCATGTCATTTTTAACGCCGAAAGTACCACCACCTCCTCCACCACCACCTCCACCAGAGCCTATTTCTGCCGAGAAGTCAGCAAGAGCCTCTGCTCTTGCAGAAGAGGCATTGATGAAAGAGCGTAAAAAGCGTAAAGGGGCAAAGGCTACTATTGTTGCTGGTGCATTAGCGGAAGATACAACGCCTACTGGTAAACCGACATTGTTAGGGTAATCATGGATAACTTTATCAAATCACTAGTCTCACGCTTTGATTACATCAAGGCACGGAGAGATAACTGGGACACTCACTATCAAGAACTGGCAGACTACATGTTGCCAAGGAAAGCTGACATTGTGAAAAAGCGTTCTCGCGGCGAAAAGCGCATGGAACTTATTTATGATGGCACTGCGCTTCAGGCTGTTGATTTGTTATCTGCATCCTTGCATGGAATGCTAACAAGTGGTGCAACTCCTTGGTTTCATTTAGACATGAAAGATGCAGACATTGGTAGGCAAGATGAGGTTCAGGCGTGGCTAGAAAATACTAGTATGCGTATGATGCGTGCCTTTAATCAGTCCAACTTTGAAACCGAAGTCCATGAGATGTATGTGGACTTAGTTGTGTTTGGCACTGGTTGTATGTTTGTTGAGATGGAGGGCGACCAGTTACGTTTTAGCACAAGACATATCTCTGAATTCTATGTGCAAGAGAACCAGTACGGCATTGTGGACACCGTGTTCCGTAAATATACATCTCCTGTTCGTCAGGTAGTGCAACGCTTTGGCATTGAGAATGTAAGTAGCTATATTCAGAAAAAGTTTGAAAAAAAGCCAGACGAAGACGTTGATATCTTGCATGTGGTGTTGCCACGGATTGACCGTGACGCTGACAAGCAAGACAACAAAAACATGCCATTCGCATCTTTTTATATTGATGCAGAAACTTCAACCCTGTTATCAGAAAGTGGCTTTGAGGATTTGCCATATATTGTCCCACGCTTCCTGAAGGCAACTGGCGAAGTTATGGGCAGAAGTCCTGCTATGACAGCGTTACCAGATGTCAAGATGCTAAACCTAATGTCCAAGACTATTATTCAGGCGGCGCAAAAGCAGATTGACCCACCATTACTTGTTCCTGATGACGGCTTTATTTTGCCAGTGCGTACACAGCCAGGCGGTCTAAACTTTTATCGGGCAGGTTCACGCGACACAATTACGCCATTAAACACTGGTGCTAATATTAACATTGGTTTGGCTATGGAAGACCAGCGCAGACTTGCCATTCGTTCTGCATTTTATGTTGACCAAATTCTATCAGGCGGTGCGCCTAATATGACTGCTACCGAGGTTATTCAAAGGCAAGAAGAGCGTATGCGTGTGATTGGTCCTGTTCTTGGCAGATTAATGAATGAGATGTTGCGCCCAATGATTGACCGTGTTTTTGGGTTGATGTTGAAAAAAGAAATGCTGTCTTTGCCACCTGAGATACTTCAGGGCAGAGATGTTGATATAGAATATGTATCACCATTGGCTAGAGCGCAAAAGTCTAGCAGTCTTAACAGCACAATGAAGGCTCTGGAAATACTCTTGCCACTAGCACAGTCATTACCTGTTGGCGACCACATCGACCCAGATGGCTTAGTGCGTCACATTACGGATTCACTTGGCGTTCCAAAGACAACCTTGCGTACACAGAGACAAGTCAATGAGACTCGTCAGCAAAGAGCGCAAGCTGAGCAAGAAATGATGGAACGCCAGCAAACGCAGGAGGATGTCTATACTGCGGCTCAGGCAGCACAGGCAGCAAGAATGGTAGGACAATGATAGGCGAGAAAGAGATTGAAAAACTAAGACATATGTATAAAGAAACCTATGGGACAGAAAATGGCGCAAAGGTTTTGGAGGACCTTGAGAAGCGATGCAACATGCGTAGCTCAAGTTATGTGGCTGGCGATGCCAATGCCACAGCATTCGAGGAGGGTAAACGAGCAGTTATCCTTCACATTCACAACATGTTAGAGGAGTAAGTATGTCAGAAGAAAATATTGAACAGGTAGCCCAGCCTGAGGCTGCACCGCTGGAAACCCCAGCGGAAGTAGCGCAAGGTGGGTCTGGTAACGATTTTCTACAAATGATACCAGAGGAAATAAGACAACACCCAAGCCTATCACCGATTAAGGATGTCGAGAATCTCGCACGTTCTTATGTAAATGCTCAAAGATTGATTGGCGCAGATAAGATACCGATGCCAGTTAATCCATCAGACGAAGACCTTGACCGCATTTATAACCGTCTTGGTCGTCCAGAAACCCCTGATGGTTATCAGTTATCCGCTGATGGCAATATTGTGACAGAAGACTTGGTGAAAGATTTTGCTGATTTTTCACATAAGTTGCGGCTAACGCCTGAACAAGCTAGCAGTATTATGGATTACTATCGGTCATCTGTTGAGCAAACAAATGCTGGGAGCGTTGAGCAAGCAGAGGCTTATCGTCAAACCACTGAGGAGGCATTGAAGTCAGAATGGGGTAGGGCTTATGACCAAAAACTTAACCAAGCTGTTAATGCAGCTAAAGAGTTTTCAAACCCAGAAATTTTTGACTTGCAACTATCAGATGGTTCAAGGCTTGGTGACAACCCTGAATTTATTAAAACATTTGCAAAAATCGCAGAGTTTAGGCAAACTGTCACCAGCGAAGACACAATTTCTGAGAATGCACAATCTAGTGTCATGACACCGAAACAGGCTCAGGCAGAGATTGATGTAATTCTAAACGACAAGTCTCATGCTTATTGGGATAAGTCAAACATCGTTGGACGGCAACAAGCTATTCAGCGTATGCAAGAGTTGATGGGTATGGTTCATGGAGAAGCTTGATTACATCCAAACCAGACTCGAATGTTTACGTTACGCGATTGAATTTGGTACGGCGCGTGATGTAGTAAATCCAGCCTCACTCGCAGATAAATACTACGAGTGGGTCATGCAGGGTAGCGATGCAAGTCGTCCTGTTGACAATCGGAAAGACGATAGCCAAAAGGCGGCTCAAAAGCCCAGAAGCGTCCGAAAGGGTAGCGCATCGAAAGTTGACAACGCAACCGAGTGACAAAGGAGAATGATATGTCTACTCAAGTAACTACCGCGTTTGTCCAACAGTATTCTGCAAACGTGCAGATGCTCGCGCAACAGATGGGAAGCCGTCTGCGTGACACGGTGCGTATTGAGAATGTCGTTGGTAAGAACGCATTTATCGACCAAGTTGGTCTGGCAACAGCCCAGCTACGGTCAAGTCGGCATGCCGACACCCCTCAGATGGATACGCCACATGCGCGTAGACGTTTGAGCCTAGCTTCATACGAATATGCTGACCTGATTGATGACCAGGACAAGGTTCGTATGTTGATTGACCCAACTTCATCTTACGCTATGGCTGCTGCGGCTGCTATGGGTCGTGCGATGGACGATGTTATCATTACTGCATTTGATGCGGCTTCAAACACTGGCGAAACTGGCTCAACCAGCACAGCTTTCGACACAAACCAGGACGTTGCTGTATCAGTAGGTGGTGCTGACACCAACATGAACCTGACAAAGCTGCGTGAAGCAAAGAAGCTGCTTGACGAAGCTGATGTTGACCCTTCAATCCCACGCTATATTGTGATGGGTCCGTCACAGATTCACGCTCTGCTTGCAGACACAAGCGTGACTTCAGCGGATTTCAACACCGTTAAGGCACTGGTACAGGGTGAAATTAATCAGTTCATGGGCTTTAACTTCATCATGTCTAACCGCTTGGCTGTGGACGCAAGTAACGTCCGTACATGCTTTGCTTGGGCTGAAGAAGGTATGGCTCTTGGCGTTGGTAAAGACGTTTCTGCTCGCATTGATGAGCGTGCCGATAAAGGTTACGCGACTCAGGTGTACTACTGCATGGACGTTGGTGCTACTCGTATGCAAGAAAACATGGTTGTTCGCATCAAGTGTGATGAAGATGACCTAGATGGCGCAGCTTAGAGAAGGAGACTAGAGAATGACTACTAAAAATTCAGACTTAGTGGCAAATCTTGAGGCTCTTCCTCAGGTTGCTAACAACGCAAATGTTTTGGGTGGTGTAAAGCGCATCGCTCAAGGCAATGTTGCACTTGCTGCTGGTGACAGCACTGACGATGATATTGTCATGCTTGCACCAATTCCAACAAATGCAACAATTACATCAATCCGTATTGGTTCGGATGCCCTTGGCGGCTCTTGCACATTCAACGTAGGCTTCTATACAAATGAAGGCGTTGTTGTGGATGAGGACGCATTGGCAACGTCCGTTGCTGATGGTGCTGCTATTGCAGAACTTCGTTATGAAGTGTTGAATCTTAACACAACAGGTCAACAGGTTTATGAACTGGCTGGTCAGTCATCAGACCCAAATGACATTTACTATGTTGCTGTGACATTCAACGCTACTGGTGGAACTGCTGGAGACTTGGCATTTATCATCGAATACGTTGTAAACTAACATTGGAGGGGGCGGTTCGCCGCCCCTTTCTTCCATGAGGGTAGGAGGGCATGGAGTATAACAACGATTTTAAATGGGACTTAAAAGTTGGTCAGTTACAAGAAGAGTGGCTGGGGGATTTACTCCAATCACAGACCATAGAGGTAAAAAGAGATTTTATGGCTTCACGAACTGGAAGGGTGTTTGTGGAGTTTTTTTGTAGAAATAAGCCATCAGGGATAGCGACAACACAAGCAAAGTTCTGGGCGTTTATACTTGATGACGAAACTGTGGTATTATTACCAGTGAAAAAACTATTAGCCTTAGCATTCGAGGCAGAAGAAAAAGGCAATGTGGTTTACGGTGGTGATAACAATCTTAGCGTAGGTGCTTTGATAGAGTTAGAAAGGCTAGTGAAGTAATGGCATCTGTAGTTGATATATGTAACGAAGCAATGGATTTGCTGGGTGCGGCAACCATTACCGCTTTAACGGAGAACTCAAAGGAAGCCAGATTATGTAACCGCCGCTTTGAAACGGTGCGTGACTCGGTGCTTCGGGCGCATCCTTGGAATATAGCTCTGACAAGAAAAGAGTTGGCAAAGGATTCAGTCGCCCCTGCATTTGGGTTTGCCAATCAATTTACATTACCAACTGACCCATATTGTTTGCGTGTGTTGTCACTATTTACATCTAATGTTGATAGCGAGATTGCGGCATATGATTCACAGGCTATGTTTAAGATTGAAGGACGCAAGGTTATGACGGATGAAGGCACTTGCCGCATTGTTTATATCGGACGTATCACCGACACGGAACAGTATGACTCTCTTTTATCGTCAACCGTTGCGACAAAGCTAGCTGCTGAAACAGCATATGCTATAACAGGTAGTACCAGTGTATCACAGCAAATGTTTGCTATTTATGAGCAGCGTTTGCGCGAGGCTCGTTCTATGGATGCGGCTGAAGGTGTTCCTGACAAAATTATTGCAGACGACTTTATTAATATAAGGTTCTAAGATGGCGCGAGTATCAACCATTGTGACCAACTTCAAGTCTGGTGAGATATCGCCGCGCCTTGAAGGTCGTATTGATTTACAGAAATATAACGAAGCAGCACAGACATTAGACAACATGATTGTGTTTCCGTCTGGTGGTGCAACCCGAAGACCAGGTACTTCTTTTGCTGGTAGAAGCAAGGATGGTGGAAAGGTAAGGTTAATTAACTTTGAGTTTAGTGATGAGCAAGCCTACGTCCTTGAGTTTGGGGCAAACTACATTCGGTTCTTTAAAGATGGCGGCATACTTACAGAAGCAACTAAAACTATTTCAGCCATAACAAAAGCAAACCCTGCTGTTGTGACAGCCACCTCGCACGGATTCTCAAACGGAGACAGAGTTTTTATTAGCGGTGTCGTTGGAATGACTGAAGTAAATAACCTTGAGTTTACTGTTGCGGGAGTCACAACCCATACATTTCAACTTTCTGGAATAAATAGCAGTGCCTTTACAACTTATTCTTCAGCAGGAACGGCTGGTAAAATAGTAGAGGTTACAACAACTTACAGCGTGACTGACATATTTGACATCAACTATGCTCAGTCGGCAGACGTTCTTTACTTGGCGCATAAGGACCATGAGCCAGCCAAGCTGACGCGAACAACAACTACTAGCTTTACGTTAGCAGATATAGATTTTGTTGATGGACCTTACCTTGATGAAAATATTACCACCACAACAATTACATCAAATGCAAATACTGGCACTGTAACACTGACAGCTTCTGCTGATTTATTTGTTGCTGGTCATGTAGGTGCATTGTTTCAGTTCAGGGAAAGGGTTGAAATAGGGCATGAGGCGTGGGCTGCAAGCACAAGCTATGCTCAAAATGATTTAGTTCATTTTAATGGCAATCTTTACAAGAAGACAGACTCTGGAAGTGACAGTAGTGGAACGCAGCCTCCTGTTCATTTGGAAGGCACTGAAACTTATGGAATTATTGATTGGGAATATCAACACAGCGGAACTGGGTTTGTAAAAATTACGGCTGTTACAAATGCGACTACTGCAACTGCTGTTGTACAAACACATAACTTTCTTGTTTTGCCAGCGGTTGCAACGGCTGGCACAACTCAGTGGTCTGAGGGTGCTTTTAGCACAAAAAATGGATTTCCTAGAGCGGTAGGTTTTTACGAACAAAGGTTATACTTTGCTGGAACAACTGCCCAGCCCCAAAGTGTTTTTGGCTCTGTGTCAGGTGACTTTGAAAATCATACGCCAGGCACAGAAGATGACGCGGCTATAAATATCACCATTGCTTCTGACAAGGTAAATGTTATTAAGCATTTATTGCCAGCGCGGTTTTTGCAGATACTTACATCTAGTTCAGAGTTTACATTATCAGGCGGTTCTGGAGCGCAACCAGTAACGCCAACAAATGTTAATGTGCTACGAGAAACAACATTTGGCTCATCTAATGTAAGACCGCTTCGGGCTGGTAACTCAACCATTCTTATTCAGAAGGGACAGGAAAAAGTAAAAGAGATTACCTTTGACTTGGATACTGACGGATTGCTTGGTATTGATTTAACTATTCTTGCAGACCACATTCCGCGTGGTGGTTTAACCGATATGGTATGGCAACAAGAGCCTGAGTTAATTCTTTGGTTTGTCCATGCTGACGGCAGACTTATTGGTCTAACATATGACCGAGCAAACGCGGCAATAGGATGGCACACACATTCGATAGGTGGCTCTGGCATCGTAGAAAGCATAACAGCTATTCCCTCAGGCTCTGAGGACCAAGTATATATTTCTGTAAAGCGTACTATTAATAGCTCAACTGTAAGGCACATTGAATTGTTAAAGCCCTTGCAGTTTGACGGTCAGATAACTGATGCGTTTTTTGTTGACTCTGGTTTGACTTATGATGGGTCTGCAACAAGCACAATTACAGGACTTAATCATCTTGAGGGTGAAACAGTTTCTATATTGGCAGATGGTTCTGCACATGCTGACAAAACAGTGTCTGGTGGTTCAATTACATTAGATAGAAATGCAAGTAAAGCACATATAGGTTACTCATATACATCAACGATTGAGACACTAAGGCTTGAGGGTGGTGCAAATGATGGTGTGTCTCAGGGAAAGATAAAGCGAATACATGGCGTAACTGTTCGTTTCCTTGAATCTGTAGGTGCAGAGGTTGGTCCAGACACCAGCAATTTAGACCGTATTCCGTTCCGTGATTCTAGCATGGCTATGGATACGGCTGTCCCAATCTTTACAGGTGATAAAGAAATATTCTTTCCATCAGGATATGACAATGATGCACGGATTGTTGTTCGGCAAACACAACCATTACCAATGACAATTACTGCAATCATGCGGAGGTCTAATACATTTGATGCTTGATTTGGTTAAGTTTGATACAAAGCATATAATGGATATTGAAACAATGTTTGAGTTTTCAGAATCTGCTAGACATGCGTTTGAGAACAAGTCTGATGTTCATGGTTACACATTGATTGATGACAAGGATATTATTGTTTGTGGTGGCGTTCACATGATGTGGACAGGAGTTGGCGAAGGTTGGTTGGTAATGTCAAAGAATGCGTATGAAAAGCCTGTGACGGTTGCAAGATATACACAGAGGCTATTTGATACTATAATGAATGATAATGCCATATGGCGTGTTCAGGCAAGTGTGCATACGAATGACGAACAGTCTGTCAAATTTGCAGAGTGGCTAGGATTTGAGATTGAGGGTGTTATGAAGAAGTTTGGTCCTGATGGTACGAACTATTTTAGAATGGCGAGGGTGATGTAATGGCATTAGACGCAGTAACTATCGCGGCTGGTGCATCAGCGGCTAGCGGATTCTTAGGATTCAAGGGTAACCAAGCGGCGGCAAAGGCTGCTCGGCAAACGGCTGAGTACAATGCTAAAGTTGCTGAAAACGAGGCCATCCTTCTTGAAAGGGCTAAAGTTGATGAGCAAGAAAGGCTACGAAAAACATCTAAAAGGTTGGCAGGAACTCAAAGAGTAACAACTGCTGCTTCAGGCATAGAGATGTCTGGGAATCCATTACAAGCCTTGGCTGATACTTTTTTTAACACTGAGATGGATGCGCTTCGCATTCAATACGCTTCAGAGATTGAGCAGACAGGCAAGTTGGCAGAGGCAGCTTTGACTAGAGCTTCAGGTGCTGCAAGGTCAGCAGCCCTTCGTACTGCTTCATATCAGTCATTACTTGAAGGTGGCGGTCAAGCCGCTACACTTATAATATAGAGGTTATCAATTATGCCAACAATACCAATGTATAATCAAGGGCAAGGTTCAGCGGTCGAGTTAGTAGCTGGCAGTTTATCGCCAAGAGCCGATGTTGGAGCTTTTGCTGCGCCTGGGCAAGCTTTGGCTCAGTTTGCATCAAGTGCTGGTGACATTGCTTTTAAGCTAGGTGTGGCTGAAAGAAACCGAGAAGATGAGCGAATTATAACTGAAGAAACCGCAAGAGCGTTTGAGGAATCTAGCCAATTTGTTATTCAAGACCAATCTACAACCGTTGAAGAGGCTGGCGATAAATTTAATGTGTTTCGTGATGAGTTTATTAGCAAACTTAATGACAAGGGATATGGAAGCAGGAGGTCTGGTCTTATAAAAAATAAATTAGCTTCTGTGTTCTCAGAGCAATTAATAACATCGCAGCAAAACGCAAACACTAGAGGAAACAAGTTAGCAACAAAAGCCCTAGACTCAGAGATATCTCTATCGTTAAGCAAGCTCAAGGGGATAGACCCTAATAGCGATATGTTTGATGTGCAAACTCTTTTGCTTAGAACAAATATTGCGAAACAGTCTAAGGTTGGGATAGAGCCAACATTAAACATTTTTCAGATTGACTCTCAGATAGAGGCCATACGCAACGATGGGTTTAGAACTGGGCATGCTGACTTAATCGAAAGCGCGTCATCCGTTGAGCAGGTTGAAACTCTTATTGAGCAAGTTTCTGGTTTATCTATAGACCCAGCTAGCCAAGATGTTTTAAGGCGGCTTGGTGAGCAAAAGATAAACGAAATTGAGGTTGCTGAAGTAAATGAGTTTGTGTCTTACATCGATGTATCAAATGTTGGGAAAACGGCATTTGACACCGTGGAAAGCATAGATGCTCAGATAGAAGCAGCGTCTAGTGGAGACTTCGGGGCTAACAAAGACTTGGCTGAAAAGTGGGACAAACTTTCCGATGGTCAAAAACTATCCATTCGTGATGGATGGGCAAAGGCAAGAACGCAAGCCATACAGAACTATAACTTTAATATACAGCGGGCGGATAGAGTAGAAAAAGAAACTAACGAAAAAATATACTTGGATAATAAGGACCGGATTATGTCTGGCGAGTTAACCATAGAAAGTGTTAGGGGGCTACCTTTTGAGGGTGCTGGTGGTGATTTGCTAAAGTCGCAGCTTGTTGACTTAGTTTTAAGGAGGTCAAGTGGCGACATAGCAACAACAAGTAATTCCTTAGTGCATAAAGGAACAAAAAGTTTAGTTGCTACTGGTGCGATAAACAGCATAACGCAACCTTACACTGTTTATGGTGATGACGAAGAAACAAAAGCTGCAAATGGTGGACAGGGTAAATCTTTGGTTGAACGAATGGGGGACTCAATATCAGAAAGTGATTTTGATGCTTTTGAGCAGGACATTCGCCTTAGAACAACGCAATTTCTTTCCGAAGCAGACAAGCAATTGTCGAGAGATTTTTCTTTATTTAACGCATGGCTCACGGATAATGAAAAAATAGCTAAGGGTGGTAATATACTTAAGTTTTCCACTCCTGGCATAGAACGTCATTGGGTTGATGTTCAAGCCCAGTGGAGGGCTAGATTTATAGCAGGGCTTAACAAGGGTATACCAGCCGAAGATTTGTTAAACCCTAGAAATGAAAATTATCTTATTAGGTCAGACGAAGACTTTTCGTTGTCAATGGATGCCCAAATGCAATCATTACAGGATGCGTTTAAACCTAGGCCAGAATATACTCTTCAAGAGGTACTGCCACCAAAAAAGAAGCCTGGCCAAAGTCTTGATGATTACCTAAATAGTGACGAATATTTATTATGGTCAACAAGTGACAAGGCCGAAAGATATAAAGAGCTAAATCAATGAATGTAAATCAAAACGCTGGATTGATGTCTGACGCTGGCTTTGAGGAAAGCGAAATAGATGCTTATGTCCAGCAGCAACAACAACTTATGATTGACAGTGGTTTCAGTGAAGATGAAATCGCTAAAGAGCTTGGTCTAAAAAACAAGCCACCAGTGCTTACTCCTGAATATGTAGAAGAATACATCTATGAGCATGGGGTGGATGAGTTTCCTAAGTTGTTTGACCCAAACAGCCCTACCGCTGAACAAGATAGCAAGGTAATATTTGATTCAATTCAGCAGAAGTTAGAAAATTTTGAAATTGGGCCTGAAGATATACCAGCTGATGCTGGATGGAGCGACACATCCTTGTATTGGCTTGGTCTTGCTAGAGATGTAAAGAGATGGTCTGTAGGCAAAAAGCCTGAGATGGGAGAGTATTTTTTAAGGGGTTTAGGCAAGAGTAATGTAAATTTAGCTTTACAGGTTCACAGTGGAAAAGACCTGGGCATAGATGCTATTGAGGCTTTAGGCCAAGAGCCTGATGACACAGGTCACATTGAGCGTTGGGCTGATAGCATGGGTACGATTGGAGCAGATTTACCCATATACGCCGCAGCCGCTGCTGGCACTGGCTACCTATTTAAAAGCCCAACAGTATCGGCTTTCGCAGCAGGATTTGTTAACGAGTCAATAAAAGGAATGTATATAGATGCTTTATACAACAAGGAAACTGACGATTGGCAAGGATGGTGGAACGCCTTTATTAATGAAGGGATTACAACTGGATTTAAAAGTGGGGTCACATTAGCTGTTGGAACACAAGCCCCAGCTTGGCTAGGTGTAAAGTCGGTTGCTGGAAAGTTTGCTACTCAATACGCAGCTTTTGTTGGGGTTGGTGCAGCTATAGAACAAAAAATGCCAACTAAAAACGAGCTTATAAACATGGGGCTAGTCCTTGGGTCATTCCTGCCTTTCAGTGCTTTTGAAAAGGGCAACAGAATGATGGTTGAGGAAGTTAAGAAAACCGATGCTTCGGTTGCCAAGGTTACAGAAGATGTTTTGAATAATCCAAGAAAGCTGGAGGACTTGGCTAGCGAAAACATTAATAAGTTTCGTGATGAAGTGCCGCCATCAAAAAGAGTGCAACCATTTAATGCAGCTACGGACGTTAAGGTTACTCGCACCGAATTGTTCCCAGACGCAACATTTAAAGTTACGCGCAAAGATATGAAGAATGTGCAGCTAAAGGATGTTGACGCAAAATTATACAGAGAGGCAAGAGAGTCTGGGCTGAAGGAAGACATCGCATTGGAGTATGCGAGGCCAGCTAAAGAGCCAAAAGATGTTAAGTCATCAGATGCGGTTAATCAGGTTTTAGAAAGTGTTTCGTTTGATATACCAAAGCCAAGGCCGGGGATTGAGACTTTACAGGGTCAGTTTGTTACCAATTTTTTTGACAAATTGCATCCTATATTTCGGGCGCAGAAAAAGTTTGAGAAATCTGAAGGTAAGATAGACACTCTTACGCCTTACGAGGGTCTTCGGAATCAACCCGGCATGGTTGGAAGAGCTATGCACTTTCTTCTGCACGGAAGTTTGGATGCTAAGAGCCTAAGTATAAATGGCAAGTCTTTATTACAGGTGCTTGAGGTCATTAAAACAAAACAAGACTTTAAAGATTTTACAGCTTATGCAACAGCCCGAAGAGCCCTTGAAAAAGAGGGGCAGGGAAAGGAGACAGGCGTTTCCGTATCCGCTGCAAAAGCAACTGTAGAGCAACTTGGTTCTAAATATGAAGCTACCTTTAAGGAGCTTGTTGAGTTTCAAAACAGAACTATGCAGTATATGGTTGACTCTGGAATACTAACCCCAGAAATGGCTAGGGCTATGGTTGAGATGAACAAAGACTACGTTCCTTTCTACAGGGTTATGGAAGAAGGCGCAACGCAAAGCCCTAACAACTTTAGCGCAAGTGTAACAAACCCATTTAAGGCGTTTAAGGGCAGCAAGAAAGAAATTGTTAATCCAATAGAAAGTGTTTTTCTCAACACTATGAACAACATGATGATTGCAGAAAGAAACATTGCATACGTTAGGTTTATTGAAATGGTTGAGAAGAAACCAGAACTTTTCCCTTTTATTCAAAAGGTTTCAGGAAGAGTTCAAGGCACGAGAATTACTGAAAAAGAATTAAATAGTGTTTTTGATGGAGTTCTAAAGCCTGAGTTTGCTGATGGGTTAACAGTCTTTAGGCGAAACGGACAACTGTTGAGCGAAACAGAGATTGTTATCTTTCGCAACGGCAAAAGAGAAGTTTGGGAGGTTGGTACTGATATTGGTGGGGCGTTAAAAAATCTTAACGGATATCAGCAAGGTGTGCTTATTAAAATGCTTGGTGTACCAACAAGACTTCTTCGCGCTGGTGCTACACTAGACCCTGGCTTTATGTTAAAGAACTTGATGCGTGATACTTTAGGGGCTTCAGTATTTAGCAAGAAAGGCTTTATACCGTTACTTGATAATTTTGTGGGTGCTTTTCATCTTTTGAAAAAAGACTCACTTTACAAGAAGTGGGTATCATCAGGCGCGATGCAATCAATGTTTGTGAGCATGGATAGAACATACTTTAACAAAGATGTTAATGCCTACCTAACCAAAGGCACTTTACGAAACGTCTTAACAAATCCACTGGAAATGTTGAGGGCTGCTAGTGAAATATTTGAAAGTAGTGGACGTATTGGTGAATTTAAGAAAACTTACTACAAGCTAAAAAAGGAAGGCAAGCTAACAGACAGAGACATCCTTGAAAGGGCGGGGTTTGAGTCAAGGGATATAACTGTAGACTTTGCAAAATCTGGTGCTTATATCCAAGGATTAAACTCTATTAGCGCATTCTTCAACGCTAGGCTTCAAGGTTACGCTAAGATAGCTGATGCTATGAAAGACAGGCCAGTGCAAACCTTGGCTAAGGTTGGTGCTTATATAACGACACCAAGTATTTTGCTTTGGATGAAAAACCATGATGACCCTAGATATCAAGCCCTGCCTGAGTATCAAAAAGATTTGTTTTGGGTTGTTATAACTGGTGACGGAACGATAGACGAGCCTGATGATTACAAGGTTTTTCTTATACCAAAACCATTTGAACTTGGCCTTTTGTTTGGCACAGGCACTGAAAAAGTTTTGGACTTTATGTATCAAGAAGATGCTGAAACCCCCGCAAACTTTCTCAAGGAGTTTGGTTCTGACTTGACCTATGGACTTGTCCCCATCCCAGACTTTGCCAAGCCTGCCGTTGAGTTTTATGCAAACAAGGATTTGTTTTCAGGTCGTCCTATCGTGCCTTATGGAACTGAAAAGATGCTCCCTGAGTTTCAATATGACTTATATACAAGTCCTACGATGAAGGAGCTTGGTGGCCTTATTGATACATTAACAATGGGTTATGGACCTCAAAGTCCAGCTAAGTTACAGCATGTATACGAGTCTTGGACTGGGACGTTAGGCAGATATGCGTTACAAACCTCTGATAAACTTTTACAAGTTTCAGGTATGTCAGATGAGCCTATTCCGCCTGAAGCTAAGTTAGAGGATTTGCCAGTTATTCGTTCATTCCTCGCAAGAAAGCCTAGTGCTGGTTCTCAGTTTATCACTGACTTTTATGAAGAGTTTGAGGGTATAAGAGCCAAGGTTGATACGCTTGACAAGCTAATTAAAGAAGGGCGAACAGATGAAATTGGCAATGTTTTAACTCCAGAGGATGTAAAGCTGCTGCCGTTAATACAAATTCAGGGGGCAATGAGCAACATCAACAAGGTCATCAGGCAGATACACATGGCTGACATTCCAGCAAATGAAAAGCGACAGGCTATAGATGAGTTGTACATTACGATGATTAAATTAGCCAAAGAGGGTCTTGATGTAACAAAGTCTTACAATCCTCCTGAAGAGCAATAGACTTTGGAATTTAGGCGTTTTGGGTTATAAAGGATTAGGAGCAAGATATGACAGTTAGTAGCACAACAAAACGTAACAGTTACTCAGGCAATGGTTCTACCACTGTCTTTGCGTATACGTTCAAAATCTTTGATGACGATGACATCACCGTTATTCTGAGAACAGACGCGACAGGTGGTGAGGTTGTTCAGACAAAGACTACGCATTACAGCGTTTCTGGCGTTGGCAGTGCTAGTGGCGGAAACATAACTTTTGGCTCTGCCCCTGCTAGTGGCGTTACCGTGGTGCTACTGCGTGAAACAGCGCAGACACAATCGACTGATTACACTCCTAACGACCCATTCCCAGCAGCTAGCCATGAAGATGCACTAGACAAGTTAACTCTCATAGTGCAAGACCAACAAGATGTTTTAGACCGTTCTATTAAGCTGTCTCGCACCAATACAATGACATCAACAGAGTTCACTGTTGGTGCATCTACTAGAGCTAATAAAATCCTAGCATTTGATTCGTCAGGTGAGTTAGCGGTTACGCAAGAGATTGGCACATTCAAAGGCAGTGACGCTACAATTACAACGGCAGCTTATCAACAGCGCGACCTTATTAAGTCAACTACTACGGCTCAGTTAAATAACATTTATATTTGTGTTGCTGACTCAGTAGTCGGTGACTTGCTAACTGACACAGACCACTTTGCCTTATTAGTAGATGCTGTAAGCGCAGCCACATCAGCTACTGCTGCCGCTACAAGTGCCACTGCCTCTGCATCATCTGCTACAGCTAGTGCCTCAAGCGCATCAACAGCTTCTGGTCACAAAGACACGGCAACAACGAAGGCTAGCGAGGCGGCAAGTTCGGCTACAGCGGCTGCAAGTTCAGCTACTGCTGCCGCATCATCGGCAACCGCTGCCGCTGCTGCGCTGGACAACTTTGATGACACTTACCTTGGCGCAAAGTCTAGCGACCCGAC
>Ga0208767_1000908_pt1 | contig 24043 bp, 32 predicted proteins | sample VirMetDEL_Mar_21_FD_184514 | JGI IMG/M metagenome (GOLD analysis project Ga0208767, IMG submission 184514) | Aqueous microbial communities from the Delaware River and Bay under freshwater to marine salinity gradient to study organic matter... | ecosystem: Environmental > Aquatic > Marine >... | reverse complement strand
CCCTGCAATGCTTTCCGATGGCGAATTTGTATTTACAAAACAAGCAGTAATGGCTGCTGGAAATGGTGATAGAGAACAAGGCACTAAAAAAATGTATGAAATGATGTACTCTTTAGAAGACAAAGCAGAAAATATGGGGATAGGTAGAATCTAATGACTCAAGAAGAATTACAAAAACTGATAGCACAACAGTATGGTAACATATTAACAGCGGGTCAGGCTTTAACTGCCAACGCAGTTCCTGTTCCGACTGCTAATGTCGTCGCTCCTTCTGCTGCGATCGGTCAAGCAACAAATTTAGCAGCAAATGCTGCAACTACAGGACCAGATTATTTTGGTGCTGGTGTTGGTGCTCTACAAGGTGCATCTAATGCTATTTCAAATGCTATGACAACTACAGCACAAATAGGTCAAGCTTATGATCCTTCCTCTTATCAGGCATTTATGGATCCTTATCAAAAAGAAGTTATTGATCGCTACACACAAGAAATGCAAAGACAGTTTGGCATCACTGGTCAACAAAGAAAAGCACAAGCAATTGGTGCAGGAGCTTTTGGCGGTGGTCGTGAAGGTGTTGTAGAAGCGGAAGCACAAAGAGGTTTTCAAGAACAATTAGGTACAGGTATTGCTGGACTTTTATCATCTGGTTATCAAACCGCACAACAACAAGCACAACAAGCTTTTCAAAATCAACAGGCTGCTCAACAAGCGGCAGCAGGTTTACAACTTGCCGGTGGTGAACTAGGTACGGGTATTGGTCAGTTATATGGATCATTCGGTGTCCAAGCACCAATGACACAAGCGAACTTAGCGACAACATTAAGTCAACTGGGTGTTACAGAAACAGCAGCACAACAACAAGCTGCTGAACAAGCATATCAAAATCAAATGCAACAATATTTACAACCATATCAACAACTACAATTTCAATCGGGACTTTTGGGGGGTGCTGCACCTTCTTTTATGTATAATCCAGCAACACAACAAGGAAACCCTCTTCTAGCAGGTATAGGAGCATTAGGCGGGTACGCAGGATAAGGAGGGTCAATGAGTTCTTCAGGATATGACACTCTTAACGTCTTTAAAACAGACATACCTATAGAGCCTGTTCAAGGTCTTAAACCTTTGAGTGGCGGAACTGTTTCTATTGGTGAAGCAGAACAAAAATTAGAAAACGATATTAAAGATGAAATCAATTTAGATGTAGCAGCCACTGCTGTTGATCAAACACCTGATTTCAATCAAATGGCTTTAGACTATGTGAATGCTTATATTCCTGTCCGTCAAGCAGCGGAAGAAAATGCAAGTTATATTGCATCTCAATTAGGTTTAGGAAAAAGAGTTTCTTCTGAAGAAGTCGAAGCACAACTTAAAAATTATATTGGTGAATATCCAAAAACTAAAGGTTTTGATAAAGGATTAAGTTTTTTTGTTGATGCCCTCAATGCTCGTACTCCTTACAAAGGAGCTGCTGGTATCTTTGATGTTCTTGCTCAAGCAACAGGCAAAGCTTTAACTCGTGAAGAAGCAGAACAACAAGCTCTGATTGCTCACAATTTAAAGATAAGTGAAATGGCGGTTAAACAAGCACAAGATGCAAACGCAGCAATGCTAGCAAAAGAAGCAGAGTTTTATTTAAAGAAAATGGGTATAGATGATAATTACCTACAAAATTATTTAGGATTTACTAAAGATTTACAGTTAAAATCAGCACAGTTTGATATTGATAAAGAAATGGAAAAAATTAAAACGTCTCAAGATTTAATTAAAAACCCGGGTCGTTTATTTCAAAACATTACTTACACGATTGGAGATCAATCAACTGTTTCTACTTCGATGAGAAAATATAATCCTGCAGCAGGAGAGTATCAGTATTTCTTACCTAGATTAGGAGAAGACGGAGGCACCGTTTTTGATGTTCCTATTCCAGGCGATCCTAACATGAATGGATTACCTAACTTTTATTTTTCACCTTTAGAAACACCTCAAACCGATGCGGCTTTGGCTGCAAGTAAACCTAACTTTGGTCAACAATCAGAACTTGTGGGTGACTTTAATACACTCGGTCGAGCAGGTGATATTGTTCAGACCATGTTAAAAGTGGATGAAGAGGCAATGGCAGAAAAAGGAACATCTCGTTATGGTATTGAAGGTGGTATTAACTACTTAAAACAAGAAGGTGCTTATACTTTCGCATCTTTACTCAATGCGATTAATCCAGGTTCCGGTAATAAATTAGTGGCGGAAGGTGAAACTTTATTTAATAAAGATCAAACTTTAGACAGAATTGATGACTCTCTAACAAGAGAAATTGTGTTTGAAGTACCTAAAACAGATTTACTCAGTAAAATTCCTGGTGTTCCTGACACCACAGAAATTAAAAGACAAGTTGGAATTACAGACCTTTATAGACCATTTACCTATACAAGCATGGGTTATGATGAAGAATATGCACGAAACAAAGTTCGTGAAAACCTGATTATCTACGCTTTAGCACGTGCCTTAAAACCAACAGGTCGTTTGAACGTGGACGATATTAAAAGAGCGTCTGATCTTGTTAACCTACAAGGTATTCGTTCACCTCAATATGTTAGAGCACAATTGAAAGAAATTTTAAAATTTATCAGAACGGCTCAGTTAGATATTTATAAACAAGGTAGAATTGATAATAAAAACAATGTGTTCAATGCTCCCGAATACTCAGGTCAAATTAACAGTATTCAACAGTTTTTAGGAGAGGTTCCTAACTACTCATCAGAAGAAATTCCAAATATTAATCCTGAGAAGGATATATCTCCAGTAGATGATCCAATGCAGAAAAATGAATATATTTTAGAACCCGAAGATTTATTTAATCAAGGAGACAACATCTAATGGCTGCACCAATTAAAGGTAAAAAGACCGCTACAATATTAAAAGGCACTCCTAACGAACATACTTTTTATATTGACGGCACTCCAGGTAATTTAACTCCTGGTGATATTGCAAAGATTAAAAAGTTTTATGGTATTGCCGAGGAAGCATCACCTCAAGATATGGTGAATGAATTAAATAAACTTAAAGATGTAACTCAAGCGAATATCATAGCAGACATTCCTTATGAGCCTGGCTCCAAAGAATATTATGCGGAGATGTCTCAAAAGATTTCTGATGTTAATCAACGTATGAAATTAATTGAAGATCCTGCTAATTATTATTTTAAACAAGCACAAGAAAAACTACCTTTCTTCTTAGATAAGTTTGTCCCTGATCAATTGATCTCGAAACCTGCTTTTGAAACCGCTGGTGCTTTAGCCGCAATTGGTGGAACAGGATTAGCTTTTAGGAGTCCTAGTGCAGGAGCTGCCGCTAAAATTTTAGGTGCGGATGCTTTAGGAGCAACTGCAGGTGGACAAGTTTATGAGTTAACCAATCAATTACTTCGTTACTTAAACGATTTACCTACGGAAGATCAAGCAACTCAACAATCAAAGTTCTTACAAGACGCTTATCTAAACTTGGCTTTCAGTGGAGGCTCCATGGCCCTCGGACCACTGGTCAAAGCATTTAAGCCGACTATTGGTAAAATGTTATTTGGATTAAAAACAGGTCAACCTGAATTTGATAAAATGTTAAGCGTTGCAGAAACGTATGGTATGCCTCTCGGTATTATCCAGGCAACTAATAATCGATTCTGGAAAGGTTATTCAGAAGTTTTAGGTATCTTTCCTTTTGTAGGTACACCTTTTAGAAGAGCAGCAGAAGGAACAAGTGAAGCCACTAGACAATATTTTAATACTCTAACGAATGGTTTTGCACCTTTACAGACAATGTCTTCTTTAGGTGGAGATGTGATGCAATTAGCAAGAGGTCAATATGATGATTCAGCTACTATTTCGAGAATTCTTTACGAAGACTTTGAAGAATATGCCAAACGATTAGAGGGTAAAAAAGTTATTAAGTTAGATACCGTAAGAGATTTATCTCAAAAGTTTGTGAAAAGCTTAGAGGAAGCACAGCCTCGTGCTGGTTATGAACCTTTTAAGTTTCCGGGTGCGTCTTCAGAAAAAGCCTTTAAAGAATTTTATCAAACAATGAGTAGATTAGACCCTGATGGTGTCACTATTCAACAAGCAAAAACATTAAAAGAATTATTCTCTAACTTTGCTGCTAACTACAAAACAGAAACAAAGGGTGGTTTTGTTCCTCCGAAAGAAGGATCAAGAATTACTCAGTTAGCTTTAGCATTAGAAAGAGATATGAATACTCTAGTTGCGATTGATGATGATATTGACAAAGTTGTTTTTGATACAGCGATGAAGAAATTAACGACAGCAAATGAATATTTAGCTGATGTTATGCCTAAGTATGAAGGTCCTGTGCCTAATCTTTACAAGCAAGTCAACGCTAATATCTTTGGTCCTGGACCTCAATCCGATACAGCGGGAAGTATGTATGCAAAAGAAGCTTTAGATATTGTTTTAGGGAAAGCACAAACCGATCCACAAGTAATGGAAATTGTGATGAGACTTGCTGAAACACCTAAACCCAACGTAGATGCCTGGGTTAAAGCAGGTAAAAAAGAAGGTGGTTTCCAACAAGTGGCTGTTAAAGTTTTAGACGACAATCCCGATAGTCCAACTTTTGGAAAAACAATTACTAAAGTAGAATCTGTTGAAGCGATTGCACCAGATGCAGGTAAGAAAAAAATTATTCGAAAATTATTTGATAATGCTCTAGAAGGTTCTTTCTCTAATCTTCCTGTGGCTTCTACCATTGGTGATTATAAAAACTTAAAAGGATTACCTCCTTCCGAGATTGCTAAATATGGTTTCAAAGAAGGTGTCGACAAAACATCACAAGATTTATTTAAATTTAGAACAGTTGAATTTGACCCTTCCGTTTTTGCTGAAAAAATTGGTTTAACTAATATTGATAAAAGAGCAGCTTTAGCTCAAGCCTTAAAACCTGTTGGCACAAAGATTGAAGACTTACAAAGATTCTTAGAAGTTGCTGAAAGAGCAGGTAGCTTTACCGTTAAAGATCCTTCAAAGTTCGTAGCCCGTCGTGTTACTTTGGGTGGTTTTAGAAGTCTTTTATTATTTGGTGCAGGTACTGCTGGAGCTTCTGCTCTATCAGGTGGTATTGTGCCTTTGATGATTCCTATCATGCTACGATATGGTTCGAGTATTTTAACTGATCCAAAAGTTTTAAAAGCCTTTACACAGAAATTAGCGGACACCGGTTTAGATGTAGGTAAGCGTACTGCAGTAATGGGAGAGGTTGGTAAAATGACTGACGTTGATAAAGTTTTATTAGACTGGGCAAACAAAACATTACCTACACAAGATGAATTAGATCAACAAGATTTTGTTAACCAGGTAGAACAATCAATTTTAAGTTTAATGAAAGAACCTCAAAAGAAAGTTGAAATGGGACCCGCTCGTGATCAACAATTAGATATGATGGGTAGAATGTTTGGTCCAAGAGGAATTACTCAAGAAGAAGCACAGATTGGTGGACAGTTAGAAGAGCGATTAGCTCCTACGTTCCCGGTTGATTATGAACAATTTGATTATGAACAAACAATGCCTGCAGGTGCTTCACAAAATCTTTCTCCTGATGTAAGATCAGATTTGGCTTTCGGAACTTTAGATGAAGCTTTAGAAACACAAATGTTTAAAAGAGGTATAGGCGGTTTATAATGAAAAAACAAATACAAGGTGGAGTTGATTCTGTTCGTGTCGTTCCAATGAACTTTCAACAAGGGGGAGCATTAGATTTATCTACGCCACCTCCAAAATCAGATAATCCTCTACCTCGTTTTGAAGGCTTTGAGCCAGGACCCAATCAATTTTATTTAAGAGAAGAAGAAACAGTTATTCCAAGTGAACCTAACGTTCAACCACAAACCATGGACCAAAGAGGAAGTTTTTTTCCTGTACCTGAAATAAAAGGACCTATACCTAGTGAACCTGGTATCAGTAGTTTACCTAGTATGGATAGAGTAACAGAAGGTACAAGTATGGGTGAAAGATTTTTATATGGACCCGTTATTGATCCTCGTGAGATTTATCCTAGAGATCCTGATCCATATTTTGAAAGAGCTCCCCTTAGTTATGAAGAGTATAACAGAGGTATAATGGGTATTCCCAATTTATTACAATCAAACTACTTGAAACCTGCTGGGATTTTGTCTATAAACAAAGTCTATGATATCTAGACTAAAACAATTTATACTTAAACTATTCAAGAAAGGGGAACCCGATGAACATGAAAAGCATTGGGGTATAGGAGCATGATTAATATTACAGATTCACTGAAAGATAGGGTTCGTGGCCATGAAGGCGTGAGAACTCAAATGTATTTAGATTCACTAGGCAAAGCCACGATTGGTATAGGCCACCTTATTCAGCCTCACGAACGAGAAAGATACGCCGAAGGTGTAGAAATCTCCATGGAAGAAGTCGAAGAACTATTTGATTTAGACTTGAATAGAGCTGCTGCGGGGGCTGACCTTTTAATTGATGAATGTGTGGGACACGATTTACCACAAAATGTAGAGGAAGTAATTTTAGAAATGGTTTTTCAACTGGGGACTAGTGGTGTTCGTAAGTTCTCTAAGATGTGGAAAGCAATGAGAGTTAAGGATTGGGAGAAAGCAGCCGCAGAAATGAAGGATTCTAGGTGGCATTCTCAGACACCAAAAAGATGTGAACACCTTGCAGAAATCGTTGCAAATACCGTTAAACTAGCATAGGATTAAGTCATGGGTAATTATACTTACAAACATATTAAGATAAAAGAACCTAAGGTTATAGACGAGTCAAAGATTTATGACGTACCAATGCCTAAGGGTATGATTGAAAAAGCATACACTGCGAGAGCTATGAAGCTCTTTGGCAAAAAGAAAAAATAGGAGGCTTCATGAAAAAGAATTTAAAACCTGTACCAACAGAGAAGAAAAAATCTCTTGGTAAACTTCCAAAAAAAGTAAGAAATAAAATGGGCTACATGAAAAATGGTGGTCAAGTTTCTCCAGGTACTGCAAAAGTACGTGGTATGGGTGCTGCTACTCAAGGCGGTAAATTTCAAGGCGTATTTTAATGGCTAAGAATCCTGATGAAACAGCTATTATGCAAAAGATAGCTGAGCTAAGACAAATTTTAAGAGATACGGATCCAGATGATCCTAGCTATGAGACATACAATTCTGACCTAGAAGACGCTATTCGTGATCTAGGAATGTACGATGACATGGCTTCAGGAGCAAAAAATTAATCATGAGTATCGTAGGTTCAGCATTAAGAGGTTTTGGTAGAGCTTTAAAAAGAACTAAAACAGGTAAAGCACTAAGAAGAACTTTTGGCGATCCTAAAAAAACACCTCAATATAAAGATGAAGCAACTGGTAAAATGCTAAGAAAATTACCTAAAGGCACTTACAGAGGTGCTCGTGGTATCAGATTTGATGTGGACGAAAAAGGCAAAATTAAGTAATCCACTCTTTTAATTCATCACCCATCACTTGACTGGCTATGTCAACCTTGTTCTTCAAGGCAGTTAATATTTTATCATCAACCGTTCCCTGGCAAACAAAGTCAACATAAGTCACTTTATTCTTCTGACCAATTCTGTGTGCACGATCTTCACTTTGTAATCTTATTTCAAGATCATAATTGTTTGAAAAGTAGACAACAGTACAAGAGGCAGTAAGAGTGATTCCATATCCACCAGTCTTAGGGTTCGCAACAAGGTACGTGAGATCGCTTGTTTGAGATTGAAAATCTCGCACCAGATCCAAGCGTACTTGATTTTCTGTATCGCCATAAAAAGCTGCAGCCTTAGTATCACCGTATTTCTCCTTTAGTTTGTTAGTTATGGTTTCGATGTTATGTCGATAAGTAGCCCAGATGATAACTTTACCATCAACTTCCTCTAGGACATCCAGCAATTCATCGTAACGTTTATTAGGCAGGTCGTGGATTTCACCGTTATCATTAATAGTGAATCCACAACATACCTGGTGCAACTTAACGATCTGTGAGAGCCGGTTCACAGACGTGGTTGTTTTGTCATTGAAAACAAACATAGCGTTTCTTCTCAATGATTCATACGCTACGAGCTGTTCCTTACTCATAGGTATAAATCTCTTTGTATAAAGTTTAGGTGGCAAGTCCGTACACTCTTCTTTCTTGACACGGAATGCAGCAGAATAAATCTTTTGTTCTAATTCATCTAAACGTTGATAGCCTGTAATTAAAGGAAAGTGACGACCACCTGATGTTGGTCGATTAATAATCTTGGCATAACGAGCACGAAACGCATAAAAGTTCGACTGACCAAGAATCTTTGGATCAAGAAAAGCAAACTGAGTATAAATATCTAAAGGTGATTTGGTAACAGGTGTTCCGGTTAAGATTCTTTTATAACCTATGTCTTTGGTTAATTTAATTAAGCTTTTGGTACGTTTAGCATTATGTGTTTTAATTGTTGTACTTTCATCAACAATCATCATTGTTTTACTTTTATCTTGAACACTTAAATATTTTTCTAAAAACTTTACACCCTTCGGTGATGAAATAGATTCAATATTCATTAAAAATATATTTAAAGGTACATAATTCTTTTCTAATAAATCAGTTAAGTTCGCTTTTGTTTCGGGATCTTTTAAACTGGGGTCCCAGGTATGGATAACATATTTTGTTTTATCAGCTGATACAAATTCAATAATTTCTTTATACCAGTTACGATACACGGACTTCGGTGCAAAGATAACACAGTTATCCACACCTTTTTTATGATGAAGAATCATCATATCCATGATTGCGGTTATCGTTTTACCTGTTCCCATCTCCATCAAATAGGCGAAATTGTTGACGTTTGTGTCATGACAAGTTCGAACTGCTTTAAGTTGATGAAGAAAAGGTTCCTTCAAAAAAAAGTTAGCCATATACAAAATAATATATTGCATTTTGTTAGGATTTCAAGTATAAGATTTGTATTGAACAATTAAGTGTTTAGCTGACACTTATAGCTTGTGGCGGAACAACGTTTTTAACAGAGGCGTAACGCACAGGGGTGATAGAGTAGGGCCAACTGGCTGAGGCTATCATGAGTAGGTTCGAGTAGGGCAGAGCAATGTTTATCTGTGTCCCGAAAGTTGGAGGTGAAACAACTAGGCCTCCCAAGCTGTTCTAAAACAAAGGAGGCAAACAAATGGCTAACACAATCAGTTTTGAGGATCTCAAACATGATGCAGGAGACCTTAGAAAGCTACAAGACAACGACTTAGATTCTCTAAGTAAACTTATTCAAAGACAATTAGATTTAGATGTTGAGATTGAAAACATCGAAGAAACACTTAAAGAAATAAAAAGAGAGCGTGAAGTTCTCTCTAGTGAGACAATTCCTTTAAAAATGCAGGAATTAGGTATCAATGAAACAACGATGAAAGACGGTAGTAAAGTGACTGTTAAAGAAGCTTTTCATTGTAAAATACCTTTAGAGAAAATAGATGAGGCTCACGACTATCTGAGAAATAATGACCTTGGTGATATAATTAAGAACAAGGTTTCAACAAGTTTCGGAACGGGTGAAGATAATATGGCAGGAGATTTAGCTGGATATATTGAATCTACCTATGGCATCACCCCGGAAGTGAAAGAATCAGTGCACCCTTCGACACTGAAGGCGACTTTAAAAAAGCGTCACGAAGAAGGACTCACGGACCCTGATGATCTCTTTGGGATTTTCATACGTCCAGAAACTAAAATAACAAAAGGAAAAAAGTAAATGACACAACAAGCAAAAACCAAAAACGAAGTTGCAAAGAAAGAATCTTCTGCACTCGTAGCGAATGCTATTGATCTAAGCTTAGTGGCTCAAGATCAAGGTCAAGGTTTGGCAAAAGTCGATTTAAATACGACTGCGTTGCCATTCTTAAAAATTCTTAGCTCTATGTCTCCGCAAACAAAAAAAGCTAAGAGTGAATACGTTGAAGGTGCAGAGGAAGGTATGATTTTCAACACTGTAACTGAAGAACTCTTCAGTGGTGATGAAGGTATCAAAGTCGTACCATGTTTCTTTGAACCTGTTCAACTCGAATGGTCTGACAGAGGTACTGGCTCCTCTGCTCCGATTGTTCACCCTGTGGATACCCCATTATTAAATAAGACCACAAAAGATAATGACGGTAAACTTAGGCTTCCAGAGGGAACTTACTTAGAACGCACACACAATCATTATTGCCTCCTGCTTAATGAAGAAGGACTATCCTCGCAGGTACTTCTTTCTATGAAAGTGAGCGGTCTAAGTCGATCACGTAAGTGGAACAGTTTGATGCTTTCTGCTCAAGTGAAGCATGGGGATCAAGTTATTAATCCTCCAAGCTGGTATTTCTCTTACCACTTGACAACCAAGCATCAGTCGAATGATAAAGGAGACTGGTACGGCTGGGATATTAAGAGAGCTGAACCTGTATCAGCAGATGTTTATCATGCTGGTAAGAAGTTCTTTGAAGCAGTGAAAAGAGGTTCTGTAGAGGTTAACTACGAACAATCTAGCGACAGTGCGGGTACTGAAGCTAGAGATAGCAGTAATCCCTTTTAACTTGATTGGGGGACTTCGGTCCCCCTTTTAATTCATGGAAGCGTATCAAAAGTTAAAAGAAATATTCAGTGGTCTAACCCGAGCACACGGAGTATTTTACAAAGGTGAAAAGAAGGAAAGCGGCAAAGTCGGTGGCAAAGCTTTCATCATTAAAGAAGACGTAACCGACAAACATTGGAAAGATCATGTCGAAGGTATTGACCCTAGTCTTGGTATCATTCCTATTCGAGATGATTCTACTTGTTCCTGGTCTTGTATTGATGTTGATGACTATTCTATAGATGTACGCAAGACAATTGCTAATTATTCAAAATTAAATCTACCGATTATTCCCTGCCGATCTAAATCGGGAGGATTTCATTTATTTATATTTTTTAAAGAACCTGTTCTGGCTAAAGATGCAATTGCAAAACTAACAGAGATAGCTTCCGTGCTTGGATTTGCTGACTGTGAGATATTTCCAAAGCAAGAATCTTTGAATGCAGAGCGAGGTGACACAGGAAACTTCCTCAACCTACCTTATTTCAAAGGTGACATGAGTGGAAGATATGCTATGAACGAAAATGGTGAGTCTTTGACCATGGAAGAGTTCTTCAATTTGGTTTCTCAGAAGGCAATCACACACGACCAACTTCAAAACATATCTGTAAAGCCTTTAAAACAGAAAAAAGCCACTTTTGACGGCCCTCCATGTATCGAAATACTGCAAAATATGGGTATTTTTGAAGGATCGAGGGATGATGTGGTATTTCACTACTGTGTCTATGCAAAGAAGAAGTATGGTCCAGGGGAATGGCAAAACAAAGTTATGGAGTTCAACGCAAACTATTGCAAACCACCCATGAGTTACGACCAAGTTAAAGCAAAAATTGATCAACACGAGAAAAAAGATTACGGATACAAATGTAAAGACGTTCCGATGCGATCTCATTGTGATAGTTCCAAGTGTCGAGTTCGAAAGTTTGGTATTGGTCGAGATGATGTAGAGATGAATATTGCTAATCTCACCAAACTAGAGTCAGATGAATCTGTTTGGCACCTCGATGTTGACGGCTCACGGATCACGGTCACCACAGATGAGCTAATGGACCAAAGATTATTTAGAAAAAAGGTTTTAGAGACACATACCAGTCTTCCGGTGGAGATGTCTAAGCGAGACTATGAGGCTCGTATTAGAGAATTATTAGAAAGCTGTGAGATTATTAAAATGCCAACCGAGGTAACAAAGGAAGGTCGTTTCTATTCACATTTAGAGGATTTTATATACAATCAACACATCACCGATGAGATCGAAGAAGTGTTAAATCATAGTGTTTGGAAGAGTGACGGAAAAATTTATTTTCAGTTATCAAGCCTCGAGCGATACCTTCGTAAAATACAATTCAAAGAATTTTCAACCACACAAATGGGTTCACTGATCAGGGACAAAGGCGGAGACTCCAAGCAAATGAGAATAAATAAAAACTCGGTGAAGAATTTATTTTTTATACCTGATCCTAAACCTCAGAATGAATCCAAACTCGATATACCGAAAGTCAAAGACAATGTCCCATTCTAAAATAAAAAAGATTTATGGACCACCAGGCACAGGCAAAACGACATTCTTGTTAAATATTGTAGAGCAAGAACTAGAAAAGAACTTGACACCCGAGGATATAGCTTTCGTGGCTTACACCAAGAAAGCCGCAAGCGAGGCTATAAATAGAGCTTCCCATAAGTTTAAGCTCGATCAAAAAGATTTCCGTTATTTCAGAACTATTCATAGTTTAGCATTTCAATGTTTAGGTTTATCAACAAACGATGTGATGAAGCCGAAGCACTATACAGAAGTTTCGGAAGCAATGAAAGTGGATCTTGCACCGAAAGATACACATGATGATGATGGTAATTTTATTCAACAAGATCCTTATTTAAAAATTATTGACTTATCTCGAATAACAGGAGTGGGTTTGTATGAAACCTTTTCTAAGTTTGGTCACATTGTTGGTGGTTGGAGAAAGTTAGAACAGATTGCTGAGTATCTTAAAGAGTTCAAAAAAACTAGAAAATTATATGACTTTACTGACATGCTCTTAGAGTTTAATCTTAGACCTGAAGTATGGCCAAATATAGAGGTATTAATCGTTGACGAGGCACAAGACCTATCGCTCGTACAGTGGCAAGTTATTACAAACCTCATATCAAAATGCAAAAGGGCATACATTGCTGGTGATGATGACCAGGCTATTTTCAAATGGGCTGGTGCAGATGTTAATACATTTCAGTCTTATCCTGGCACTTCTGTCGTACTCAATAAATCCTACCGAATACCTAAATCCCACCACTTCGTGGCATCCAAGATCGTTCGAAATATCAAAGATCGAGTGGAAAAAGAATGGGAAGCTAAAGATGAAGAGGGTAAAGTTGTTACAGTCTATTCACATGAAGCCATCCCTTACAAAGACAAAGAATGGCTCGTCCTCGCAAGGACTAAATACATACTTAATAAAGTTGAAAAGTTCTTCTTGGAACAGGGTTACTACTACGCACGATTTGGTCAAAGCAGCATAGCCGACAAACTTAAACATGCGATCGCTTCTTGGAATAAAATATCCGAAGGAGAAACAGTTAGTTTAGATGGTGTCAAAGCCATGTATGAATATATGAGTTCCGGTATTGGTGTTCAACGTAACTTTAAAAATTTAAAAAATATTGATGACAAAGAAAAGTTTGATTATGAAAAACTTTTATTTCAACATGGTTTGTTAATTCAAAAAACAGCGACATGGTATCAGGCACTAGATAAAATACCGTATGGTAAAGTGATATATATCCGACAGTTAATGAAAAGAGGAATTAACATCTGGCAAAAACCACAAATAGAAATTTCTACGATACATGGTGCAAAGGGTGGAGAGGCAGACAATGTCGTTTTACTTTTAGACTTATCGAGAAAAGCCGAAGAAGCATTAATTAGCAACCCTGATGATGAACATCGAGTCTTTTATGTCGGAGCAACCCGAGCAAGAAAAGAATTGTGGTTGGTGCGTTCAGAATCAGATCGAGAATACCTGGAGGTTATTAGATGAGAATTGTATATATTGACGGGAAAGTAAAAATATCTTTAATAGAGGAAGAAATGAAAGCCATCAAAAAGAACTGGCCACAACCTATCGAAATTGACAAACGTTGGATACCATTCTTGGTAGAAGACATTGCAAATGTAAATTTAGAAGCATGGAAAGAACAATTTAAAGAAGAATGAGTATTCAGAATCCTTTATTTGCACCACCCAGTGAATGGGTTTGTCCTGAGTGTATTGATTACAAAGGACAAAGTCCTGTTGCGATTGATTTAGAAACTTACGATCCAGGAATCAAGGACCACGGACCAGGTTGGGCAACTGGTAATGGTAAAGTTGTGGGTGTGGCAATTGCCTGGGAAGGTTTCAAAGGATACTTTCCAATCGATCACGATGCTCCCGGTAACTACGATAAAAAAGTTTTTATGAGACAGTTCCAAGACATGCTTGATCGTTGTCCTGAAATTGTTTGTCACAATGCCATGTATGATATTGGTTGGATGAGAAGAATGGGTTTACGAATTACTTCTAAGATTTGGGACACGATGCTCATGGCTCCTATCTTAGATGAAAACAGAATGCGATATTCTTTAAATGTTGTTAGCAAGGATTATTTAGGGGAAAAGAAATCAGAAGCTCTTTTATATGAAGCAGCCAAAGAATGGGGTGTTGATGCAAAAAATGATATGTGGAGATTACCTCCGATGTATGTTGGTCCTTATGCAGAACAAGATGCCGAGCTCGCTTTAAAATTATATCACGTATTACAAAGAGAAATACTAGCCCAAGATTTAACTCACATTAATGAGTTGGAACACCAAGTCCTTCCTGTCTTAATTGATATGAAATGGAATGGTGTAAGAGTTGACGTAGATAAAGCTGAACAAACAAAAAACAAACTTCTCAAACAAGAATCTGAACTTCTCAAACAAGTTAAAGAAGATACAGGAGTTGCTGTGAATGTATGGGAAGCAAAATCTATATCAAAGATGTTCGATGCGTTATCCCTTCCTTACGCACGGACTGAATTGACGGGTGCTCCTAAATTCGATAAGCATTTCCTCCGCACTCACGAGCATCCGTTAGTTCAAGCAGTCGCTCAGGCTCGAGAATATAACAAAGCTCGAACGACTTTTATTGATACCATTTTAAAGCATGAACATAATGGAAGAATTCATGCCGAGATAAACCAATTACGTGGAGACGGTGGTGGCACAGTCACAGGAAGACTCAGCTACAATACACCGAATCTACAACAAGTTCCTTCCTCGAAGGTTTTAGGACCGATGATACGCTCGCTCTTTATACCCGAAGAGGGAATGCAATGGGGTGCGTTTGACTATTCTCAACAGGAACCACGTCTCGTGGTTCACCTCGCTAGTCTAACGAATGGCGGGTTGAAAGGAGCTGATGAGTTCGTCAACGCATACCATGAAGACCCCAACACAGACTTCCATACCATGGTATCAGAGATGGCTAAAATTGACCGAAAAAAGGCTAAAACGATCAATCTAGGGCTATTCTACGGTATGGGTAAGGGGAAACTATCCTCCGAGCTAGGACTGACTCCTGGCGAGGCTGAGGACCTTTTTGAGAAGTATCACTCTCGTGTCCCTTTTGTCAAAGAGATGATTGAATTAACCATGAAAAAAGCGGCTGATGTCGGTCATGTAAGAACCTTGCTCGGTCGTAAGTGTCGTTTTGATGAATGGGAGCCTATACGATATGGGGTTCACCGACCACTGCCCAGGGCCGAAGCGGAAAGAGAGCATGGTAAACAAATTAAACGAGCTTATACATACAAAGCTTTAAACAAAATTATTCAAGGATCTGCCGCTGATATGACAAAGAAAGCAATGGTTGATCTGCACGCCGAAGGTATTACTCCACATATTCAAGTTCATGATGAACTAGATTGTTCTTTTGACAGTGAAGCACAAAAGAATAAGATCATGGAAATTATGAAAAACGCAGTACAGTTAGAAGTACCTGTTAAATTAGATTGTGAGGTAGGACCATCATGGGGCGAGGCGAAGTAGATAAAAAATTAGATAGCAAACTTGAAGCTACACTCTGTCCGCAATGTTCTTATGAACATGTGATTGTTCCAATGTTTCGAACTCATTCTGATAATTATCATTGCCTTTTATGCAAGACAAGTTTTCAAAAAAGAGTTAATGGTCGAACTATTTTTCTTCCTGTAAACGAACCTGATGTTGAATTTGAAGCTGACTTTTCAGTTTAGCAACGGCAGTTAATAAATTTGTTTATTTGCAAGGGACACTAAATCTAATAACTTTTGCGATACACAAAATTCCTTTCATGTTTCGACCGTTGCTATCCCAAAATATTATCATTTGCACAACTGGCATGCAATCATAACAAAACAAGTAAATAAATTTTCTGTGTATAACTTCGCCAGGAGAAAATACAATGTTTAATATTACAAAAAGATCAATGGATCACTTTTTAAACTTCTTTAAAACAAAAGAAGACAAGGATGAAGAGATCAAAGATTTCTGCCAAGCCGAATACAAAAACGATTGGTACGCAGCTTACATGACTTTTAAACAAGAAGGTCGTTTCCCGAACTTCATCCGAAGAACTCTCTAAGCAGAGTCAACCAGTTTAGTTGTGCAGAATCCTGTTATATACATATTAGGATCTGCCGACTCGACTTGGCTTTTAAAATACTGCACATAACCCAAACAATCAGAAACGCTTTCAAAAGGCTGATCTAAAGGCTGTAACGTACAAGACTTCTCCAGGGGAGTCACTGTGCTTTGTAAACAAGCTATTAATATTAAAAATACTTTCATTTCTACCCCCTTGACATTTATATCATAAACTCTTATATTATTCTAAGAAATTAGGACATATGGTTTATTTATTAATTGTACTACTTACAGTGATGTTTTGCATCGCTAAAATTAGATGGGTAATTGGTATAGGCTTGACGTCCTACGTATTATTAGTATTGACAGGAGTTATTTAATGGATGCTACCAAATACAAATCCGTGGCAATCAAGGTCGCTGTGTATAATAAAGCACGACCGATGGCAGAACAGGACTACTGCACCATGGGTGGATTTATACAAAAACTAATCGAACAAGAGGAAAAGAAAAGAAATGGCAAAGTACGAAAGTAAATCATTAGAGTTTAGAAAACATTTATTGAATTTAATTGAATATGCAAAGAGCGATCGCACTAACTTTCCGTTAGATGAATCGGTTGCGTTTTTACAAGGTTATATCGATGGATTAGTTCAACACGAAATAGAGGACTATGATTCATGGCTCAAGGACCAAAAAGAAAATGCAGACATGACACCTAATCATGCTGGATTTGTTAATGGTGTACGAGTCACTCGATAACAAGTTCCGATTGCACCGACCCAATTCGGTTAAAGCAGATGGATAGTGTGAAGAAAGATCCCGGCTTTGAGATGACTGTCCGATTCTTTCTACTGACAATTGTGGTTTTTTATTCATTATCTTACACAATTGACAGTGTTGCCCGCCAGGGACACATGAAAAGCTGTGAGTTTTAATTGGCGTGCCTTTCCGCTAGTTAAATCTCAGGTCGGTAGGACTAACAAAGGAGATAACTATGGCTAAATTTCAACCTGTGTATGAACACCAAGACGGCAGAGGTCACTCTGTTCGTTACGCTTATCAACGAGATCAAAGACGAAGAGAACGAAAAAAATTGGAAAAATTAATGGGTAAAACTTATTTTACAAACCCAAATTCTTCAATAGAATCATCGGATGGCAAACATCACAATGATCACAGAGGATATGGAGTCTTTGATTTCGAGACGCATGGTCCTCGATCTCATCGAGTATGAGAAAGACTTTTTTAAAAACAATGACGAGAAGGTAGAAGCGTTACGAGCCTGTGCCGACCTTTGGGACCACGAATTAGTGGGTGATACCAAAGATTTACGAGAGGCGACTCGACGTTTAATTATTCAAAAATTAAGTAAACTCAAGAACGGAAATATGTTATCTTTCCCAAGATGATAAGAGATATTGTAAGAGCGGTTGAAATCTTTACGAAAATTTCCGATCCGCCCGAAATGTTAGAGAAAATAATGTATCGGGTGATTTATCGAGATGGAAGTAAAGATGAATTCACGCATGAGGAATGGAATAACATTGTCACCAGGGGTAGTAGAGCTTTGATTAATAACCAAAGCCCACGGACCACCTAGTTTTTATTCCTTCTTTTCAGCTAATTTTGCCTGTAAAAGAGCAATAACAATGTACGCTTCTTCTAATTTTTTTTCTAATTCTTGCATTGTAAACCTCCTTCGAATGCGTTAGTGCGTACCTACCACTGTATCAAAGTCCGTTTTCAAAAGTCAATAAATCTTTGATCTTGACTTTTATTTTTGTTATGTTCTTAGTTATAAAAGGTCAAAAGACCACGAACAACGGACCAAGGAGTTTACTATGGGAGATATATCAACGAGAGGCAAAGGAAGAGCCCTCAAAATGCAATCAGGTGGAAGCACCACTGAAAGAAGAAAAAAAGCAAGGGAAGATAAGCCAGAAAGAGTTGGACCTAAAACTAAAAGACCTGGGCCAACAATAAAACCTTTAAGACCTAACCCAGGTAAACCAATGCCTAGAGATCCAAAAAAGGTTCCTGAGTTTAGACCGATGCCCAGACCAAAACCTAAAGGAAAGCCAGAGGCTAAGCCGATGCCGAAATTCGGCATAGGACCGGTGCCGATACCAAGAACCGATAGACCAAACATGAAACCTATGCCTGATAGAAGACCAAGACCTCGAATAGACCTAGAAAAATACATGATGAAAGAGCCTAGAAAAATGACACCCACTATGAAAAAAGACGGTGGTGAAATGATGGGTTTAAAATCAGCTTTATCAAAAGCCGCTTCAGGTGCAATGGGTGTTTCAGCAGAAAAATTAAAGCAAGCTTTTGAACAAGCAAAAAAGATGAAGCCTTCAGGTCGATTGAATATGGATGATATCAAAAAAGCTTTGGGAATGATGGGTGCATCTAAAAAAACCGAACCTAAAATCAAAGGTCGATTAGGTGGCCCTAAGACATCTCCTAGGAGAAGAACACTTCGTAAGTTGATCTAATGGTAGAAAATAATGTCAAATAAGGTAGTTAAACAAGACGGCAAATATTATGAAATTGCCGAAGGTACAGGCGTATTTATTGAAATTGATAAAGACGAATATGATAAGCTTCGAAAAGAAGGAGCAATAATCTCACCTCAAAAATTAGCTAGTGGTGGTGAAGTTTTAAAACCAATTTCAAAAGTAGCTGGAAGACTAGCAAAACGTGGTTATGGAAAAGCAAAAAAATAATGGCTAAACTCACTCCCGCAGAAAAGTATAAGCAATTAAAAAAGCATACGGAAGATGCGGGAATGAAAGTCACGGAAAAAGATGGTAAGATCGTGGTTACTAGAAAGAAGAAAAAATAATGCCCCCAACAGGAATTAATAGACCAGGTTATAGTAGTCCTAAGTCTCCCACAGGGATTAATCGACCTGGATACTCTTCTCCCAAACCTCCCACCGGGGTCAACCGACCAGGGCGTAATGATAATGATCGTGGTCCGAACATTGTCATGAAGTCAAAGCCTTCGGTTCCCACATTCAAACAAGCTCCAAGTCAAAGTAATTTTGCACCGACTACTTCTTCTTTTGCACGAAAACAATATTATGATCGACTCGGTGGTGGACCCGCTCCGTTAGAAGATATTTTAAATATTACAAGCCAATATAATCGTGCCGCTGATATTCCAGGCTATCAAGCCAAGATGAGAGACTATGAAGCTTTTCAAAAGGCTCAAGCAAATGATGGTATTGCTCGTTTCAGTCAAGGACCTTTAAAAGGACAACAAATTTTAAGTATGAATGTACCTCAGCTCACAGCCATGGCACCAACTTTTAAACAATTCATGGGTGATGTTGGCGGTGCTTTTTCCAGTATGGCTCAAGGCTTAGCGGAAAAAGGTACACCGATGATGAACTTAGCGAAAAGTTTATTTGGTGGAGTCCAAAATTTTTTCGGTAATCAAATGGCAAGTCAAAATCAGTTTAATCAACAATTACTGAGTTTAACACCTTCACAGCGAATGGTTTATGATCGTTTAATTACACAGCCTGGCATGACTCGAGAGAATGCCTACGCTCAAGCGGTGGGACAAGGATTTGCAATGGGAGGCATTGCAAGGTTGAATTAGATATGAATTTAATTCAATATCTCGCTCAGTTCGCACCTCTTCCTACTCAACACTTTGAGAACACCTATCGGCTTGCTCAAAACGCACCTAATACCGATACATACCTACGAACTTCTACTTATGATTTAATGAATACGATGCCTGGGGGACAAATTTTGGCCCGACTTCCCGGTATGGGAGCCCTCGGGACTATGGTTGGAGGTATTCATGACCTTTTACAAGGGCAATATCGAACTGCGATTCCTGATGCATTAGCACGATACCGAGGCTTTATGGATTTCAAACAGCCTTATTTGAACACTCAGACACAGCAAGATTATCAACGATTAATGAATCAAGGCACGCCGACCACGGACCAAGGGTCAGGGGGAAATAAAGGCGGTGGTGGTGGAGGAATTAGTAATTTTAGTCAAAGACCCGCTCCGCAAAAAGTACAAATTAATGCACCTGCTTTTAAAGGCATGGGATACACGAGAGGACGTTAATTAGTAGGATCGAATATGTCTACTATTTCTTCTATCATTCCCTTAGGGATCACGGTCGACCGACCAAACTCTTTGGTGCTTGGAATAAAGTCCGCTACAATGGTAATTGATTTTTCTGTTTCTTTAAGGACTAACCCATAACTATGGACCAGGGCCACATCTTCAAGCTTATCAATATCTTCGGGATCATACCAGCCGGACGGATGCTCAACAGTGTCGAGCCACGAAACACGGACAAATCTCATATGTCAAACTATATATATTATTCTACAGAAATTAAATCTAAACTTGCAAAAAATGAACGAAATCGGTTTACATATTTACAATATTGTAAAAATATATATATATGGCGGATTCTAGCCGTAAATAAGTTGTCATACGGTTGTAAATATGTTGCCTCCCATTTACACAGGTTGTTGAAAAATAAGGGTTTTTTGGAGGTTCAATCTTAAATTTGAAGAAAAAACATGTCTGAAAAAGTAGAAAAAATGCTCGAATTAACCCCAAAACAGCAGAAATTTGTCGATATTTTCATCGAAAAAGGGCATTTGCAGACAGCAAAACAGTGTGCTTTGGACGCTGGATACTCAGAATCCACAGCTACAGTGACTGCCAGTGCATTACAAAACCCTAAGTATTATCCTCATGTGGTTGAGGAATTAGAACGCAGGAGAGCTGAGTTGGCTAGGAGATACTCCATTTCCTATAAATCTCATATACAAAAACTAGCAGAATTAAGAGATTCTGCCGAGAAAGCTGGTAATTTTACTGGTGCGATTGCTGCTGAAAAGTATCGAGGTATGGCGGCTGGACTCTATGTTGATAGGAAAGAAGTCATGCATGGCACGATTGATTCTATGTCAGTTGGAGAGGTTGAGGAGAAGTTAAATGAACTTAGAAAAAAATTATCCATTCCTGGCGAATATGAAATTATTGACGAAGACACACTTGAAGGGGCATCTGTCGGAGAGCCTGGCGATGACCTACTTATTGAAGAAGGGGAATCTAGTCTTCAAGACGATTCATGACACAGGTTGTGTCGATATTGTGGCTATTGATAAGCGTGGAAAGATACATTTGTATGATGTCAAAACATCATTGAAGTATGCAAAAGGGAAGAAAAAAGGACAGAATATTAACCGAGTATTGACTCCATTACAGAAGAAACTAAAGGTGGAGTTATTGATGGTTGATTTAGAAGAAGAAAGGTGCTGGGTAATTAAACATGGCGGAAGAGAAGAATCTCTGGATACAGTTAAAAAATAACACAAAATCAATAATTTGGACAAGAATTGAAAGCTCAACAGGGTTGGGTATTCCTGATCTATTTGGTTATTATAAACGAGGCTTTTGGGTCGAGTTGAAAGTAATAGTCAATAACAAAATTAACTTCTCAGCACATCAAATTGCGTGGATTCATCGACATTATTCTGCTGGCTGTCCTGTGTTCGTACTTGCCAGAGACCCTCTTCCGAAGACCCTTAAATTATTCTCAGGCTCCATTGTCCGTGATCCCTCGTCCATTAGCGAAAAACCTCCATTATGTTCCATTGGCCCCGGATCCAAGTCCCAGGGCTGGGAGCAGCTCCTGCTGATGCTGGGTGCCTGGACTCCTGATGGCAGGTCATCAACCAAGCTCCATTAGTCCATTGCCCATTGCCCTCGAACCTTCTTCCATTGTCCATTACCTAAGTCTCCCGGGACGGCGTCCCAGGCAGATGGTTGTGTCTTCCCGGGATCTCCTGACAGTTGACAGCGAACTCTGATTCTGCTACTGCTTAGTTCTTCCTTCTTTGTTTAGTTAGCCAAACTAACAATCGGCGACTCGAAGTCCTCGGGTCGCCACCCACTTACCTTTCAAGCAAGCTCCATTGTCCATTAGCCTTCAACCCTTTCCCTTATGGGTATAGGTATAGTTCAGGATCCCGGTGTCCAGGAGCTGGATGGTAAAGCAGGTGTCCCTCAAAAAAAGTTTTTGTTTTGCTCTTGACATCCTAACAACTTAGGACTATATATAATAATAGACGGATAAGCCGAACCAAGGTGCCGTTTAGATTCAGGTAGTTGCCGTAATGACTCGAGACCCTGAATCGCAATAGACGAAAGTCCCCGAGCCACGGCTCTGTGTTCAAGGTCTATTTACCGACTGGGAAGCGATAAAGGAAAAAGGATAAGTAGCGGAGAGACGAACACGCACCGACCCAGTCACCAAAACAAAGGAGGCTAAAGATGAATAATTATAAATACGATCATATTATCCATTTACTATTAAACAAACACGGTTGGGTACGTGTGCCCTGGTTCGTGAGTCTTAGAGAGTTGCAGGAGGTTTATCACAATGTCCGTTAACTTCGAAGAAAGCTCCATCAAGGAGTGGATCCTTAACAACTTAGAAGAGGGACAGGTTGCTGATGTGATCCTGGAAGGCTGCCAGTCAGGCATTGTGTCAGAGTTGATATACTACGCAGACAGCTGTGCATTCTACGAGAAATATAAAGAAGAGATTTGGCAGCGTCTCTGGGATTCGTGGTCTGACCTGGGGGGAGAAAGTCCTCTCCATTTAATAGCAACCTTTAACGGGGCAGCCGAGGTAGGATCTGACGATCAGTTCAGGAACCTGCTGGCGTGGTGGGCATGTGAAGAAGTGTGTCGTGAGATCATTGCCGATAAGGAAGATAGAGAACAAGACGAAGCCGAAGCACAAGCAGAGATGCGTTCAGGATGGGCTGATGCAGAAACTCCATTCGCTGACAATCATTAAGTGCCGATCTTTCTTGGATACTTTGGGGTGGCGTGCCTGGCACTTGTGCTGGTCACGCTCTCCATTTCCCGAATCCCTTTCGGCATTGGGGATCTATTCAGTAAAATAATTTACACCACATTCTGGCTGCTGGTTTTCAGGCTCCTCGTGGCAATTCTCCATTCTCCATTTCTCCCCTAGCCTTTAGCCTATAGGTATAGGGTAAACCTGAGCTGGGCCACTCCGGCAGGAGTTGGTTGGAAGAAAATGATGATTGGGTTGGAAAAAGTTATCCACAGATAAATGAAAATAAATAGTTGCAATTAGTTAGGATATCACTATATTAATAATAGTGGGGTTACCATGACAACAAAGTGCGTATAGGTAATAGGTAAAGCTAAACTTACGGTTCGCACCCCCACACTATACGGCTCGGGTAGAGCCAAGGGGATCTTCCCAAATCTACCCAAGCGATTATTCGAAACATTTAAGTGCATTTAAGTGTTTCGAGTAGTCAGACTACAACTCGTGCGTAAGCCATTTCGTATGTTTGGGTTCGTAGCCGAGTATAAAATCAAACGCAACGCAAAGTACCTTTGGGGGAATGATATCGTTCCCCCACCGACTAATCTCCATTCTCCATTACATCTTAAACCTTTAGCCTAAGGTAAAGGGTAATTCAGGAGCTACGGCAGGAGCTGGGGTTTCTGACAGCAGTTGCTGATGCAAGGATTGGGTAAAAAGTTATCCACAGTTTTATTTTAATAACTACTTGTAATTAATTAGGATATGATTATATTAATAATAGGTCATTGGCAAAGTCGGACATAAAGCCCACGCATGACCTAAAAAGCCAAAGGAGGCAACATGAACAAAAAGAAAGAAATAGACAAGTTAGTAAGACTAACTATTCTAAATAACTTCATCAGTTCGAAGT